>Ga0213863_10000028_pt1 | contig 103972 bp, 90 predicted proteins | sample PICome_8_FD_160128 | JGI IMG/M metagenome (GOLD analysis project Ga0213863, IMG submission 160128) | Coastal seawater microbial communities near Pivers Island, North Carolina, United States - PICO497 | ecosystem: Environmental > Aquatic > Marine > Coastal | place: USA: North Carolina...
ATAACTGTCACTGATACAACGGTAGAGCCGCCCAACAGCACTCCAACTGCTCGGCCAGAGTCTCTGACTATCAACCAAAACAGCCCAGTGACTATTAATCTGGCCGCCAATGACACAGGCTTGGACGATGGACCGGTCAACTACAGCCTCACCACTGCACCCAACAATGGTGCTGTCACCATTAGCAGTAGCGGCGATGCCAACTATACACCAAATACAGACTTTAATGGCACTGACAGCTTTGTTTACACAGTGACCGACAACAATGGCGACAGTGACAGCGCCACAGTGTCTATCAGCGTAATTGAAACGACCAACAATAATGGCCTAGTCTGGCCAGCAGTGAACAGCGCCGTCACCACAGATGTAGAGACTCGTATCGGTATAATCCTCGACAGCATGAGCCTGGCAGAAAAAGTTGGCCAAATGGTGCAGGCCGAAATTAGCAGCGCCAGCCCCGCTGATGCGCGCACCTATAATCTTGGTTCTGTGCTTAACGGTGGAGGCACCTGGCCCAACGGTAAGCAGTCTAGCATTGCAGACTGGGTCTCTCTGGCAGACCAGTATTTCAATGCCAGCACAGACAATAGCGACGGTGGCGTTGGCATACCATTAATCTGGGGCACAGATGCAGTGCACGGCCATAACAATGTTATTGGCGCGACTATTTTCCCCCACAATATTGGTCTGGGGGCAGCGAACAACCCCGACCTGCTAAAACAAATCGGCCGGGTGACAGCGCTAGAAGTTGCAGTGACAGGCATCGACTGGGTATTTGCTCCCACACTGGCAGTGGTACGCAATGACCGTTGGGGTCGAACCTATGAAGGCTACTCGGAAGACCCAGAGATTGTGCGAGCCTACGCTGGTGAAATTGTTGAGGGCCTGCAGGGCAAGGCCAACAGCGGCGAATTATTTGCGTCGGACCGAGTGGTTGCCACCGCCAAACACTTTATTGGCGATGGCGGCACCAGCAATGGTGTGGATCAGGGTAATACCCAAGTCAGCGAACAAGAACTGAGAGATATTCATGGCCAGGGCTACATCACAGCCCTCGGCGCTGGTGCTCAAACGGTAATGGCCTCCTACAACAGTTGGAATGGCACCAAACTCCATGGTCGCAGCGACCTGCTAACCAATGTCTTAAAAGAGCAAATGGGCTTTGACGGTTTTGTTATCGGCGACTGGAACGGCCATGGACAAGTGGCCGGTTGTAGCGACAGTCAATGTGCTGCGGCCATTAATGCCGGTGTAGATATGATAATGGTGCCGTTTGCCTGGCAAGCCTTTATCAGTAACACCATCACTCAGGCGCAGAACGGCACCATCCCAATGTCACGAATCAATGATGCCGTGCGCAGAATCTTGCGAGTTAAAGCCCGCGCTGGCCTGCTGGACAATGTCAGCCCTTCCAGCCGCGAGTACGCCAATAATAACGCTCTGATTGGCTCCAGCGCCCACCGGGCTATAGCCCGGGATGCTGTGCGCCAATCACTGGTACTGCTGAAGAATAGTGGCGGCATTCTGCCCCTAGACCCAAGAGCCAATGTTCTGGTGGCCGGCTCTGGCGCGGATAATATTGGTCAACAGGCGGGAGGCTGGACCATTACCTGGCAGGGTAACGGCAACAATAATGCAGACTTTCCAGGTGCCACCTCTATTTATGCAGGCATACAGGCGGCAGTGGCCAGCGCGGGTGGCACCACCAGCCTAAGCGCCAACGGTAGCTTTACAGGCACGGCCCCAGATGTAGCTATTGTGGTATTTGGCGAATCCCCCTATGCCGAGGGTGCCGGTGATATTGGTAGCATGGAATATCAGGTGGGCAATAAATCGGATTTAGCCCTGTTAAAGTCATTGCGCGATCAAAACATACCAGTGGTATCCATCTTTATCTCTGGCCGCCCCCTCTGGGTTAATGCCGAACTTAATGCGTCCAATGCCTTTGTTGCGGCATGGCTTCCAGGCTCTGAAGGCGCTGGTATCGCCGATGTAATCTTTGCTAACAGTGGCGGCGCAGTCAATTATGACTTTTCCGGTCAGCTGTCATTTTCCTGGCCCAACAGCCCGAGTCAATTCAGCTTAAACCGCAATCAAAGTAACTATGATCCCCTGTTTGCCTATGGCTTTGGCTTGACCTACAGCGACACAGACAGTCTGGGCGACAATCTTGACGAAACCGGCATAACCACCGGTGGTGGCGGCAGTGGCGGTACTCAGACAGTGTTTGCTGTGCCGGGCACAGTGCAAGCGGAAGACTATTCCAGCATGTCGGGGATCCAGCTAGAGACAACTTCCGACGTGGGTGGCGGCTCTAATACTGGCTATGTGGATGAGGGCGATTGGCTGGAATATCAGATCGATGTGGCCAGCAGCGGCAACTATCGCATTGAGTATCGTCTGGCCAGTCAAGTCGGTAGTAGCGGCTTTAATGTTCTGGTCGACGGTGTGCAGGTTGACAATAAGGCTGTACCAAATACTGGTGGTTGGCAAGCATGGACAACGTTGTCGTCGACCATTGCGTTGCAGACGGGGGAGCAAACCCTGCGGCTGAATGCGGTTGGTAAAGAGTGGAACCTCAACTGGATACGCTTTACAGCCCAATAAAGCTGTTTAGAAGCGCATTCAGCGGCAAAGAGTTTACTCCAGTGCGGCCTGGGCTTTGGCTATCAGGTCGCCAGCAAAATTCATCACATGAAAAATACCGCTCTGCTCCTGGGTGCCAATCACCAAGTGCGCCCCGGGGCCAGTGGCGTATACAGGCACGTCTTCACCGGAATGGGTTTCTGATCCTTTTGGCACCAGGGATTCCTGGTGAAAGCCGCTTTCGTGGGTGTTCACATCCTGAAGATCAGTGCGGCCCGCGACGGGTCTGCTGAGATAAGCCGCATCAGCATTAGTCACATCTCCTAGGTCACGAAACCCAGGGCCATTGGTATATCCAAGGGTGGTGTAAGGCATGCCGTTGGCATCCGTAGCAAATTCGTCGGACCAGGGCTCAACCACCTTACCCAGAATCGGATTACCGCGCTTGGGATAACCGGCAATAGTAAATACATGGCCGTGATCTGCGGTCACAATAATCAGAGTCTCTGCCTGATCTGTATTATCCACAGCCGCCTGAACAGCGCGAGAAAACTCAATAGTGTCCGTCAGTGCATTAAAGGCACTATTGGCGTGATGACCATGATCAATACGACCGGACTCAACCATCAAGAAAAAACCTTTGGGGTTATTATCCAGCACATTGATCGCGGTGCGGGTCATCTCAGATAATGAGGGCTCACCGGCGATGTCATTACTGCGGTCAGCTTCATAGAGCATATGAGATTCATTAAACAGGGCAAAAATTCGCTCTGCCCTATCTGAATCAAGAGCGTCAAACCCCTGCTGAGAGTCCACATACTGACCTTTGGGATATTTGGCTTGCCATTCGGCGATCAGGTTGCGTAAATCGCTGCGATCGCCCTCGACCTGCGAACTGGCATCGGCACTATTAAATGCGGCATCAGCGGGCAAAAAGTGACGACGTCCTCCTCCCATCACAACTTCAATACCGTCGTTATCCAAGCCCTGGTATTGAGCTTCTAGATTAGTCTCAAAATTGACTAGCTGTGACGCAATATCTTCACAGCCCTCAGCAATTGCCTCCTCGGGCATATCAGAGCTATCTTCCCAGCCCCGATCTGCCGTTTTGGCATAGGTGGCCGCCGGAGTGGCGTGGGTTATTCTAGCGGTTGATAGCACGCCAGTGGATAACCCAGCTATCTCAGCCAACTCCAAGGCGCTGACAACCTGATTAGGCTCAACAGTGCTGCAGTCACCCAAAACAACATTTTCATCAACCCCAAAAACACCTATATCGGTTTTTACACCAGTCATTATGGCGCTCATGGTTCCCGCAGAATCCGGTGTCTGAGCATCGACGTTGTAAGTTTTGGAAAGGCCAGTAAATGGGAAATTGTCAAAGCTGAGGCTGTGCTCCTCTCCACTCATCCCCAGTTGCTGACCGTCTAAAATTCGCGCTGCAGTCACTGTGGCCAGACTCATGCCATCACCAACAAACAGAATGATATTTTTTGCGCCCCCGGGACTGATTGCCAAATTCTCCATCAACCCATTGGTCTTTTGCACCACCGCGGCGGACTCTGAATACCAACTGTTATCTATCTGGGCTAACCCTGTGCTACCTGTGCTCACTGAATCATCAGTAGTATCAGTACAGGCTTGAATAGCCATGACTGAACAGATCATGGCCAGCAGATATCTTTTGTTCATGGGGCTTTCCCAAATTTTTAGCGCTGGTGTCGCCAATAAAATAGTCTTCAGTATCAACGCTACAACCTATTCTCTATCAAAGCGCTAACGACCTATGGTTAGTGTCTAAAAGGCATAGAGGCGTTTGATAACTTGATGATGAAACAGCTAGAGATCAAGCAGTTCGTGAATATCGAGATTGTGGGCTTTGGCAATCTTGAACACCTGCCACAGAGAGACTATCGCAGTTGGGTCCTGTTCCATGCGCTGATACTGACGCACTGAAAGCTCATAATCAGCCATATCCTCTTGAACCAAGTCTCGGCTTTTCCGCAGTCGAGAGATCTTATCACGCAGCTTATTTTGAAGCTGCATAAATTCATCGTAATAAATTGAGTCTGGATTTGGGCGCTGCATAACGTTTTCTTCAAGTTCCCTCTTGACGATGTTCGCCAAGGTTGGCATATTCAAGTTCTTGCAAACACGTCTAGCTTGGCGTAAAGAACAACCCCCACCAAGGAGCACACAGGTGAACAAGAGACTTATTCTCAGTCTGATATTACTCAGCCCAATGGCCTTGGTAGTGCTTGGCTGCAGTCAAACTCCTGAGCAAAAACAGTATTCCGTTGACAAATACAGCCTGATCCGCAGCGCGGTGTACAACCAGCGGGAACTGATCAACAGCCAACTTCAAGGCGTAGCTAAGCCAACTAACGCTCGGCAGCAACTACTACTCTCCAACTACTGCGACCTGATTGACCGGCGGATTATCTACAGCAAACAAAAGCCCCAACAATGCCCGCCGGAAGGCCAGAAGTATCCTGCTTGCACAGCCGGCTTTCATCGGTGCATCCAGCGATGCCAGTTGCGCATCGATGAATGTAAAACCTGTGAGGCGCCAGCCTTGCGCTGCATCGCGACTGAGTTAGGCGCGCCTTATACCTGAAGCGCCACTTGAATAACCTGCGGTGCCCTTATAACCTGTAGTACTTTGGACCCCAAGCGCAAAGCCTCCGCCTTGGCTACACGCGGTAGTCTTGGGGTCATTTTTTTTGCTGCTACCTAGCCTTCAATACGACAGCCAAACTCCCGCCCAGCATCCAGTAACCACTGAGCGACATAGTCAGCAAAACTGCGGCGTATTACCAGATCATAAGAACCGTCCGGTTTATTACTGAACAATGCGCTGGCGCTGGCAAAGGTGGTCTGAACACAGCGCCCACTGCCCGACGGCGCATCAGCCCAAGCGGCAAAATCATAGACTGATGATTTCTTCAGTACAGTATCCAGCGCAATTCTAATGCCCCGCAGATTCACCAATGTCTGGCCACCACTAACATCCACAACAGCAATATGTCCAGGCAGGCTTTCGCGCAAGCTAGCCTCAAGATTGGCTGCATCCAACTGACTCACCAACAACCATTCATTGGGACCCAGCCAGTAAATACTGGTCTCACCATTCGTATGGTATTGACCGGGATCCGTGGGCAAAGGCACCGCGGTCACCTCGGCTACTGCACTGCAAAATAACTTGTTGTCAGGATTGCCGCGCAAGTTGAGGTGACTCTGCGCAGGCAGCTCCTTAAGCACCAGACCAAATTCTGCTTCAGCATTAAACAAGCCGTCATCTTGAGCCTGCCCACTCCGACTGGAGTGACTGGAGAGTTTGTGAAAATAATGCAGTGGCGACTCCACTTTTACACCATCTATATTACTCGACATTTTGACGCTCCCCTTTGGCATCATAAAAAACAGAACTGACAATCTCTGCCGCAATGGTGCGCCCATCCGCCAGTGGACAGTGAACGATCTGACCCATTCTGCTCAGGCCGCCTTTGACCACGGCCAGCGCTATTGAATGCCCCAGGTTGGCGCTGTAATAACTAGAGGTCACATGGCCCTGCATGGACATGGGAATCTTTTGCTTGGGGTCAAATACCACCTGAGCTCCTTCCGGCAGCACCTCTTTGCCATCGACGGTCTTAAGCCCAACCAGCTGCTTGCGGTTTTCCCGCATAGAATCACTGCGGCTTAGAGAGCGCTTACCAATAAAACTAAAGGTTTTATTTTTGCCCACCACCCAATCCATATTCATATCGGCTGGGGTCATGGATCCGTCGGTATCCTGCCCCACAATAATAAAGCCCTTTTCCGCACGCAGAACATGCATAGACTCAGTGCCATAGGGGGTGATATCAAACTCTTCGCCAGCAGCGATTAGAGCTTCCCAAATATGACGACCATAATGGGCCGGCACATTGATTTCGTAAGACAGCTCACCAGTAAAGCTAATGCGGAATACCCTCGCCCCAACCCCAGCGACAGTGCCATCTCGCCAATCCATAAAGGCAAAAGACTCATTGGAAAGATCTATATCATCACAGACTTTGGCCAGCACTTTGCGCGCATTGGGCCCGGTGATGGTGGCGGTGGTCCAATGATCTGTCACCGAAGTAAAGTAAACGTTCAGCTCTGGCCATTCGGTCTGTTGCCAGAGTTCCAGCCAGGCCAATACCCCAGCCGCACCACCAGTGGTGGTGAACATCAGATAATGGTTATCACCCAGACAGGCACACACGCCATCATCGAAAATCATGCCATCTTCTTTGAGCATCACCCCATAACGGCATTTGCCCGGAGCCAATTTAAGATAGGAATTGGTGTACATACGAGTAATAAACTCAGCGGCATCTGGCCCCTGAATATCAATTTTACCCAGGGTGCTGGCATCCAGAATACCCAGGCTCTTGCGCACCGCTAAGCACTCCCGATTCACTGCTTCATCCATTGACTCGTTGCCACGAGGAAAGTACCAGGGGCGCTTCCACTGACCAACATCCTCAAATTCGGCACCCTGCTCCTGATGCCAGCGATGCATTGCTGTGTAGCGCTCAGGATCAAACAGGTCACCCACAGCCCGGCCAGCAATGGCCCCAAAGGTGGTTGGCGTATAGGAGGGTCGGAAAATCGTCGTACCAGTTTCCGGAATACTTTGACCCAAGGCATTGGCCAAAATAGCCATGCCGTTAATATTGCCCAATTTGCCTTGATCTGTACCAAAGCCCAATGCTGTGTAGCGTTTGATATGCTCCACAGACTCAAAGCCTTCCCGAACCGCCAACTCAATACCACTGGCGCTGACATCCAATTGCATATCGACAAACTGACTGGGTGCCCTACTGGTAGGCTTGGTGTGAGGCACCAAAAACAGGGCCTGCTGAGGTTGCTCAACAGCTTCTTCAACCTCTGAGACCGGGAAAATAACCTTGCCATCCCCATAACCGGCCAACTGCGCAGCCTCAGCGCCAGCCACTGCGCCTTCCCTCAGGCAGTCGGACAGACCAAAGGTACCAGCACAGGCACCAGCAGAGCGCTCTCGCTGTTTTGACGCGCCCGGTCTGAAAGCCACAATAGACTCATCCCACTCAGGCTTGGCGCCAGTATGAGAGCTAAGATGAATAACCGGGCTCCAGCCACCAGAGCTGGCAATCAGATCACAATCCAAACTGCGCACTGGACCCATAATCTCTGCACCAGTTTCACTGAGCGGCGCCACTAGCGCCCGTTTAACGCGCTTACCGCCCACAGCCTCTATAACCCCATGCCCGGCAAGAACATCGACCCCCAAACCCTTAGCCGCAACTACCAGATCGCCACTAGGGTTAGCCCTGGAATCGACTATCGCAACCACTTTACGTCCGGCTTTGTGCCAGTCGATCGCTGTCTGATAGGCATTGTCATTAGTCGTAAACAGCACTAACTTTTTGCCTGGAGCCACGCCGTAGCGATTTATATAGGTAGACACAGAAGAGGCCAGCATCACACCGGGGATATCATTGTGAGCAAACACCAGCGGCCGTTCAAAGGCACCAGTGGCCAGCACAACCCGCTTGGCACGCACCCGGTGCATACGCTGGCGGGTACCGGCAGCAGCAGTAATACCAAGATGATCGGTACGGCGCTCTAAAACGCCGACAAAGTTATGGTCGTAGTAACCAAATGCCGTGCTACGTGGCAGACATTGCACATTGTCAAGAGATTGCAGTTCTGACACCAGCTCAGCCACCCAACTGGGAGCCAAGTGCCCTTCAATACGCTGAGTCGACGCCAATAAGCTCCCGCCCATTTCATTTTGCTCATCGACAATCATCACTCGTGCACCGGCTCGAGCCGCTTCTCGGGCCGCTACCAGACCAGCTGGCCCTGCGCCCACCACCAATACGTCGCAGTGCTGATTAAGTTTGTCATAGCTGTCCGGATCATTTTGCACCGGCGCACTACCCAGGCCTGCAGCCTTGCGAATAAAGTGCTCGTAGGTCATCCACAATTTGGCCGGGTACATAAAGGTTTTGTAATAAAAACCCGGTGGCATTAACCGCCCGAACCAGCCGGTGATTGCCATAATGTCAAACTTGACTGAAGGCCAACCGTTGACCGAGGCAGCTTCAAGCCCTTCATAGAGCTCGACTTGGGTCGCTTTGAGGTTTGGCACTGTGGTGGCACCAGAACCAATTTGCATAATCGCGTTGGGCTCTTCAGCCCCGTGCCCCACAATGCCCCGCGGGCGAGCGTACTTAAAGCTGCGGCCAACCAGATTGACGTCGTTGGCCAACAGCGCAGACGCCAGTGTGTCTCCGGCAACACCTTGAAATTTTTTGCCATTGTAGGTGAAGTTAATCACCTCGGCGCAATCGGTGCGAGAGCCGGATCCCAAGCGGTTAATTTGACTCATTGTTCTGCTCCCGCCGCTGTGATCTGCGGCTTCTCACCCACAATATAGGTCTCTAAAATTTCATAGCTGATTGTGTCTCTGGTAGCGTAGAAATACCGTCGACAGCCCACAGCGTGGTACCACATCTCATGGTGGATACCCCGAGGGTTTTTGCGGAAAAACAGATAGTCTCCCCATTGTTCGTCACTCAGAGCTTCGGGCTCCAGAGGGCGCACAATATGGGCTTCGCCACTGTAGCTGTACTCTTCTTCTTCGCGATCTTCGCGACAATGGGGGCAGTGAATCAATAACATAATGCAGTCTTCTTTTTTGTAATCAATGCTGGCAGGGTCTAGTGTGCAACGCCTGCAGCGCCATGCTCGTCAATCAACGCACCTGTATTAAAGCGATCGACATTAAATGCCGCCGCCAATGGGTGCGGATGATCATTGGCCACGGTGTCGGCAAATACATAACCGGAACCAGGTGTGGCTTTAAACCCGCCCGTGCCCCAGCCGCAGTTAAAGTACAGCCCGTCTACCGACGTCTTACTGATAATCGGGCAGGCATCGGGGCAGGTATCTACTACGCCGCCCCACTGGCGATTCATGCGCACTCGACTAAAGGCTGGGAACAACTCGCAGATCGCCTGCAACGTATGCTCAACCACATGAAAAGACCCTCGCTGACCGTAGCCGTTATACCCATCAACACCGGCACCAATCACCAGGTCACCTTTGTCCGACTGACTAATATAGCCGTGCACCGCGTTAGACATAACCACGGTATCCAGACAGGGTTTAACCGGCTCGGACACCAGCGCTTGCAGAGGACGAGACTCAACCGGCAATCTCAGACCCGCCATAGCGGCTACCACGCCGGAATTACCCGCCGTTACGCAAGCAACCTTGCGCGCGCCAATAAAGCCCTGAGTGGTTTCAACACCCACGACTGCCCCATTTTTACGGCGAATACCTGTCACTTCTGTCTGCTGAATCAGATCCACACCCAGTGCATCTGCACCCCGGGCATAGCCCCAGGCCACAGCATCATGACGCGCTGTACCGCCCCGTGGCTGCCAAGACGCCCCCAGAATCGGGTACCGGCTATCGCGGGAGATATTGATCAAGGGGGCAATTTTTTTGACTTCTTCCGGACTCACCACATGGCCGTCGATACCATTCAAACGATTGGCATTCACCCGTCGCTCGATATCGCGCATATCCTGCAAGTTGTGTCCTAAATTAAGTACGCCTCGCTGGCTGAACATCACGTTGTAGTTAAGCTCCTGGCTCAAGCCTTCCCATAGTTTTAAGGACAGCTCATACAATTGGGCCGCTTCATCCCACAGATAGTTAGATCGAATAATCGTAGTATTGCGCGCCGTATTACCGCCACCTAAATAGCCTTTTTCAATCACTGCCACATTGGTAATACCATGAACCTTGGCAAGATAATAAGCTGTCGCCAAACCGTGACCGCCGCCACCTACAACAATGACGTCGTAGTCTTTTTTGGGCTTGGGGCTGCTCCAGATTTTCTGCCAGTTTTCATGGTAGCTGAGAGCGTTTTTAAACAGGCTAAAGCCAGAGTATTTCTTCATTGTCAGACTCTATAAAATTGCTAGTTATGGTCGCTATTGGAGCAATATGAGGGCCCTGTTCGATAGAAGAAAACTGACAAACCTAAGCCTAAAAGCGACAAAACCGATCAAAAACGCTTAAATTTTGTGCAATATGGCAGTTTGGTTCATTCATAGACGGCCATATCGTTGTATATAAATGCCGCTAGATTTAAACTAAGGCAAATTTTACGTTCACCAGCGCTGTATTGTTAATGCCTGAAATCCAATCAAAACAGAAAGCCTCCCCCAGCTTGTCCGTGGGCTTTGTACTAATGCCCAGCTTTACGCTGTTACCTTTTTCTGCTTTTGTGGATGCATTGCGGCTGGCTGCAGATGAGGGTGATCACAGTGAACAGATCAACTGCCGCTGGACAGTCATGGGGCCTAATATGGATGTGATCACCTCCAGTTCTGGGGTTACGGTTCAGCCCTGGGAAACCTACAGGGATCCCGCTCAGTTTGACTACATTGTGGTGGTTGGCGGCCTGTTGCACGAGACCCTGAACAGCGGCCAGCATGTGATCAATTACCTAGTGCGAGCGGACCAGGCCCACACGCCCATTATCGGGTTGTGCACCGGCTCCTTCGCCATGATTCGCGCCGGGCTAATGGATCATCGTCGCTGCTGTGTCAGCTGGTTTCACCATAAAGACCTAGCCGACCGCTATGCATCGGTGACCCCAGTAGCAGACCAATTATTTGTGGACGATGGTGACCGTATTACCTGCGCTGGCGGTGCTGTGGCGGCAGATTTGGCCGCCTATATTATTGAGCGCCATCTCGGCCAAAGCTGGGCGCGCAAAAGCCTGCGTATTCTGGTGATGGACAATCCCCGACCAGCCAACGCGCCTCAACCTCAACCCACCTCGGACTATCAGGTGGAAAACAAATGGGTAGTAAAGTCATTATTGCTAATGGAACAGAACCTAAGCCGACCCCTGTCTACCGATGAAATCGCTGATCGACTGAGCATTTCCAAACGCCAATTGGAGCGATTATTTATCGCAGACACCGGCGAGAGCCTGCAAAAATTCTATCGCAAGATTCGCTTGAGTTACGGTCTTTGGTTATTGCAGAACACTCAGCGTTCAATCACTGATATTGCCCAGGAATGCGGCTTTGCCGACACCGCGCATTTCTCAAGAGCATTTCGCTCTGTATTTGAAAAGCGCCCTACGGAATACCGAAATACCTAGCCCCTAAGAGAGCATATTAAACCAACGCCCTGCGCTCGTTGCTGGGGGGCTTGCCATAGAGATCGCTGTAGCACTTGCTGAAATGTGGCGCAGTCGAGAACCCACAGCTAATGGCCACATCAATCACCGGAATCGATGTCTGCAACAGCAATAAACGGGCTCGAGATAGCCGCAATTCCAGATAGTAGCGAGATGGCGCACAGTGTAGATAGCGGTTAAACAAACGCTCCAACTGACGCCGGGATATGCCCACATAGTTGGCTACTTCATCAAGGCTGAGGGGCTCCTCAATATTGGCTTCCATCAATGTTACCGCATCCACTAATCTGGGCTGACTAGCGCCAATCAGGTATTGCAACGGCGCGCGCTGAGGATCTTTTTCGGTGCGCACTCTGTCGCAGGTAAACTGCTCAGAGATCTGCTGCACCAGCTGATGGCCGTGGATACTGGCCACCAGATTAAGCATCAGATCAATAGAGCTAATACCACCAGAACAGGTATAGCGATCGCGGTCGATTACAAACAAACTGGAAGAAATATTCAGCTTGGGAAACTGCTCGCGCATGCTGGCGATATTTTCCCAATGGATAGTACTGCGATAGCCGTCGAGCAAACCCGCCGCCGCCAGCACATAGCTGCCGGTGCACATCGCACCCAGTGGAATATGTTTCTTGGCCATGGCACGGAGTGCATCGATCACTTCTTTGCCACAGTAATTTTTTACATTGTAGCCGCCGCAGACAATCAGAACATTCATCTCTCCGGCAGAGGCGAGACTACCTTCTAGCTCAAGAGTCAGGCCAGCACTGGAGGTGACAGATTCACCATCGAGGCTAAAAACGGAGTATTTATAGAGTTCCCTGCCGCTAAGTCGGTTGGCCATGCGCAAGACAGAAACAGCATTGGAGAAAGTGCTTAATGTGTACTCTGGCATCATCAGAAAACCAATATGCACAGTGATATTCGCTTCCGGCACATCTGCCTCAACTGCATCTACGGCATTGACCATATCCACAATCCTTTCGCGTAATTTGCTTTTATTAATATATTATCGACAGGCGACTTTGCGCCTTCCCCGATGCCATTCCAATGGCCGGGATTATTTTGGATTATAGACTAACAATATAATTTAAAAGAAGGTATTTTTATGCTGCAAGCACAATTATGCGTGAGATCATAACCCTAACGGCGGCGGCGTTTACGGGCACCAACGGGCTGTTCTGAAACAACCTTGGGCTCTGGGCGGGTGACCACAGAAAATAGATTGGGGAATGGGTCAGTCTTATTGGGAAACGCCATCGCATCGACAAAGTAATCCTGAAACCTAGGCTCCATGGCGGTTTCAATTTTCTCGATATCTTTTACCAGCCCTTCAATCACAGAGCGAGACTGAGCATTAAGCAAGGCTATTCTGGCCCCAGTACCAGCGGCATTACCCGCTGAGGAGACCTGCTCAAGAGCACAGTCGGGGATCAACCCCAACACCATGGCGTGTTGCACATTGATATGACTGCCAAAGGCCCCAGCCAAACGAATACGATCAATGGTCGCTGTACCTATATGATCCATCAGCAACTTCACCCCCGCATACAATGCGGCTTTGGCCAGCTGTATCTGGCGAATATCATTTTGCGTCACCAGAATCGGCGTTTCGTCATTCTCTGGACTGTAAAGCATATAGGACCAGGTGCGGTCATTTTGCAACATCCTCGGCGTACGACTGATCAGTTCACCATCGACAATGCCATCCACTGTCACAATACCAGCCAAATACATCTCGGCCACCACTTCAATAATCCCCGAGCCACAGATACCTGTAACCCCATGATCGGCAATCGACTCAGCAAAACCCTCTTCGTCAGACCAGAGGTCAGAGCCAATCACTTTGAACTTTGGCTCCAGCGTTTGCGCGTCTATCCGCACCCGCTCAATGGCCCCAGCTGCGGCCCTTTGACCACAGCTAATCTGAGCGCCTTCAAACGCCGGACCCGTGGGACTGGAGCAGGCTAACAGACGGTGGCGGTTGCCCAATACAATTTCAGCATTGGTACCCACATCCACCAGCAAGGTCATCTTTTCCTGATCCTGGGGCTCTTCGGACAAAATAACCCCTGCGGTGTCCGCGCCTACATGGCCGGCAATACAGGGTAGGATGTACATTCTACCGCCTGCATTAATATGCAGATCCAGCTCCGCCGCAGCCACTTCAACTGCCGCATCTGTGGTCAGCGCAAAAGGTGCGCCACCAAGCTCTACCGGACTAATACCCAGCAGTATATGGTGCATGATAGGGTTGGCCACCAGCGAAACTTCAAGAATATCTTCAACCGGCCTGTCGATCCCGGCAGCCAACTCAACAAATAAACTATTGAGTGCCTGACGAATAACCCCAGTCATCTCCTCTGCCCCTTCCGGATTCATCATCACGTAGGACACTCGACTCATTAGGTCTTCACCAAACCGAATCTGAGGGTTCATTAGGCTGGCGCTGGACAGCACCTCGCCACTGGCAAGATCACAGAGATGGGCGGCAATAGTCGTTGAGCCTACATCCACCGCCACGCCATAAGCCTTATCTCTAAAGCCTGGCCAGATGGCAATAATCTGTTGGGTGCGATGCACCGCAACAGTGATCCCCCGCTTGCCCTGAGCGAGCACTGGTTGCAGGGTTCTTAAAAGTCTATTGTCACAGGACAGGTTAGACAGCTGCCACTCTTGCTCCAATGTTTCTATCAGCCGTTGCAAATCCCCTTTGGGCACATGCATATCTGGCTCATCCACCTGCACATAATAGAGGCGAGTGGCGGGATCCAGACTAATATCGCGGTACTCAGCGTCTTTGCGCACAATCTGTCGGTGCACCTGACTCTCTGGCGGCACATCAATCACCACATCATCAAGCAATAGCGTATGACAGCTTAGGCGACGGCCATTGGCCAGAGGGGATTTGCGCTCACCATATTTGATTTCGGTGGCACAAACAGGTGAGAGATGGGTACTATCGGATTCAATTTGATGTTTGGCAAAACTGCCTTCGGCACAGATGACCTGACAGCGACCGCAGAGACCACGGCCGCCGCAGACTGAGTCAATATCCACACCCAACACTCGCGCCGCATGCAGCAGCGGCGTGTTCACCGGAAAGCTACCGCGCCGTCCTGATGGGGTAAAGACAACTTTAACCATTGATTCAGTCATAACTTGGCCTATGCCAGAGCATTAGCCTCGACGACGACGGCCACCGCGAGCTCGGCCTTCGCCTTCGGCAGTCGGCTCACGATAAGCCTTAATCCAGTTGGCACAGTTGGGATCATTGCCCATCATCACATCGCCTCCTCGCACAGCTTGCATCACTTCCGGGTGCAGCGGGCTAGTAATCGCTGATGTCATACCTGCACCCATAGCCATAGTCAAAAATGCACTGTTAATACCGTTGCGATTAGGCAGACCAAAACTCACGTTGGAAGCACCACAGGTGGTATTAACTTTTAATTCTTCCCGTAAACGACGCACAATATGCATCACCTGAAGGCCCGCACTATTAATTGCACCAATAGGCATAACCAGAGGGTCCACCACCACATCTTGGTAGGGGATACCGTAATCCGCTGCCCGCTCAACAATCTTTTTGGCCACAGCAAAGCGCTCATCTGGGTCCTCAGAGATGCCTGTCTCGTCGTTGGAGATAGCTACCACAGCAGCCCCATACTTGGCCACTAGGGGCAGCACACGCTCCAGCACTTCATCTTCCCCGGTCACAGAGTTAACCAAGGCCTTGCCCTGATAGACTGAAAGGCCCGCTTCCAGCGCTTCAATAATAGATGAGTCAATACTGATCGGCACATCGGTAATCGACTGCACTAGCTGAATTGACTCTGCCAATATGCGCGGCTCATCGGCTAGGGGAATGCCCGCATTTACATCCAGCATCTGAGCGCCCCCAGCAACCTGCGCCAGGGCATCTGACTCAACACGACTGTAGTCACCATTCTTCATTTCTTCCGCAAGAATTTTGCGGCCCGTGGGATTAATGCGCTCACCAATAATCACAAATGGCTGATCGAAACCAATTTTGACTTCTTTAGTGGCGGAACTAATGGTGGTGATGGTCATGCTGGTCTCCAGATATTAACGGTTGGGATGCCAAGGAGTTCTATCTCCCAGCACCTGAGTTTTTTCGACTATTTCGGCGATACGCTCTTCTTGGCGATAGGCCATAATATGCACGCCACTTGCACCCTCGATCTCGCGAATCTGATTGACCATATCAATACAGATATTAACGCCTTCCTGCTTCTGATCTTCCGCACCAGCTAAGCGTTTGATGATGGCATCTGGTATATGCACCCCAGCCACATTTTTGCGAATCCACTCAGCAGATTTGGCCGAGGCTAATGGCCCAACGCCAGGCAGAATAAAGACCTTTTCAAGAAGACCCAGATCCCTCACCTTGGCCATATAGGTTTTAAGCATATCTATATCAAAGCAGTATTGGGTCTGCACAAACTGAGCTCCGGCAGCGACTTTCTTCGCCAGCCTCAGGGGCCGGTAGTCAAAGGGCGGCGCAAAAGGATTGGCCGCGGCTCCCAAAAAAACCTGGGGCGGCGAGGAAATTTTTCGGCCACTGAGAAACTGGCCGTCGTCGCGCATGCCACTAATCATTTGCAAACTGGTCATGCAGTCCATATCAAACACCGGCTTGGCTTCCGGGTGATCACCAGATTGCACACCATCGCCAGTCAAACAGAGAATATTAGACACACCCATCGCCGACGCACCCAGCACATCCCCCTGCATGGCAATACGATTTTTATCGCGGCAGGAGATTTGCATAATCATAGAGTAGCCACGGCGAGTCAGAAGAGCACACATACCCACACTGGACATATGGCAGTTGGCACCGGAACCGTCAGTGGCATTAATGGCATCGACGTAGCCATCAAACAGGGCCGCACGGGCATAGACTTCAGCGGGGTCAGCGGAATCCGGCGGTGCTATTTCAGCGGTAACCGCAAAATGACCAGCGCGCAATACTCGCTCGAAACGGCCGGGAGAATTATGGCCCGGCAGTATTGGCAGGTTTTCTCCTGCTCTGGGTTCATCATCAAACATCATACGTCTGACACTCCCAATTTTTTGCGCACCGCACGCAACCAGGCGCTGGTGCCTTTAAGGCGCACATCCACCGGGGGCTGTATCACTTGAATAGTTGCCTGGGGGTCGCCAATACGCTGACTGCCTTCCCAAGACGTCACCCAAACGCAGACCATCTCAGGCGTTACTTCGCAATGACCATTAGCGCGCACACCACCACAGGGGCCGTTGCGCAATGTTTTTGGACAGTTCATGGGACAAGCCATGCCAGTTTCACCCAGAGAACATTGACCACAGGATTGAGAGTCGAACAAAAAGCCTTTAGTCAGTTTTTCAATCGCGGCAAACCCCCGATCCAGGCGCTGATATCCCAGCCGCTTTAACAGCGGATGCAATGCCACAAGCAAGGATTCAAGACCTTGATAGAGCCAGCGCAACCACTTGGCATTGCGCACAGACCAATAGCGAACTGCCTTCATGGGCTCTCAGCCTTGAGACCTTTGCTGGCAATCAAGGCGGCGATATCTGCATTGGAATATTCAGCTTCGATTGTCTCAGCAAACTGCTGGGCCAATTCCTGAGGGCTGCCCTCGGCTTCAATGGATGTGGTAATCCGTCGCCAGTCTTCAAGGTACTCTTCACTACCGCCTTTACCGGCGCGCATGGCAGCGCGGTCAATCGCCGCCTGAAAACGATTACTGAGCATAGCTTTGCCGCGCACGCGGCCGCTCTTAACCAGCACCTGTGCCGGAATATCTCGCCAGAAGACTTCAATCTTTTGCATGCCAATTTTCTCGTGTAAAACCTAACTAAAATTCAGCGCCTGCTCTTGGAGGCCAGACTCAAGATCACCGTACCCGACGTGTTCATGGACAAATGCCAAATCTAAAAACTCTGCCGCCTGCCGGGCTTTTGCGACCAACCGGGCATCTTCACGCTGAGACATATACACCACTCGGCGATAGTTAGCAAAATACAGCTCTCGCAACTCTGGGTAACGATCCAGCTTTAAGCCCCGGACCATCAGCCTCCCAAAATGCTCAACCAAAAAGTCGGTCAAGTAGAAACTGCCCAACTCCTGCTCTGCCAGTTGGTTAAACCGCTGCTCACCGGCGTAGAACGAATAACAATGGGCGCCGGGCAACCGCTCCAATCCCTCTTGCTCTATCACCCGATCTATATCGCCACCGCTTCCGCAGTCTGCGTAGCCCACAAAAATATGTGAGTAACGATGTCGATTCTGCTCAATTTTGGCGCGCAATTTACCTGCGATCAGCTTGGGCTTATTGTGTAACTCTGCATCCAGACATTGCAGATCCATATGCCCCCAGCCATTGACCTTCTGTAGCCATGTAATCTCATGGGCCAGGGCACCACAGGCAATCACCAATACTGTTGCCTGAGGCGTCCCACTGAATTCTGTCATTGCCCTAGACTGCTGCTCTGCGCTCAGTGACTAAGCGAATCGCGGTGGTGGCCGCATCAGCAGCATCGCGACAATATGCATCCGCACCCACGGCTAGACCAAACTCTTCGTTAAGTGGCGCACCACCTACCATAACAATATATTTGTCACGCAGGCCCTGATCTTTAAGCGCATCAATAACCACCTTCATGTAAGGCATAGTGGTAGTCAGCAGTGCCGACATGCCCAGAATATCCGGCTGATGACGCTCCAACGCTGCAATATATTCTTCAACACTATTGTTAATGCCCATATCATGAACTTCAAAACCAGCACCTTCCATCATCATTGCCACTAGATTTTTGCCGATATCATGGATATCGCCTTTAACAGTGCCAATCACCATAGTGCCCACAGGTTTCGCACCAGTCTCCGCCAGCAAGGGCTTAAGAATAGCCATGCCGCCCTTCATGGAGTTGGCGGCTAGCAACACTTCCGGCACAAACAGAATGCCATCGCGAAAATCAACACCAACAACGGTCATACCATCGACCAGCGCTTCGCCAAGCACTCGCTCAGCAGACCAGCCACGCTCTAAAAGAATGCTGGTGCCCTCTTCAATCTCTTCTTTCAAACCATCGTAAAGATCGTCGTGCATCTGCAACACCAGATCTTCATCGGATAATTCGGCCAGTACAATATCATCTTCGTCAGACATAGGATCTCTTCCTCAAACAGGGGTTCTTAATAGTCGCGATCTTCAAAAGATCCCTTGCGACGGGCCATAAAATCCAACAACGCCTCATCAACCGCCGAGTCCATCGCCGGTGCCTGATAGTCGTTGAGCATCTTCTTCCAAAGGCCATTGGCGCGCTGAGCTGCGTCCAATGATCCATCTGCCTGCCACTGTTCATAGCTATTGTTATCAGCAACAGTTGAACGATAGAAAGCGGTTTCAAAGTTTTTCAAGGTATGAGCAGAACCCAGATAATGCTTCCCGGGGCCCACTTCACGGACCGCGTCCAGCGCCTGACCATTCTCAGACATATCCATGCCACTGAGCAGCACAGAGATCATACTGGCCTGATCACAGTCCATAATAAATTTCTCATAACCCATTGCAAGACCGCCCTCAAGCCAGCCTGCGGTGTGCAGCATAAAGTTCACACCAGCCAAAGCGCTGGTCTGCAATGTGTTGGCTGCCTCATAGGCTGCCTGAGCATCTGGAAGCTTGGAGCCACAGAGTCCGCCACCACTTCTAAAGGGAACGCCTAGGCGTCGCGCCAATGCCGCTGCAGCAAAGATCACTTGACTGGGTTCTGGCGTACCAAAGGTTGGCGCGCCTGTCGCCATAGAAACCGCTGCAGCGAAGGTACCAAAGATAACTGGTGCACCAGGACGACAGAGCTGAGTGAAAGCAATACCCGCTAGCGCTTCGGCGAGAATCTGAGTCACGGTGCCCGCTGTGGTTACCGGTGACATAGCACCCGCAAGAATAAAGGGTGATACTACCGTGGCCTGATTGTTGCGCGCATAGACCTTCAGCGAGCCTAGCATGGTCGCATCGTAAGTCATGGGAGAATTGACATTGATCAGACTAGTGAGCACACAGTTCTGGTCCACAAATTCATCACCAAATACCAGCTTTGCCATGTCCACAGTGTCCTGGGCGCGCTCATAATGAGTCACAGAACCCATCAGTGGCTTGTCACTATATTTAAAATGGCTATAGACCATATCGAAATGGCGCTTATTGACCGGCAAATCCACTGGCTCGCAGACGGTGCCGCCAGAATGGTGCATGCCCGGAGCCATATAGGCGAGTTTTACAAAATTCTGGAAATCTTCGATGGTAGCGTAGCGGCGGCCCTGATCAATATCATGAACAAAGGGTGAGCCATAGGCTGGCACCAGCACCGTGCGTTTGCCACCAATAATAACGTTTCGTTCTGGATTGCGCGCATGCTGCACAAATTCGCGGGGAGCACTGGCCTGAATGATCGATCGGCACATACCTTTGGGGAAATGTACTCTGGCACCCTGAACATCAGCACCGGCGTCTTTCCACATTTCCAACGCTTCTGGATCATCAAGAAAATCGATACCAATCTCTTCCAAAAGGATATCTGCATTGTCTTCAATTAGCTGCAGACTTTCTTCGGTCAAATACTCAAGATAGGGAATCTTGCGCTCGATAAACGCCGCCTGTTTTACCGTGGCACTCTCACGCGCCGCGCGGCGCGCATCGCGACCGCCGCCCTCTCGCCCTGCTCTTCTTCGCCCAGTTCGCTCAGTCATAATTGGTCTTCCATTGGAGGGTAAAAACCCTGTTTTAGTTGCTTATCAACAGCGCGCAGTCTGTTCCTGTTGACCCTGCCCCGCATACTATTTTACGACCCGGTAATATCAGTCAGCGACGGCCATAAAAAACGGCACTACGGCCCTTATTTAGGCACGCAGAGCCTCATTGTTGGCATCAAATGGCGATTCATCAATGACCGTCGCCTTGTAACGCTCCCCAAGAACTTCAATTTCAAGCTCTGTGCCAACAGCGCCATATGCTGTCTTGACCAAACCCAGCGCCAGAGATTTCTGGGTGCGGAACCCATAACCACCGGATGTGGCGCGGCCAATCAACTGACCATCTTTGTACAGCCCCTCGGAACCCCGCGCATCAGCATCGACCACACCATGCACTTCAAGCGTGGCAAAGCAGTTATCAAAGCCCTTCTCTTGCCAGGCTAACAATGCATCCTTACCCACAAAGTCACAGTCTTTATCCAGTTTTACAAAACGATCCAGACCGGACTCAAGTGCTGAGTATTCAATGGACATCTCTCGAGGAATCAGTCGATAGGATTTTTCTATTCGCATACTGTCCATGGCACGAATACCAAAGGGCTTGATATCAAACTCGGCACCTGCCTTCATTAGCTCGTCAAAAATATAGTTTTGCATTTCGATGGGATGATGCAATTCCCAACCCAATTCGCCCACAAAGTTCACCCGCAGAGCCTCCGCCGTGGCATAGCCCACATTGATTGGCTTGCCGGTCAACCATTTGAAGTTGTCATTAGATAGGTCGGTGTCAGTGAGCTTTTGTAGAACATCTCTAGACTTAGGCCCGGCCAGTACCAGCACACCCATCTGTGTGGTGATTTTCTGCAACTGCACGGATCCATCTCTTGGCGCAAGCTTGGTCAGATAATCCCAGTCATGGCGCTCTTGAGACCCTGCAAAAACCAGGTAGTAGCTATTTTTGGCGCGCTTGTAAATAGTAAATTCGGCTCGCACGCCGCCATTTTTTGACAGCATATGGCAAAGACCAATGCGGCCAATACCTTTGGGTACATTGTTAGCTACAATGCTGTTTAACCAAGCTTCGGAACCATGACCAGTCACCGTGGCCTTGGAGAATGCCGACATATCGAGCACCCCGACCTTCTCGTTTACATGGCGACATTCCTGCCCGACAAACTCAAAGTAATTGGAGCGACGAAAAGAGTTCTTCTCAACAATGCGACCATCTTCAAGTGCCGCAGAGTGATTTTTATTCCACAGGGTATCTGACTTATCTAGATCCGCTTCCGACAGCGCATACCCAGGAGGCGCAAACCAGTTGGGCCGCTCCCAGCCATACACAGAGCCAAACACCGCACCCAAAGCTTTCATACGATCGTAACAGGGGGTTGTCTTTAGCGGCCGCGCTGCACCGCGCTCTTCGTCGGGGTAGTGGTTTTTAAACACATGGTCATAGGCTTCTTCGTTTTTACTGCGCAGATAACCACGGGTGGCATAGGGGCCAAAACGACGAGGGTCAACACCCATCATATCCACTGTGGGCTCACCGTCGACCATCCATTCTGCCAGCTGCCAGCCGGCGCCGCCTGCAGCGGTAATGCCAAAACTGTGACCTTCATTTAGCCAGAAGTTTTTCAGGCCCCAGGCTGGTCCAACAATAGGGTTTCCGTCAGGCGTGTAGGCAATTGCGCCGTTATAGACCGTCTTTACACCGACCTCCGCAAAAGCCGGCACTCGCTCCATACAGGCTTCGATATGCGGCATCAGGCGATCCAGATCACCGTTGAACAACTCGTACTCAGACTGATCGCTGGGGCCATCCATATAGCAACAGGGCGCACCCTCTTCGTAGGGCCCAAGAATCAAACCACCGGCTTCTTCACGCAGGTAGTAGCCAGCATCAGAGTCTCTCAACACCGCTTGCTCAGGAAGGCCCTGGGCTCTGCGCTCCAGAATTTCAGGATGGGGATCGGTAACAATGTACTGGTGCTCTACCGGAATAACCGGGATATCCAGCCCCACCATTTCACCGGTTTTGCGAGCGAAATTGCCGGTACAGGAAACTACGTGCTCACAGGCAATATCGCCTTTGTCTGTTTTAACAATCCAGCTCTCGTCTGCCTGCTGCTCTAGGTCAAGCACAGCAGTATTTCGATAAATGATGGCACCGCGGTTGCGGGCTCCTTTGGCCAGAGCTTGGGTCAGATCAGCGGGCTGAATATAGCCGTCGTCCGGATGCTGAATTGCACCGATAATGCCGTCGATGCTAGCCATAGGCCAAGCTTCTTTAACCTGCTCCGGCGTCAGGAAATTAACCTCAACGCCCACAGTCTGGGCTACACCGGAGTAGTATTTGTATTCGTCCATGCGATCCTGATTGGATGCCAGACGAATATTTGACACCACACTAAAGCCGACATTTTGCTCAGTTTCTTTTTCCAGCTCATGATAAAAGTCCACAGAGTACTGATGCAGCTTCCCCACGGAATAACTCATGTTAAAAAGTGGCAGCAGCCCCGCCGCATGCCAGGTGGACCCGGAGGTCAATTCTTTGCGCTCAATTAGCACAACATCGGTCCAGCCCTTTTTAGCCAGGTGATAGAGAGTGCTTACACCAACTACACCGCCGCCGATCACCACTACTTTTGCACTTGTTTTCATACTCTTATCTCAAAAAATTTTCTTTGGGAGTGTACCCAGCCTATGCTCCCCGCCATCATGTGATTGCGACAGAGATGTACGCCCCTGCGCCATGTCTCGAAGTCCATGCCCCGCTTGCCCTATCGTCGTTTTTAAGACACCATTCGCCGGTCTCAGAAAGCCACAAAAATGATCGGACAAGGAAGATGGCGACTAATTTAGGCGGACCCAGATTAACGCTTTATCAGGGTTACTTTTTTTGAATAGTTCACGGAGTAACATCAATGAGTGATATCGAAATTGCCCGCAAGGCCAAGACTCAACCAATTGGCGAAATTGCCGACAAACTGGGCATTCCAGATTCCGCCCTTATACCCTACGGTAGAACCAAAGCTAAAATCAATCCAGACCATATCGCCAGCCTGAGCGACAAGCCAGATGGCAAGCTGATTTTGGTTACTGCGATTACGCCAACCCCCGCGGGCGAAGGTAAAACAACGACCTCTGTCGGCCTGACGGATGGCCTAAATCGGATTGGCAAAAAGGCTCTGGTCTGTTTGCGTGAACCCAGCCTTGGGCCCTGCTTTGGCATGAAAGGCGGCGCAGCTGGTGGCGGCTATGCCCAGGTGGTGCCAATGGAAGATATCAACCTACACTTTACCGGCGACTTTCATGCCATTGGCGCGGCGCACAACCTGCTGTCGGCTATGCTGGATAACCATATTCATTGGGGTAATAGCCTCGAAATCGATGCCAGACGTATTGCCTGGAAGCGTGTAGCGGATATGAATGATCGCGCGCTGCGCAGCATTAACTGCGGCCTGGGCGGGCCGGGCAACGGCTTCCCACGCCAAGACGGCTACGATATCACTGTGGCCTCTGAGGTGATGGCGATATTCTGTCTCGCCACAGATCTGGACGATCTAAAAGCACGCCTAGATAAAATCGTAGTGGCCTACACCAGAGACCATAAGCCAGTTCATGCCAGTGAAATCCTTGGCACTGGCGCCATGACTGTACTGCTGAAAGATGCACTGGCACCCAACTTGGTTCAAACCTTGGAAAACAATCCGGCCATTATTCACGGCGGCCCCTTTGCCAATATAGCCCATGGTTGCAACTCAGTGATCGCCACCAAAGCGAGCCTTAAACTGGCTGATTATGTGGTGACAGAAGCTGGATTTGGCGCTGACTTGGGCGCAGAAAAATTCTTTGATATCAAATGTCGCGCCGCTGGTCTCAGTCCTGATGCATCGGTGATTGTCGCCACCACCAGAGCTTTAAAAATGCATGGAGGCGTCACTAAAGAAAACCTTGATCAGGAAGATCTGGACGCTCTGCGCAACGGCTGCTGTAACCTGACGCGCCATATTGAAAATGTGAAATCATTTGGTGTCCCGGTGGTCGTGGGCATCAACAGATTCACCTCAGATACAGATGCAGAGATTGCTCTGATCAAAGAAATTGCCGAAGCCAATGGTGTCAAAGCTATTGACTGTACTCATTGGGCAGATGGTGGTGCAGGCACAGAGGAGCTAGCTAGGGAAGTGGCCGCTTTGGCCGACAGCGGCGTGGCAAGCTTTGCGCCCCTTTATCCGGATGAAATGCCAATTTGGGATAAGATTAAAACTGTTGCTACCAGACTCTATCGAGCCGACGATATTATCGGCGACCAGAAGATCCGTGATCAGATCAAAAACCTGCAAGACGGTGGTTACGGTCACTTCCCTGTCTGTATCGCTAAAACCCAGTACAGCTTCTCGACTGATCCAAATTTGAAAGGGGCTCCCACAAGCCATGTGGTCGCCATTCGGGAAGTGCGCCTCAGCGCCGGCGCCGGATTTATCGTGGTAGTGTGCGGCGATATCATGACCATGCCTGGATTACCCCGAGTACCGGCGGCTAACAGCATTGCTATTGGCGACGATGGCGAGGTTGTGGGCCTATTCTAATGCCATAGCTTTTTGGGTATTGCTAAAGCCAACAACAAAGGCCGGGTTTGACCCGGCCTTTTTTTGCTCTGGAACAACTGCGCCTATCCCAGTAAGCTTGGATCTCAGAAAATCCGCAGAGAATTCACTTGTCCACATTTTCCTATCCAGCATTTAAAGCCAATTTAGTGCCTGGCCTTACCACTGACTTCAAATGCCCAAACTGCGGTGATGCACTGCGGGCAGGGTCAGGCAGTGCTGAGAAAACCTACAGCTGTGCCAACAACCATTGCTTTGATATGGCCAAAGAGGGCTATCTCAACCTGCATCTGGCTCAGCATAAGCGCAGCCGCAATCCCGGCGACAGTGACGAGATGGTTCGCAGCCGCCAACGCTTTTTAAATGCAGGCTATTATCAGGATTTGGCTGAAGCGCTAACTGCTGCCATTAAACAAAATGGGCAAAATCACCGACTATTGGATATAGGCTGTGGTGAAGGCTATTATCTGACCGAGATTCAAAGAGCCTGGCCAGAGTTGCAACTGGTGGGGCTGGATATTTCAAAAACCGCGGTGCGCCTGGCCGCTAAACGCAAACTAGATGCCCAGTTGGCAGTCGATAGTGGCTTTAATATGGCCCTCTTCGACAACAGTGTCGACACAGCCATCTCAGTGTTTTCCCCTATTAGCGCCAGTGAAACCTCGCGAGTACTCAAGCCCGAGGGCCAGCTGATTATGGTGGGGCCCGGAGAACAGCATCTCTCAGGCCTTACCGCTCACATCTATGACAAATCCACCGCTCATGGGGGCAATTATCAAGTCCTGGATAACAGCCCTGAGTTTAGCCTGTTAGAAGAAACAGTCATTGAAAAGGATATACAGGTAGAGGGTTCGGCCATTTCAGATCTGCTGCATATGACTCCCTATTACTGGCACGCAAAGCCTCAACAGCAAAAGTATCTGGCAGAGCTAGATCAACTGGAGACCAAAATTCAGTTTACGCTGAGGGTTTATAGCAAAAGGGCTGACAAGCACTAGTTAGATGCCATATCACCGTAGCGATCAATCGGTAACATTACACGAAAGATAGTGCCCTGCCCCATTCTCGGCATTACTGTGGTGCGGCCATCATGGGCCTCTACCGCTAACTTCACCTGATGTAAGCCCAGACCGCTGCCAGTGCCCGACTCTTTGCTGGTAAAAAATGGATCAAAGATTTTGCCCAGCTTGTCCTCGGGGATCCCGGGGCCCGTATCGGCAATATCTATCCACAGCATGGAACTGTGGACACCGGTGCGCAGGGTAATCGTGCCCTTGGATTTAATGGCCTCAGCAGCGTTCAGCAGGATGTTGAGAAATGCATGCACTAGAGGCCCGCCATCACAGAGAATCTTAGGCAGGTTGCCGTATTGCCTAACATCATCAGCCCGATAGTACAGTTCACTTGATGCTAGATTAACCGTTCTGTCCAGCAAATCATTAATATCTTCCTCCGCCAAACCTGTGTTCTCGGTTCTTGAAAACTCGCAGAGATCATCGATCATTTTCTGGGCCGACAGAGCGCCATCTATACAATCATCAAGCAGACTGGTCATGTCTGCTACCAAAAAATCGAAGTTTAACTTCTTCTTGAGCTTTTTAAGTTTAGTGATTTTTGCACTCTGTCCAGACTTGAACAGATGAAAATAACCCGAGGTCTTTAGGCATTGATCCTGCTGGTCAATCACCAGATGCAAATCGCCGAGATAGTCATCTAGCATATTGAGATTGCCTGAAATAAAGCCCAGAGGCTGCTGGATTTGCTGCGCTGCGCCAGAGGCCAACTGACCAATAGCCGCCATTTTCTCACTGATAATCAAACGCAACCGCACCTGCTCTAACTCCAACTGTACCTGCCGCAAGGTGGCAGTTTTGTCCACCAAAATCTGAGCCCGATGCTGCAAGGTATTATTGGTGTCCTGCAAATCGGCGGTTCTCTCAGCCAGCAATTTCTCTGCATTTTTACGAGCAAGAATTTCCTGCTGCAACTTCTGCTCTAACGTCGAGGAGTGCGCCATTAGACTTTATCCCCAGCATAAACAGAGCATAGGCATTGTGAAAAGCAATCAGCTGAGGTGACAGGAAAAATACTAACAATACGAGCCTTCAATGGCGCAAACCTCCTTTTAACGACATTCCATTCAATGGAAAATAAAATCACGCTCTTGAATCAAACGACTATTATCAACAGCTAATACACAGATAGTCGATCATCCAGGTGTATGCAGAAAACTAAGCTAAAACTGGGCCATGAAAGGGCAATTAGTCAAACTGAAAAAGTTGATGAACTTCCAGTTCAAGTGCAGCAGCGATTTTTTCAAGATCATCGAATCGCGGACCGAAAAGACCTCGCTCCATATTGCTAATAGACTCAATAGTCAGATCAGTCGCATCTGCCAACTGCTCCTGAGTTATCCCTCTCTCTACCCTGAGCAACTTTAATCTAGTGCCAAACTGCACTTTTAATCTAGCCATAACAGTATTCCCGGAGAAAAAAATGGCATGTAAAACCAGCTAAATTTTCAATCTAGCGAAGTAGTAGTTCTAATTTAACAAAGCTTAACTTCCGTTTTTAGACAGACCGAGAACTAGCTCTCTTTATTGGACGGATAACTAAGCGCGGGGCCCATAGGCATAGACTCCACCCCTATCGAGGGCCCGACGATAGGCCGGCCTGCTATGACACCGCTTTCTGAATGCCGCGAGGTTTGGCAACTTCGTGGCGGAGTACATCAAAGGAGCAATTTCGGCCACAAAAGACAACTGAATATCTGCACCGGACAAACGATTACCCACATACCAATCTACCCCTTCAAGGGCCTGATCCAGGTAGGTCAAATGCCGGCGCATCTCGTCACCAATACGGCTCTGTAGAGCCTGCGATGCATCATCTTTCGGCGCACCCAGGCGGGAGGTGTAGAGCGTTAACATCAATGGCAGCGCTGCGCTGCCCTCGGCGTAATGCAACCATTGCAGATACTGCTCAAAGTCCTCTGTACCCAACTCCGGCATCAAACGACCCCGGCCATAATGCCGCAGAACATAATCAATAATGGCACCGGACTCAATAATCATTCGCTCAGCTACAGTGCCATCGCCAGAATCGGTCAGCACTGGCGATTTGCCTAGCTGATGAATGGCTTCTAAGGCGGCCGGCGCTAGATTGGTGGTGCCGTCGCGCTGATAACTGGTGATCTGATAATCCAGTTCAAGCTCTTCAAGCAACCAGATTATGCGCTGGGAGCGCGAGTTATTTAGATGATGAACAGTCAACATAGAGGCGGCTCTGTTGTTATTGTTAAGATTGAAATGCCAAACCAAGCAGTTGCTCAATCGGTTAATGACCCTAGCATTTAAGCATAGGCCATTTAAGCACTAAACCTATTATCGAGGCAGAATATTTTAGGGTGACAACTGGTCTATGCTAGTCTATAAACATCATCCACAGCTCAGGAATTTTATGTCCGCCGCTCAAGCATTTCTAAAACGCAACAACCTTCCCCAAGCCTATCTGCAATCGGCACAGCAATGGTTCGACCCACTGTTGCAGCAATTCGCCGATAGCTATCAACCCCACAATGGGCCACAACTAATAGGCATTAATGGCTCGCAGGGCTCAGGAAAGTCTACCTTGGCGGATTATCTTTGCAGCATGATTAGCGAGCGGCACTCAATCCGCAGTATCAATCTCTCCATGGACGACTTCTACCTCACGCGAGCCGAGCGCCATCAACTGGGACAGACCATCCACCCAATGCTGGCAACCCGCGGCGTGCCCGGCACCCATGATATAGACCTGATGATAGCCACCATAGACAGCTTGGTCGCCGGCCAAACCACAGTGATTCCAAGATTTGATAAAAGCATTGATGACCGCGCTGACGGCAGTCTCGCCGAAAAAGTCACGGAGCCCGTTGGGCTTATTGTGATTGAAGGCTGGTGCCTAGGCGCTCGGCCCATCCCCGCCGACAAGTTGGCAGAACCGATTAATGAGCTTGAGCAGGCAGAGGACAGCCAGGGTATTTGGCGCAACTATGTCAATCTGGCACTGGCCGGTGATTATCAGAAATTACATGCTCTTATAGATCAGCTGGTTATGTTGCAGGCCCCATCTTTCAATACAGTTTTTGCCTGGCGTCTGGAACAGGAGCAAAAAATGGTTGCGCGGCTGGAGCGGTCAGCCGGCCAGTCTGACCGACAACCGGGGGATAAAATCATGAACGAGCGAGAGATACGCGGATTTATTCAACACTTCCAGCGCATAACGGAACAGACATTAGCTGAGATGCCCCAGCGGGCTCAGCATCTCTACCAACTGACGGAAAGCCGCGAGATCAGCAACTACTCCCAGCCATCGCCCTCCAACTAGACCATAGGTCTGGGCTACATTCGTGGTTTTTATCAGGCAAAAAATAACCCTGAAAAAATCAGGGTTATCGAGTCTACCGGTTAAGCAGGCGCTTACGCCATAGAATTAACCGAAGGCGTGGCGCAATACAATGGTTTCGACCCGGTCTGGACCAGTTGAAACCACATCGACCGGCGCCCCAGTCAACTCTTCAAGACGTATAATATAATTTCTAGCGGCCTGGGGAAGGTCTTCCAAGCGCTGTGCACCAACAGTCACATCGGTCCACCCTGGCATGGATTCATAGACTGGAGTGATATTTTCAAAGTCGTCTGCATGCATGGGAATGCCAGCATCAGTGCCATCGGCATTCTGGTAACCGATGCAAAGTTTAACTTCTTCAAGACCGTCCAGTACATCCAGCTTTGTCAGGCAGATACCAGAGATGCTGTTGATCCGCACCGCCTGGCGCAGCGCCACTGCATCGAACCAGCCGCAGCGGCGAGAGCGTCCAGTGGTAGTGCCAAACTCATGACCTTTCTCGCCCAGATACTGACCAATCTCGCAGTGCAGCTCAGTGGGAAATGGGCCTGAGCCAACTCTGGTGGTGTAGGCTTTGGTAATACCCAGCACATAGTCCAGATACAGGGGACCAAAACCTGAGCCAGTAGCAGTGCCACCAGCCGTAGTATTTGAGGAGGTCACATAGGGATAGGTGCCGTGATCAATATCCAACAGAGAGCCCTGAGCACCTTCAAATAAAATATGCTCACCAGCTTCACGTGCGTCGTGTAGCAGTTTTGTAACATCATCCTTCATGGGCAGCAACTGTTGGGCCCATTCGCGAGCCTGAGCCAAGGTCTGATCATAGTCCACTGGCTCGGCTTTGTAATAATGCTCTAGGGCAAAATTATGGTAGTCCAACACTTCTTTAAGCTTCTCGGCAAAGCGATCCATATTCGCCAAATCACCCAGACGCAAACCGCGACGAGCAACTTTGTCTTCATAGGCTGGGCCGATACCGCGGCCGGTGGTGCCAATCTTGGCATTGCCTCGGGCCGCTTCGCGAGCCTGGTCCAACGCAATATGATAGCCTAGAATCAGGGGGCAAGAACCGGAGACCACCAGTCGATCACGCACCTCGACACCCCGATCTTCAAGCATTTTAATCTCTTTGAGCAGCGCATCCGGAGCCACAACCACACCGTTGCCAATCACACAGGTCACATGCTCGCGCAAAATGCCTGAGGGGATAAGATGCAGAGCCGTTTTTTGCCCGTCAATCACCAATGTATGGCCGGCGTTATGGCCACCTTGAAAGCGAGCTACCAGAGCCGCCTTATCAGTCAATAAATCGACGATCTTACCTTTGCCCTCGTCCCCCCACTGGGAACCAAGAATTACGACGTTTCTACCCATAATAATGCTTACTCGAAAAATGACACCACCTGATCTCTTAGATCAGGACAACTTTTTAATCAGGTATTGGCCGTCTTGTTCTACCAACTGACGGTCACAATTAACCTCTGAAAAATCCACATGCTGACCCGCAAAACCCTGCACTACCCGATTGCCCTGACTGCGCAACAACGCCACCTGTCTAGCGCATTCCTCACTCTCACTCGCCGGCACAAAAATACCGCCCAAAGTCGCTCGGTCTCTGTGTCCCTGAGTAACCAGGGATTTGAGATCAAACGCGAACCCTGTGGCGGGACGGGAGCGGCCAAATGCCTCACCCACATGATCATAGCGCCCGCCATTGCCTAACGCTTTTCCAAAGCCCTGCACATAGCCGGCAAATACCACACCAGTGTGGTAGTGGTATCCAGGCATCTCACCCAGATCCAGATAAATAGTCACGTCGCTTGCAGCCAGAGCCGCAACAATTTGCTCCAATTGCGAGATTGCCTTGAGTACGGAATTTGGCGCGCCCGCAAGAGCCGTCTTGGCCGCCTTTAGAACTTCCACACTGCCCGCAAGGGTCGGCAAGGCATTGAGCCAGCCCGCAAGCTTGCTGTCGCTGATATTGGCGCTGACCCATTGGCCGAGTTCACCACTAGCTTTGCGTTGTAACAATTGAAAGAATTCAGCTTCTTGGTCGGCACTTAAACCGGTTTGGCTTAACAAGCCTCGATAAATATCTACATGGCCTAAATCCAGATGCACATCGCTCACACCTGAGATTTTTAATGTCTGTAAAAATAATTCGATAACTTCGATATCGGCAGCTAGGGTCGCTTCGCCAAACAGCTCCACACCCACGGAGATGGGCGTGCGCGACTCCAGCGGGCCCCGGGGGCGAGTGTGCAGCACAGTGCCGGCATAACAGAGACGATTTGGCCCCTCTCGACGCAAGCTGTGAGCGTCCATTCGGGCGGTTTGCGGTGTGATATCGGCGCGAATCCCCATCATGCGACCACTGAGCTGGTCTGTCACACGAAAAGTCATAAGATCCAAGTCTGAGCCTGAACCACTGAGCAGGGATTCAGTAAATTCGACCATCGGTGGGATGACAAGGTCGTAACCCCAGTTGTGGTAGAGATCGAGAACTTGTCGTCGCAGGTACTCAACAGCCTGGGCCTGCTCTGGCAGTACCTCGTCGACACCGTCCGGCAATAACCAGCGATCTACATTTTTCACAACAACCCCTTGCACATGCGAGCGTCAGATTTTACCTCAGGAGGATCAGCATAAACACGCCGACTAACATACTGAAAAGGCCGACACGACGCATAGCTTTATCATCAATTGTCGCCAAAACTTCGGCCATGCCTCGCCAGCGGCGCGGCGATATAAATGGAATAATTCCCTCAATTACCAGCATCAAGCCCACGGCCCTAAGCAGTTCCTCGAGCATATTCCAGCACCTCAAATTCGGCATAAAAAAACCGAGTCTCCTCGGTTGACGAATTCTAACAAAATCGTCCTCAATGTGGCAGAGGTTTTTACATTAATTGCCTTAAGCAATTAATCTATCCACCCCTGCCTCACGAGGCTTTGGCCTATTACCTAGACTTCTGTACTTTCATGTACTTAAAGAAGTCGCTGTCTGGCTCAACCAAGAGAATATCCCCTTTGTTGGCGAAAGACGTTTTGTAGGCGTTGAGGCTGCGCACAAACGCGTAGAACTCTGGATCCTCCTGATAGGCCTGAGCATAGATTGAAGCGGCCTCGGCATCTCCATCGCCACGCAATTTTTCTGCATCGCGATAAGCGTTAGCCAACTCAATGGTGCGCTCACGATCCGCCGAGGCGCGAATTTTTTCTGCTCGCTCCTTACCGGTAGAACGCAGCTCACGAGCTTCCTTTTCACGCTCAGCAGTCATGCGACGAAACACCTGGCTGCTGACTTCCTGAGGCAGATCAATACGCTTAACCCGCACGTCCACCACTTCAATACCCAGGCTGTCGAGCACCGACTCGTTCAAATCCTCAGTAATATTTTTCATCAGGAGATCTCGCTCACCGGAGACAACTTCACGCAATGTGCGCGTACCAAACTGGTTGCGCAGACCGTTATTAACCCGGTTGGCAAGACGGTTGTGAGCAACAGACTCAACACCACCAGTGGCCTTGTAGTAGGTCTCTACATTTGCAACGCGCCACTTGGCATAGGAATCCACAATCAAACGTTTCTTTTCAATGGTAAAGAAACTGGCTGGTTGAGCATCAACGGTGAGAATTCGCGCGTCAAAGATGCGTACGTCATCGATAAAGGGCAGTTTTGCATGCAGACCTGGCTGGATATCACCCTCAATCAGCTGCCCAAAGCGCAGCTTGATACCGCGCTCAAACTCACTGACCACATAGAGTGTATTCTGCACACCAATTAATAGGATCAGCACTAGACCGGCTGTTTTAATTAAACTATTCATCGTCGTCTCTCCGATTGAACTCGATCACTATTTCTCTGCAATCTCTCCATCACATCATTGGTGACTCGATCAACCATCTGATCGTTGCTATCCACGGCGCGGCGTGGCGAGGAAGCGGATCCCTGCTGCACAATTTTATCCAGAGGCAAATAGAGCATATTGTTACCGCCCTCTGTATCAATCAGCACTTTAGTACTGTTGGTCATGACCTCTTCAATCGCATCAATATAGAGGCGCTCGCGAGTTACCCGAGGGGCCTTCTTATACTCTGTCAGCAACTTGGTAAAGCGGCCAGCCTCACCCTGTGACTTTGACACTACCTGAGACTTGTATCCGTCGGCTTCTTCACGCAGTCGCTGAGCTTGACCACGAGCCTCGGGAATAATCCCGTTGGAGTAGGCCTGAGCTTCATTTACCAGACGCTCTAGATCTTCCCGCGCTTTGATCACATCGTCGTAGGCGGCCTTAACTTCAGTTGGCGGGCGAGCCTCTTCAATATTGATCTTGACCACATTGATACCACTGCCGTAGTCATCTAACAGCGTCTGCAACTTGTCAGCAGTACCCACAGCCACCTGCTCGCGGCCGGTAGAGATCACACCGTCCAGACCTGTACTACCCACCACATGGCGCAGCGCACTATCGGTAGCATGCTTGAGGCTGGTTTCCGGGTCTTTAATATTCAAGACGAAGTCTTTTGCATTGGCAATGTTGTACTGCACCGTCAGAGAAATTTCGACAATATTCTCATCCTGAGTCAGCATCAGGCCACGGGCAGAGTACTGGCGCTCTTCGGTAACACGCACAGTCTGAACCGAGTCGACAAAAGGCGGATTCCAGTGCAGACCGGAACCAACAGTTTTATCAAACTTACCCAGTCGCAGAACCACGCCCTGCTCTTTTTCATCAACCTGATAAAAACCCAGCATGCCCCAGAGGATAACGATGACGCCCAGCGCTAGCGGCAGGAGACTTTTACCAGAGCCGCCTGTGCCTGAGCCAGAACCGGACCCACCACCAAACGAACCCAGTTTCTCTTTAAGTTTATTTAAGGCCTCATCAATATCTGGTGGACCTTCGTTATTGCGGTTGCCACCCCATGGGTCTTTGCCACCACCCGGTTCATTCCAGGCCATAATGTTCTCCAATTGTGTAATTAATAAAATCTTTAAGGTTGCTCAATCAGTATTTGATCTGGTTACAATGTGATCATATCCTGCAATTTCAACCCCGAACTTTTAAGCAGACGTAAAAAATCACTCTCCGCCAGCTTAATCTCTAACTCTATTGCGCCCTGCTCATCAACTTGCTCTGCCAATACAGCCTTGTGGCTGTAAAGAGCCGCTCTCAGAGCACCCTGGTTTGGCTGCAATTGCAGTCGCTTGTGAACCATAACACCAGGCAGCCGCTCTATAACCGCCTGCAGGAGGAGATCCAACCCCTCTCCAGCGAGAGCCGAAACCCATACAGCCACCGGAACGCCGGCTTCGTTGCGCTCGATTCTCGGGCTGGAATCATCCAACAGGTCAATCTTGTTGTAAACCATTAATGTTGGCAAGTGATGGGCATCAATTTCCTTTAATACTTCAGCAACCCGTTCAATATTGATCGCGCGCTCTTCGGCGGCCGCATCAACTATATGCAACAACAGGGTTGCCGAGGCCGCCTCTTCTAATGTTGCTCGAAATGCATCCACCAATCTGTGGGGCAGATGACTGATAAAACCTACGGTGTCAGCGAAGATGACTGGCCCCTGCTCTGGCACATCCAGCCGTCGCATGGTGGGGTCCAAAGTAGCAAACAGCTGATCCGCAGCAAATACATCTGAGCCAGTTAGGTTATTAAACAAAGTGGATTTGCCCGCATTAGTGTAACCCACCAGAGAAACCGTAGGAATCTCCGCTTTGTCCCGGGACCGGCGGCTCTGGCCCCGCTGGATACGCACTTTCTCCAGACGCTTTTTAATCGACTGAATCCTATCGCGCACCATTCGGCGGTCAGACTCTAACTGTGTCTCACCTGGGCCGCGCATACCGATACCACCTTTCTCTCGGTCCAAGTGAGTCCAGCCCCGCACCAGCCTAGATGACAGATGTTGAAGCTGAGCAAGCTCGACTTGCAACTTACCCTCATGGGTTCGAGCGCGCTGGGCAAAAATATCCAAAATAAGGCCGGTTCTGTCCAAAACCCGACATTTGAGTTCGGCTTCGATATTGCGCTCTTGGCTTGGGGAGAGATTGTGGTTGAAGATAACTAACTCAGCATCAGCGCTGCGCACCGTGCTCGAAATTTCCTCAAGCTTTCCTGTGCCAACAAAAAACTTAGCATGGGGGGATTGGCGCGATCCAGTGATAAATTCAACTGGATCGCCTCCGGCAGAAATCACTAACTCTTCGAATTCCCTTGGGTCTTCGGGTTCAGATTCACTGTTGAGCTTAATATGAACAAGAACCGCGCGCTCGCCAAAATCAGGTCTTTCAAAAAATAATGACACTCGGGTTAGTAATTATCATCGCTGTAGTTACCCGCATCGTCGTCATTGAAGTCAACGCCTTGTCCAGCTTGCGCATTGCTGGAGGGCAAACGCACAACTCGGGACGGAACAACAGTAGAGATTGCGTGCTTATAAACCATTTGGCTAACGGTGTTTTTCAACAGAACAACAAATTGATCGAAAGATTCAACCTGCCCCTGCAGCTTAATACCGTTTACCAAAAAAATTGAAACTGGGATACGCTCTTTTCTTAGGACATTCAGAAAAGGGTCTTGTAGATTATGCCCTTTTGACATTTTACTACTCCTTCATATTGAAAATTCAATGGGTGCCGCAATAGTCACGGCAAAGTATTCAGCGGGATTGCAAACCGCCTAAGAGCAAAGTCTACTCGTGCTCCTAAGTTTAGTATATGGGCGCGGTTCAGAGGTTTTTCAAGCAGCTATTGCAGATTTCTTCCAAACTTAGATACTGATTATTATTATCTACTGCAATTTCAATAGCTTGCGGCCAATTGCGCAGCCAAGTCAATTGACGTTTGGCCAATTGACGGCTGGCGATAATCGCTTTCTCTACAGCCTCATCGAGACTGCAGAGCCCGGCACAATAATCCCACAGCTGACGATAACCCACACAGCGAATAGCTGGCATATTGGTATCAAGGTCACCTCGCTGATACAGATTCAGCACTTCCTGTTCAAACCCCGCTTCCATCATTACATGGAATCTATGTTCGATACGTTTGTGAAGAAGGCTTCGGTTCTGTGGAATCAGTGAAAACTGAAAAATATTGTATTCATCTTGTAGCCCACCCACAGACTCTGCCTGCATTGATGACATTGGCTGGCCGCTGAGCTGATAAACCTCAAGCGCACGCTGAATACGCTGGGAATGATTGGGGTGCAGGCGACTTGCCGTTACTGGGTCAACTTGCTCAAGCTCTTTATACAGGCTGGGCCAACCTTCCTGCTGGGCACGCAACTCTAGCGCGCGGCGCACTGTGGCATCGGCCTCGGGCATCTGCGACAGGCCTTCCAGAGCCACTTTAAAATACATCATGCTGCCACCGACCAACAGCGGTATACGGCCAGCGGCACTGATCTCTGCCATTTCCCGCCGCACATCTACAAGAAACTCGGCGGCACTGTAGGCCTCGGCGGGATCACGGATATCAATCAGTCGGTGAGGGGCGGCAGCCAGAGTGTTGGCATCCGGTTTAGCACTACCGATATTGAGCTGCCGATAGACCTGAGCGGAATCAACATTGATTAGCTCTACCGGAAGACGTTCACGTAGTGCAATAGCAAGGTCAGTCTTACCACTGGCCGTGGGGCCCATAATAAAAATAGCTTTAGAGGTATTCATCGGCCGCGCAAGAAAAGCTTGTCCAACTCGTCGAGGTTGAGCTGCGACCAGGTTGGACGACCATGGTTGCACTGCCCACTGCGCTCGGTAGCTTCCATGTCCCGCAGTAAAGCATTCATCTCGGGGATGGTTAATTTGCGATTGGCTCGCACAGAGCCATGACAGGCCATGGTCGAGAGAATCTCATTGATATGATGGTGAATACGCTCGGAGGTCCCGTGCATCAGCAGATCGGATATCACATCCCGCAACAGCATCTCGACTTCTGATCCACGCAGTATGGCCGGAATTTCTCGCACAATAATGCTCTCTGCGGCAGCGCGCTCAACCACAAACCCAAGCTGGGCAAATATATCCCCACTCTTGTCAGCCATATCCGCTTCACGCTCACTGACCGAGAGACTCTCGGGCACTAAAAGAGGCTGGGAGACCAACCCCTGACTATCAAATGCGGTTTTCATGCGCTCGTAGCTAATGCGCTCATGCGCCGCATGCATATCCACAATAATCAGACCCTGGGCATTTTCTGCCAGAATATAAATACCCTTAAGCTGAGCTATGGCGAAGCCCATGGGCGGCACATCGCCCTCTTCTTCAGGCATCTCTGTGGTGTAGAGGCTCTGATAGGACGCCATTGGTGTATTGATGGCACCGCGGTCGGGGTTGGAGAACTGGGGATACTGGCTCTGGCCCGATGCCGAACTAGACGCTGTGGGCAGCTGTAGAGATGACTGATTGGACTGCCAGTCAGTTACCACCTGGCCTGCCGCTTCTACCGAATTCAGGTGATCCTGAGGCCTGTCCTGAGCTAATGCTTTGTTCAGCGTACCGTATACAAAGCCATGGATAGAGCGGCTATCACGAAATCGCACCTCGTGCTTGGTGGGGTGTACATTGACATCCACATCAGCTGGTTCTATTTCCAGAAACAGTACAAAGGCCGGGTGGCGACCATGATAGAGAACATCCTGATAGGCCTGACGAATCGCATGAGACACCACCTTGTCACGAATACATCGCCCATTGACAAAAAAGTGCTGCAAGTCGGCCTGACTTCTCGAAAATGTCGGTAGCCCCATCCAGCCCCACAGGCGGATACCTGTCCGATCATTATCAACGTACAGCGCCTGTTGCATAAAGCTCGGACCACAGATGTCGGCTACCCGCTTTTCCTGCTCCAACTGACTGATCGCTGGGTGGAGATTAAGCTGAGCCCGCTGGTTGTGGCGCAGACTAAACGCAATATCCATCCGGCTCAGTGCCAGCTTTTTAATACTGTCGTCGATACGGTTGTATTCAGTGCCTTCGGTACGAAGAAATTTTCGTCGTGCCGGCGTATTAAAAAATAGGTCTCTGACTTCAACCGTAGTGCCCTGAGGATGGGCTGCGGGTTGCAACTCAACTTCCATATCACGTCCTTCAGAAACGGCTTTCCAACCAGACCCAGAGCCCGTTGAATTTGAGGTTAAAGCAAGCCGGGAAACCGAGGCAATACTGGCCAGGGCCTCACCGCGGAACCCCAGGGTAGCCACCGCCTCAAGATCCTCGAGATCATCGATTTTGCTAGTGGCATGACGACTTAAAGCCAGCGCCAGTTCTGCTTCGGGAATGCCATGCCCATCATCACGCACCTTGATCAGCTTGGTACCACCTTGTTCAATATCAATCTCAATGCGGCCGGCACCGGCATCCAAGCTGTTTTCTACCAGCTCTTTAAGCACAGATGCGGGACGCTCCACCACCTCGCCCGCAGCAATCTGATTGGCTAATTGCGGACTAAGGATTTTGATACTAGACATGCAACAGGGCCTTTGGACAGTTTAAGTAGCGGGAATTTTGATGGTTTTGCCAACCCGAATACGGTTCGACTTCATATTATTGTATAGCTTAATTTTCTTTACCGAGGTGTTATAGCGCACGGCAATCTCAGACAATGTATCACCCCGTGCAACCACATACAGACGATCGACAGAGCTGCCATTTTTGGCCAGTAATGTGCCGGCCGGCGGGTTATCGGCAAAGTACTGCTCTATGCCCAAATAGATCGCCCGAGCCATTTTTTGCTGATAACTTTTGGTGCTTAACTTCCGAGCCTCTTTGGGGTTGGATATAAAACCAGTCTCCACCAGTAGAGAGGGAATATCCGGCGACTTAAGCACCAGAAAGCCCGCTTGCTCTACTTTCTTTTTATGCAACCGCGCCACGGTGCCCATATTTCTCAACACATAGACACCGGCATCCAGACTGCTGCGCAGGGTGCCTTTCATAGACAGGTCGACCAATACCCTCTGCACAACATCATCATGGCCCTCAAGACTCAGGATGCTGGCGCCACCAATTAAATCCGCGCGATTTTCTTTGTCCGCCAGATAGCGAGACTGCTCACTCGTGGCACCACTGACTGAAAGCGCATAAACCGACGCTCCGTGAGCGGCGGGATCGGTAAACGCATCAGCGTGAATCGAGATAAAGAAATCCGCCTGTTTTTGTCGGGCCAGCTGGGTTCGCTTGCGGTGAGCCAGGTAATAGTCGCCGCTACGAATCAACTCCCCCTGAAAGTAGGGGTTGCTATCAAAAAGAGCTTCAATTTTTTGTGATATCTGCAGTGCAACAATTTTCTCTCGCACTTTTTTTGGGCCCAGCGCACCCGGATCTTCACCGCCGTGACCCGCATCAATAGCAACAATAATTTTGCGGTCTTTCTTAACGACCACCTCTTCCAAAGTGCGACTGATTGCCCGCTTTTGGTCGTACAGATCAATCACCAATCGATCGCTGTACTGCTCGTTAGCAGGCAGAGAAAAACTCTTCAGCGTAATCACATTCTTAAGATCCAGAACCACCCGCAAATCGGTTTGATTACGCACCGCGGCGCGAATGCCAGCGATAGGTGTGGGGGTCAAATCGAGTTTATCGAAATTGGTTTGTAGCGAGGTATTACTTAGGTCAATCACCAGACGGTCAGGGTTGCTGAGCGTAAACAGATTGTGTTCAGCGGCACTGCTAAGATCCAATACAAGCTTGGTGCTGTCCGGCGCGCGCCAAACACGCACGGACTCAACATCTGTAGCCCAGAGCTGGCTGGGTAGTGACAGCAGCAGCATAAATGTGCAGAGAACATTAGTGGCTTTTTTGTCGCGCCTGACGTTAGTTTTCAAATTCTATTCCAAACCTAAATCGTTGTAGAACTACCGGTTCAAATGACCAACCAGACGCTCACCCTTATCACTGGCCGCGCTCAGGGTAACACAGCGGCCTTCGCCCAGCGGGTTAATTGCGATGGCAATATCAGCCTCTGGCAAGAAGCCTGAGCCGCGTTCGGGCCATTCTATCAAGCATAACCGAGCTTCTGCCAGATAATCGGCAAACCCCATATACTCTAGCTCTTCTGCATCCACCAGACGGTAGAGATCAAAATGATAAACCACTCCCAGTGGCAGCTGGTAGGGCTCAACCAATGTATAGGTTGGGCTTTTAACCGCACCCTGATGCCCCAACCCCTGCAAAATACCGCGGCTCAAAGTGGTCTTGCCCGCACCCAGATCCCCTTGCAGGCTGATCAACAGAGGCTCAGAAATTAGACTGGCAATGCGATTGCCGGCAGCGATCATAGCCGCTTCATCAACCAAGCTCAGACTGATCTCTGTCACTGAGGTTTGGGTCATAAATACTCCTGATTTAACAGGCGGTGAAGATAGGGCAAAATATCTGTGGCCACTAGGCCTCGGCTACCTAATTCCTCTGCCGCCATATCTGCGGCTGAGGAGTGTAAGCAACAGCCTAACTCCGCAGCAGTTTGCAGATCAAAACCCTGTGCAATCAATGCGCCAATCACACCGCTAAGAATATCTCCCATGCCAGCCGTCGCCATGGCCGGATTGCCATAGGGGCATACTTTAATAATTTCTTCTGGCCCTGCAATTAAAGTGCCGGGGCCTTTTAGCAGCACCACCGCGGCATATTTCTTCTGTAGCTGGCGCACCGCGGCAAATCGATCCGCTTCAATCTCGGCAACCGTGACATTTAACAGCCGTGCAGCTTCGCCACAATGGGGCGTCAACACCCATTGGCGGCCGTCTGGGTTTGGCACCACTCTGCCCTCGGCCAGAATATTTAAACCATCGGCATCCAGTACCATAGGCAATTGGGCCGCCACTGCTTTTTGTAGCAACTGTTCAGACCAGGAAGAGCGCCCTAATCCCGGACCGACCACCAAAACATTGGGTCGCTCTAAAAGGGGCTCCAAGTCTTGACCAGAAACGACGCCGCAGGCCATAACTTCCGGCTGGCGCACCAGCATAGCGTCAATATGTTCAGGCCTTGTGGCCAGGCTGGTCATACCAGAACCCAACCTCGCGCTGGTCTCTGCCGCCATAATTGCTGCACCACCAAAACCGCGATCGCCACCCACAACCATGGTGTGACCGCGCTGGGTCTTGTGCGCATCAACATCTAACTGAGGGAAGTAGTCCAGTAGCTCAGCCAAATCCAGCAATTCAGCATCAGGCGCCACCTGATCAAAAATGGCCTCGGGTACGTCCAGAGAATGATACATTACCTCGCCACAAACACTGGGGCCGCGGCCACTAAACAGACCTGGCTTGGCGCCTATGAAGGTAATAGTGATATCCGCTTGCACCGACAGTTCGGCCACAGCGCCATTATCTGCCTGCAGGCCCGAGGGAATATCTACAGCCACCACAGGCAATCCAGAGTCATTAATTATCTGGATGGCCTCGGCATAAGCAGGCCGCAACTGACCGCTGTAGCCGGTACCCAAAAGACTATCGACAATAACGCCCTCGACTATATCGAGACTGGAATCAAATGCTGTACACATTACCTTTGCTTGCTCTGCATACTGCCGGGCAATAGCGGCATCGCCACTGAGCTCTTCGGACAATTCAAAGACCTGAACTGGAATATGCTTTTCTGCCGCCAGAGCCGCCAGAATATAACCATCACCGCCATTATTTCCGCCGCCGCAGAATACGCTGAGTAAACTCGGCGCGCCGTATAGCTCTAGCAATTCTTGAAGCACTGCTCTACCAGCGCGCTTCATTAAAACAATCCCAGCAATACCCTCGTCTTCGATGGCAAGGCGATCCAATTCGCGAACAGATTTGGCATTGAATAAGGCATCTTGAATAAGTTTGTGCGACATAGAGCGGATATCCCCGTAAAATTGGCGCAATTATAGGCCAGAACAAAGACTAAAACATGCCTGATCAAGAGCTACAGAGCAGTGCTGAGACAGAAAAACTGGAGAACCTCGCCAAAAAGATCAAGGCGTGGGGCGAATCTCTGGGCTTTCAGCAAGTGGCTATCGTTGAACCGGATCTTAGCCAGGCTTCCCAGCGCCTGAACAAATGGCTAGCTGACGGCTTTCAGGGCTCTATGCAATGGATGGGCGAGCACGGCGACAAGCGCTATGTGGTGGATAAATTAGTCGACCACACGTTGCGAGTGATCTCTGTGCGCATGGATTATCTTGCCGACAACAAAATGATCGCCGTGCTTAAAAATAACAATAAGGCTTATATATCAAGGTATGCCCTGGGTCGCGACTATCACAAACTAATCCGCAAACGTTTGGCTGAACTGGTCAAGCGCATCGAAGATGAACTGCCAGAAATGCAACTGTCCCAGCGCCCATTCGTGGACAGCGCCCCGGTTATGGAAAAACCCCTAGCAGAACAGGCAGGTCTAGGATGGATTGGCAAGAACAGCTTACTGTTGAACAAAGACGCCGGCTCCTGGTTCTTTCTCGGAGAGATTTATACCTCATTAAGGCTGCCTGCTGACCAAGCCGAGCAACCGGATCGCTGCGGCAACTGCCGCGCCTGTCTAAAAGTCTGTCCAACCGACGCCTTTCCTGAGCCCTACGTGCTGGACGCCAGAAAATGCATCTCCTACCTAACGATCGAAAATAAAGACGCGATACCAGAGGAGCTGCGCCCCCTTATGGGCAATCGGGTATTTGGCTGCGATGATTGCCAAATTATCTGCCCTTGGAATCGCTTTGCCTCCCAAACCAAAGAGGATGACTTTACCCCGAGGCATAATCTGGATGATTCAGATCTGACGACCCTGTTTACTTGGAGCCCAGAAGAGTTTCTGTCCAATACAGAGGGCTCGCCAATCCGGCGAATTGGCCATGAGCGCTGGATGCGCAACCTAGCGGTAGGCTTGGGCAATGCAAGTGGATCAGAAGATATTCTCAAGGTATTGGAGGCAAGAGCACAGCACCCCTCACCTCTGGTGCAAGAACATGTTGCCTGGGCCATTGCGCAACAGCAAAAAAAGCTACTAACTCAACCTGTAATAGACAACCCAGATACTAAGCCTGAATAAATACATCGCGATAATAGGCCAACTCAGCAATTGAATCATAGATATCATCAAGGGCCAGATGACTACCCTTCTTGGCAAAACCATCCGCCAAATCTGGCTTCCACCGCCGCACCAACTCTTTGAGCGTACTTACATCGAGATTGCGGTAATGAAAAAAAGCCGCCAACTCCGGCATATACTTCACCAAAAATCGTCGATCCTGGCCGATAGAATTACCACACATGGGCGAGGCACCCGCAGGCACCCATTGCTTTAAAAACTCAATAGTTGCAGCGCTGGCATCCGCCTCGGAAATCTGGCTCTTGCGCACCGACTCTGTCAAGCCTGAGCTGCCGTGCTGTCTGGTGTTCCAGTCATCCATTGCATCCAGCAGTGCACTGCTCTGATGAACAACCAGCGACGGGCCCTCGGCCAGCACATTTAAATCCGGATCTGTCACCACGGTGGCGATCTCAATGATGCGCTCGCGCTCTGGATCCAAGCCGGTCATTTCTAGATCGATCCAGATGAGATTCATTGGGTTTTGAGCTGTCATATTGGCGCCTGTTAAAAGAGAGTTTGTGCAAAATGTTCCTCAGCGCGTTTATGCTATATCCTTGGCACCCAGAAGGCCAGAAATGCACATCTAAACCAGGGTAGACGTTATTATTAAAAGACATTTTCAATGAGTAAACGCAGACTCAGCAAGCGCCAAAAAGACCGTATCCAGGCTATTCAGGAACGACGGCGCGAGCGGGCCAATCTAAAACAGACGGTCAATGAACAGGAACTGCAAAACCTCGACGGCCTGGGTCAAGAAACAATTGGCACTGTGATTACCAACTACGGCGCGCAGGTGGATATCGAAGGCAACGAAGAGCCCTTTGAAGGCACTGTTGTGCGCTGCCACAAACGGGCCAACATGAAAACGCTGGTCACTGGTGACCGCGTGATCTGGCGTCCCGCGGAGCCCAATGGTGTGGTGGTCGCCTTAGAGGAGCGCCAGACTGAACTTATCCGCCCGGATATTTACGGAAAATTGCGCCCAGTGGCGGCCAATATTGATCGTATCGCCATTGTCTTTGCCCCTAAACCAGCGCCCCACAGCAACCTGCTGGATCGCTATCTAGTCGCCGCTGAAGCTCAGGGCATTAAGCCATTTCTGATACTCAACAAAACCGATATGCTCGGTGGCGGAGCCCACCCAGAGGTGGACCAGCTTCTGCGCGACTACCTGAGCATTGGCTATGATATTTTGCAGGTCTCGGCAAAATCAGGTGCCGGCATTCAGGAGTTGCAACGCTATCTGGCCGATCACACCTCTATTTTTGTGGGTCAATCCGGCGTCGGCAAATCATCACTGATTAATCATCTTGAGCCCGAGGCCAATGCAGCAATAGGGCCGTTATCCGAAGGCAAGGAAGAAGGCACTCACACCACCACCGCCTCAAGATTATTCCATCTCGCTGGCGGCGGTGTGCTGATCGACTCGCCGGGTATCCGCGAATTTGCTCTGACTCATCTCAGCCAAGAAAAAATCATTGATGGCTTCGTCGATTTTCGCGAATATCTGGGCCGCTGTAAGTTTCGCGATTGCCAGCACAACAAAGATATAGGCTGCGCGCTACTCAAGGCCGTCAATGAGGGCAACGTACTCTCTAGCCGTCTGCATAATTACCGTCAAATTATTCTTAGCCAACAGGAAAGGTAGAATCGCGGGGCTATAAAAATGCTAGAATCCAGGCCCACAAAGGAACCCCTATGACCGCCAACCACTTGATAGAACCCAATGATCTGCAGGAACGCCTTGGGGAAGACAATCTTATTATTGTCGATCTGTGCAATCAGGCCCTTTACAACCAAAAACATGTGCCCGGGGCAGTGCATCTGCCCGGCAATTTATTGGTCGCGGGACGGCCTCCAGTGCCGGGCGCCTGCCCTAGCTTAGAGCAGCTACAAAAAGTCATTGCCTATCTGGGCATTAATACTGACAAACATGTGGTGGTCTATGATGACGAAGGCGGCGGCTGGGCCGGGCGACTAGCCTGGACTCTCGATCTTTTGGGCCTACCCAATTGGTCCTACTTAAACGGCGGCATTGTGCCCTGGATTAAAGAAGGCTTTGCCACCGAGAGTGGCACAGTGGAACCCAGCAGCATCGAAACCCAGGTCGCCTTTGCCAATCCGGGTGCGCGAATGACTGAACAGCAAATCACTCAGGCCCTAGGCTCTGAAAATTTTGCCATCTGGGATGCAAGAAGCCCAGGAGAATACAGTGGCGATATGGTTCGTGCCGCTCGCGGCGGGCATATTCCAGGAGCAATAAATTTGGAGTGGACCCAACTGATGGATCAGCAAAGAAATCTGCGTATCCGCAATGACGCGCAGCAAATATTGGATAGCCTAGGCCTGACTGCTGACAAAGAAATTGTCACCCACTGCCAGAGCCACCATCGCTCAAGCTTTACCTATATGGTGGCGCGTATTCTGGGTTATAAAAACATTCGCGGTTATGACGGCTCTTGGGCAGAATGGGGGAATTCAGCGGATACCCCAATCGAACTGGGCTTTTAAAATTTAATCCATTAACGTTAAGACTTGTGAGCAATCAATAATGAATCACCGCGCCGAAATATTTGTCGCCCTGCAACGCATACTGCCAAAACATGCTCTGTCACGCCTGATTGCCAAAGCGGCTGAATCCCAGCGGCCATGGTTGAAAAACGCACTGATCCAGAGGGCTATAAGTGCCTTCGAGATTAATATGCAGGAAGCTAAAAGCGATGATTTAGACGATTACAAAAACTTTAATGCCTTCTTCACCCGGGAACTTAAAACCGGCGCAAGACCAATTGATAACACAGCGGGAGCAATTATATCTCCTGCAGATGGTGCCATTAGCCAAGCAGGTGATATCCGCACCAACAGAATTTTTCAGGCTAAAGGCATCGACTACTCCACCAGCCGCTTACTGGGCAGTTCTGAACAAGCCAAAGCCTACGAAAATGGCAGCTTTGCCACTATTTACCTCTCCCCTAAAGACTATCACCGTGTGCACATGCCGGTTGCTGGCAGACTGCTGAGCAGCAGATATATCCCGGGCGAATTATTCTCGGTCAACGATCAAACTGCTCAGGCGCTGCCTGGCCTGTTTGCCCGCAACGAACGACTGGTCTGCGAGTTTGAGTCCGATGAACTGGGGCGCTTTGCGCTGGTTTTTGTTGGCGCCATGTTGGTGGCTGGCATTGAAACTGTCTGGAGTGGTTTTGAAAAGCCAGGCCCAGGCGCGGTGCGTGAGTCTGATTTCAGCTCTGATTCATTGGTGTTTGCCAAAGGTGATGAGATTGGGCGATTTAAATTTGGCTCAACTGTGATTTTACTATTCCGCAATAATGCATTGGACTGGGATGAAAAAATTGAAGCCTATGCTCCAGTGCAAATGGGTGAAAAAATTGCTGCAGGTGGCAATTAAACTAAACAGCTAAGACTAGCTGGCAAAGCGCTGCTTGATTGCCGACAGAAATCCCTTGCCTTTGGGGCTGCTAGATCTGCGCTCGATGGCAAGCGACTCGGCATTGGCCGAATTAAAGGGCCGGGCAATCAGATTTTCCAGCAGACTGTATTCAATACCAAAACTGGCTGGCTCAATATCCCGCACAATCGCCAGTTTGTTGATCACATCAGCTCGGCGCTTGCCAAAGTTCTGCAATCTGTCACGAGCCTGCTGTTCATTTTTTAAATCGACGAAGATATATTTGCTCTGATCTACTTTGCCATCTTTGTCGTCAAAGATAGCTAACCTAGGCGCCAATCGAGTTCGGGCGTTTTGCTCTACCACCATGCCGCAGTCGCCAGTATTCAGCTCTACAATCGTGCCCGCCGGATACAAGCCAACTGATCGGATAAATTCAACCACCAGATTTTCTGCAAAGCAGGCGCCACGCATTTGATAAAGGCGACTGGTGGCTTTGGACGGCGCCATGGTCTCGCCAGCCTCTCGGGGATTACACAGCCTATCGAACTCGGAGGATATACCAGCAATTGCAGCCAAAAATGGGATCCGGTTGCCAGCGCAGCCTTTAGGGAAGCCGCTGCCATCGAAGCGTTCACAATGGTATTTGATAATATTTAGCACCTGACGGTTATCCACCCCCGATGCACGCAACAACTCGACACTGTGGCTGACAAAACCCCGATACTCTGCCTCTTGCACGGGGCTTCGATCAGGGTTGTGCAACAGGGCCCGATCCAGCTTTACTCTGCCCACATCTTTGAGCAGAGTGGCGAGACAGAGATCTTTTAACTGTTCCACCGTCAAACCAATATGACGACCAAACTGAGTGGCCCAAAGAGACGACCTCACCGAATGATCGTGGGAGTGAGCGTCTTTGCTACGCAGGCGCAGTAGCCAGGTGAAAGCATCTGGGCAGCGAATAACACTGTCCACCATATCATCTACTAAGTGCAATAATTGACTGCGATCAAAAGCACCCTCGCGCAACATGGCTCTGCTGGCAACAGTCAAACAGCCAAGCAAGTTATTCATGGCGCGTCGCGCCGCAGGTATTTCCTTGGCCAGTTCCACTGTTTTTTTATAGGTGTTTGGATTGATAACTAGGCTTTTTCGGGACAAGGTTTTGTTGGGGCGGGAAGCATTTATAGGGGCAGGAGTGCCATCTGTTTGAGTTCTAGATAACAGAGTATCCGACTTAACACTGCGGTTGGATGAACCTAGATTAGTCTCAATGTCGAGCGGGGATACGCCTTTTTCAATATCCACATAGACGTAGTCGCAGTAGGCTTTCACCCGGGAGATATCGGCACTGGTTTTCATCACAAACCCTTGGATAGGGAAAGGCGTCTCCGCCCATGGCTTGTCTAATGCTGAGACAAACATCCCCAACTCAAGCTCATGTATGAATACCTTTAATTGCTTCAAGGACATAGCACACCATCTAATCCATTAGACCTATGATCGGATAACTATCGGCTTGTAGCAGATAGAGTAGAAGGGAATGTATAGACTTCCGAATTCTAAACTGTGCGCCAGATGTTATTTCAGATAAATATAGACTAGGAAAGACTCAGTCTGGGCGCTAGTTTGCAGAAAATTTGTGAACCGCCTCAATAAAGACTTTCGCATTCTCCGGATCTATATCTGGCGTGATGCCGTGGCCCAAATTGAAGATATGGCCAGGGCCCTCACCAAAGGACTTGAGAATTGTCTGTACTTCCCTTTCTATGGTCGCTCCGTCAGCGCGCAAAACTGCGGGATCCATATTGCCTTGCAGGGCCACAGAATCGCCCACTCGGGCGCGAGCGGAACCAATATCGACGGTCCAATCCAAGCCGAGGGCCTGGCAACCGGTGTCAGCCATGGCTTCAAGCCACTGACCACCGCCTTTAGTGAAAAGGATTACCGGCACATCTCGGCCATCTGCCTGACGAATAAGACCGTCTACAATCTTGGCCATATAGGCAAGAGAGAACTCCTGATAAGCGGCGTGACTCAGAGCCCCACCCCAGGTATCAAAAATTTGCACAACCTGAGCGCCAGCGCGAATCTGCGCATTGAGATAATCAATGACCGACAGGGCTAGCTTGTCCAACAACTGATGCATCAATTCCCGCTGTTTGTAAAGCATGGTTTTTGCGCGGGCGAAATCTCTGCTGCTCTGACCCTCAACCATGTAGGTTGCCAATGTCCAGGGGCTGCCGGAAAAACCAATCAGTGGCACACGGCCATTTAGTTCGCGGCGAATCATGGATACTGCATCAGTGACATAAGCCAGATCAGAAGATGTATTAATCACCTGCAGACGCTCAATATCTGACTCGGTGCGCACAGGTTTGCGGAACTTAGGCCCTTCACCCTCGGCAAAATACAGGCCTAAGCCCATGGCGTCAGGAATAGTTAGAATATCGGAAAACAGTATCGCTGCATCCAGTTCATAACGCTCTAGAGGCTGCAGTGTCACTTCACAGGCAAGTTCGGTATTTTTACACAGGCTCATAAAATCACCGGCCTGAGCGCGAGTAGCGCGATATTCAGGAAGATAGCGACCAGCCTGCCTCATCATCCAAACAGGTGTGCGATCAACAGGTTGACGAGCAAGCGCTTTTAAGAAGCGATCATTTTTTAGAGCTGACATTAAATATCCAAGAAATCCAAAATACCTTCGGCGGCCTGACGGCCTTCCCACACTGCGGTAACCACAAGATCAGAACCGCGCACCATATCACCACCAGCAAAAATTTTCGGGTTGGTTGTCTGGAACGGGAATGTTTGCTCTTCCGCAGCCAGCACCGCGCCCCAGTCGGCGGTATCAACTTTTACGCCAGTCAACCATTCAGGCGGGCTGGGCTTGAAACCGAAGGCAACCAGCACAGCATCCGCGGGCAACACTTCTTCACTGCCGGGAACAACTTCCGGACGGCGGCGGCCGTTTTCGTCTGGCTCACCCAGGGTGGTAGTCACCACCTTGACGCCTTCTACATCACCGTTAGCATCGGCCAACAGTTCTACAGGCTGCATATTAAATTTGAAGACCACGCCCTCTTCTCGGGCATTTTTTACTTCCCGGCGGGAACCAGGCATATTTTCTTCATCCCGGCGGTAGGCACAGGTAACGCTGGTAGCGCCCTGACGGATAGATGTACGATTGCAATCCATCGCCGTATCACCACCACCTAGCACAACAACTCGTTTGCCTTTAACACTGATAAAGTCATCGGCAGATTTTTCAAAACCCAAATTGCGGTTGACGTTGGAGACGAGGAAGTTAAGTGCTTCGTGTACGCCGGGCAGCTCTTCACCAGGAAAATTACCCTTCATAGTGGTATAGGTACCCATGCCCAAAAATACGGCATCGTAATCATTGAGCAGCTCATCAATACTGATATCTTTGCCCACTTCGGTGTTAAGGCGGAACTCCACCCCCATACCTTCGAGAACATCTCGGCGCGTGCGAATCACTTCTTTCTCAAGCTTGAACTCGGGAATACCAAAGGTTAGCAGGCCACCAATTTCTGGATAGCGGTCGAAGACAACAGGTTTAACGCCGTTGCGCACCAGAATATCCGCACAGCCGATCCCGGCGGGCCCAGCACCAATTACAGCAACTTTTTTGTCCGTCCACTCAACTTTAGACATATCCGGACGCCAGCCCATTGCCAGAGCGGTGTCGGTAATATATTTCTCCACCGAGCCAATGGTGACAGCACCAAAGCCATCATTCAGGGTACAGGCACCCTCACAGAGACGATCCTGAGGGCATACTCGGCCACAGACTTCTGGTAGGGAATTAGTCTGATGGCTCAATTCCGCGGCTTCAATAAGGTTGCCCTCTGCCACCAACTGCAACCAATTGGGAATATAGTTGTGCACTGGGCACTTCCACTCACAATAGGGATTGCCGCAGGACAGGCAGCGATGGGACTGGCTGGCCGCCTTTTGCTCGGTAAACGGATCATAGATTTCAACAAACTCACCGACCCGACGCTGCATATCGCGCTTTGGTGGATCGACTCGCTCAACGTCGAGAAACTGAAACTGATTGTTCGGTCTTGCCATAATTTGTTCTCTATTACTGTTCGCGTTACTGCGGATTGGCGTGGGCCTGAGCCAAAAGGCTGCTCAGGCTCGCTGCTTTTGGCTTAACCAACCAAAACCGCGACGCATAATCGGCGAAATTATCAACTAACTCATGGGCCCAGGCGCTACCGGTCTCCCGCGCATGATCCCGAATCATGTTCTTCAGGAACGAGCGATGAGACTCAGCAGCCTCTGAGGTCACACGCTGAATATCCACTAACTCCATATTGTAGCGGTCAACAAACTCACGCTCCATATCCAGCACATAGGCGAAGCCACCAGTCATACCGGCACCAAAGTTGTAACCCGTGGCACCGAGTACTGTCACGATACCGCCGGTCATATATTCACAACAGTGGTCGCCTGCACCCTCTACCACCGCGACCGCACCGGAGTTACGCACCCCGAACCGCTCCCCCACCTTGCCCGCAGCATAAAGTCTGCCGCCAGTGGCGCCATAGAGGCAGGTGTTTCCCATAATGGGGGTTTCATTAGACTTGAATACACTCTCACTAGGTGGGCTGAGAACCAGTTTGCCACCAGCCATACCTTTGCCCACATAGTCGTTGGCATCACCCTCGAGATAGATCTCAAGGCCACCGGCATTCCAAACGCCCAATGACTGACCAGCGACACCTTTAAGCTTTAATACAACAGGGGATTCCGCCATGCCTGTATTGCCATAGCGGCTGGCAATCTCACCGGACAAACGTGCGCCGATAGAGCGATCACAGTTACCCACTTCGTATTCAAATGTTCCACCAGATTGAGACTCGATGGCTGCCAGTAAATCGGCCACCATACGCTCTGCTAAAAGGCCTTTATCAAAGGGCTCATTCTTTGGTTCGAGGCAGTATTGCGGCTTGTCAGCAATCTCGGGACGATCTTCAATCAGTGGACTGAGATCCAGATTTTGCTGTTTGCTGGTGGAGCCCGGGAGTACTTCCAACAGGTCTACCCGGCCAATCAAATCCTGCAGGGATTTAACGCCCAAAACTGCCAGCCACTCGCGGGTTTCCATAGCCACAAACTTGAAGAAGTTGGTCGCCATAGCAACAGTGCCGCGGTAATGATCATTGCGCAAACGGTCATCCTGCGTAGCCACACCAGTGGCACAGTTATTCAGATGGCAGATACGCAGATATTTACAACCCAGCGCCACCATGGGGCCGGTGCCAAAACCAAAGCTTTCGGCACCCAGAATTGCAGCTTTGACCACATCCAGACCAGTTTTTAAGCCACCGTCTGTCTGCACTCGCACCTTGTCACGCAAATCATTGGCTCGCAATGTCTGATGTGTCTCTGTCAACCCTAACTCCCAGGGGGAGCCAGCATAGCGAATCGAGCTAATTGGGCTAGCGGCCGTACCACCATCGTAACCAGAGATCGTAATCAGATCCGCGTAAGCCTTGGCAACACCAGCAGCAATGGTGCCCACACCGGGGCGGGATACCAGCTTAACTGACACCAGCGCACGGGGGTTTACTTGTTTGAGATCAAAGATCAGCTGAGCCAAGTCTTCAATTGAATAAATATCATGGTGGGGCGGAGGCGATATTAGGGTGACGCCAGGCACCGAGTAGCGCAAGCGCGCAATCAATGCATTGACCTTGCCCCCTGGTAGCTGCCCACCTTCACCGGGCTTAGCACCCTGAGCAACCTTAATCTGAATCACTTCAGCGTTTGACAGGTAGGCAGGGGTCACACCGAAGCGGCCCGAAGCCACCTGTTTAATCTTGGACGATCGAATAGTGCCATAGCGAGCCGGATCTTCACCGCCTTCACCAGAGTTGGATCTGCCACCCAGCATATTCATGGCTTCAGCCAGAGACTCATGAGCCTCGGGGGATAGAGCACCCAACGACATACCCGCAGAATCGAAACGCTTAACAATGGATTCCACTGGCTCTACATCAGCCAAATCTATAGCTTTTGCCTCGCCATTGATCCGCAGCAGATCGCGCAATGCAGCGGCCGGTCTGGTATTGACCAATTCTGCATAGTCCTGCCAAGCGCTGTAATTATCGTGCTGCACCGCTTTGTGCATGGTTTGCACAACATCCGGATTGTAGGCGTGGTATTCCTGCCCATGTACATATTTGAGCAAACCACCCGGCGAAATTGGCTTTCGCAATTTCCACGCATTGACCGCCAGTTGTGACTGATCTTCTTCAAGATCAGCGAACGTAGCACCCTCTAAACGACTGGTCAGCCCAGGGAAACACAGATCAATAATTTCCGAGTGCAAGCCAATTGCCTCAAACAGCAGCGCGCCGCGATAGGAGGCAATAGTAGAAATACCCATCTTGGACAGGATCTTTAATAGGCCTTTATTAATGCCTTTGCGATACTGCTTGAACGCAGTATCCACGTCCACCAACAGCTCACCACTGGCAATCAAATCGCACAGAACATGGTAACTGAGATAGGGGTATACCAGCGACGCACCACAGCCAATCAATGTGGCTATATGATGAGGATCACGGGCATAGCCGGTGCTAGCTACTATGTTTGTATCGCAGCGCAAACCTTCGGCGGTCAGATAATTATGGACAGCGCCGACAGCTAACAAGCTGTGAATTGGCTGCTTGCCCTCGGCAATATTGTGATCAGACAGAATACAGATAACTGTGCCTTGGCGAACACTATCCGCCACTTCCAGACACAGCCGCTCAATACCCTGCTTGAGATTTTCAACCTTGGGATCATAGTTGAGGGCAAACTTTTCCACCGGGAATTCATCGAACTCATTGCCTTTGAGGGCGTAGTATTTGCGCGGTGACAGCACTGGGCTCGAAAGGCATATACGCTGCGCCATCAAGGGTTGCGCCTTGAAGATACTACCCTCACGACCCAGCTCAACAGCCAGCGACATCACCACAGCTTCACGCAGGGGGTCAATAGGCGGATTGGTTACCTGAGCAAATTGCTGACGGAAAAAATCAAAGAGATTGCGCTGTTTTGTTGACAGCACAGCCATGGGCGTATCATCTCCCATAGACCCCACAGCTTCCTGACCACCTTCAGCCAAGGGGCGCAGAACCTGATCTCGCTCTTCAAACGAAACCTGGAACATCTTCATATAGGTTTTGATTTCTTCGCGACTCAGTGTGCCCTCGAGCTCAATGCTATCCATGTCAAAGCTGGATTCAATCGCAAAACGCCCTTCTTTTAACCATTGCTTGTAAGGCTTGCTGGCAGCCAACTGATCTTCGATCTCATCACGGAATAAAATTCGCCCCTCTTGGGTATCCACGGACAGGATATCCCCGGGCCCAAGGCGCCCTTTGGCAACCACATTTTCCGGCTCATAGTCGTACACGCCCACTTCAGAGGCCACGGTGATAACATCGTCATCAGTCATGACCCAGCGTGATGGACGCAAACCATTGCGATCCAGGGTACAGACTGCGTATCGACCATCGGTAATTACCAGCCCCGCAGGACCATCCCAGGGTTCTTGGTGCATCGATAAATAGTCGTAGAGAGCCCGATGATTAGGGTCGCGATCTTCAACGTTCTGCCAGGCTGGTGGCACCAGTGAGCGCACCGCAAGGTGCAAATCCATGCCGCCAGTCACCAGCATTTCAAGCATATTGTCTAGGCTGGATGAGTCCGACCCCGTGCGATTGACCAGAGGCGCCGCCTCGATCAGATCGGGAAGTAGGTCGGTTTGGTATTTTGGTGTGCGCGCGACTGACCAGTTGCGGTTACCCATAATGGTGTTAATTTCACCATTGTGAGCGAGCATACGGAAGGGTTGCGCGAGGGGCCATTTGGGCATGGTGTTGGTAGAAAAGCGCTGATGAAAGACGCAGATAGCTGTTTCAAGGCGTTCATCGGCCAGATCAAGATAGAAGCCGGGAAGATCCACAGGCATCATCAGACCTTTGTAGCTGAGGATATCAATACCCAGGCTGGCGATATGAAAGCTATCATCGCCCTCGAGGCGTTTCTCCGCTTTGCGACGACCCATATAGAGGCGAGCAGTAAATTTTTGAGCGCCATCAACAGCCTCAGGTGATACAAACACCTGTTCAAAGGCAGGCAGAGATTCCAGCGCAATAGGTCCCAGACAGCTATTATCCGTAGGCACTTGCCTCCAACCAATCACTGACAGCCCCTGAGCCGCTAACTCTTGCTGCAGAATTTCTTTGGACGCCCGGCGCTCAGCTTCATCGGTGCTGAGCATTACGGCGCCTACAGCATAGGTTTCTGGCAATTCCAGACCCAGCGCATCTTTAACCACGGTGCGTAAAAATCTGTCGGGTTTTTGCATCAACAAGCCACAGCCGTCGCCAGTCTTACCATCGGCGGCAACACCACCGCGGTGGGTCATACAGGTCAGAGCCTGAATCGCGTTTTGCAGTAATTTATGGCTGGTCTGCCCCTTTATTTGGGCAATCAGACCAAAACCGCAGTTATCTTTAAAATCGTCAAGCCGACATAAGCTTTGAGTCATAATAAAACTCTAAAATTAGTGTTGATGGAAAGTCGAACCAATATTGAATTAGAACTTGAAACAAAGTTGAGCCGCGATAATGCTAAAACAACGCGCAGTTACCGCAAAACGGCGGGCATTCTACCCTTTTTGGGGTAGCTCGACAAATAGTTATACGCTCGAATAGCAGGATTCACGGCACTTTGTTGCAGATTATTTTCACAAAATCTACTGGACGGCAAATGAGTCTAAGCTGAGCAGGCATCCTTCAAGGTAGCTTCCAACCAATCGAGCTGAAAACTGTCGCTCACTTCTGCCTCACCCAAACATTTCAGCAAGACCAGTCGCAGCTGTCCGTCCAATACTTTTTTGTCTCGCACCATCAGCGTCATAAAATCTTCATATCTCATATTTTCTGGGGGCCGCACAGGTAGATTAAACGCTGTCAGCAAAGCTTTAGTTCTATCCACATCCTGCTGGCTCATGCCACCAGCCAATTGTGACATCTGCGCCGCCATCACCATACCAGCGGCTACTGCTTCACCATGCAGCCAGTCCGTATATTGCTGAAAGGTTTCAATCGCATGGCCAAACGTATGTCCAAGGTTGAGAATAGCTCTAATGCCCTGCTCTGTTTCGTCAGCACTCACAACCTGAGCCTTATTGAGGCAAGAGCGCTCTACCGAAGTGGCCAGCGCAAAACCATCTCGCTGCAAAAGTGCTTGGCTGTTGGCCTCCAGCCAGCTAAAAAATTCAGCGTCTGCTATCAGACCATATTTAATGACCTCAGCCATGCCGGCACAGAATTCCCGATCGGGCAAGGTCGACAATGTGTCTGTATCAATAATCACTGCCTGAGGCTGATAAAAGGCACCGATCATATTTTTACCCAGACTGTGGTTTACCGCAGTCTTGCCACCGACAGAAGAATCTACCTGAGCCAGCAGCGTTGTGGGAATTTGAATAAAGGGCACACCGCGCTGATAGCTGGCAGCAGCAAAGCCCGTCATATCACCGACCACACCCCCACCCAATGCGATCAGAGTAGTCTTGCGGTCGTGGTGACTGCCAATCAACTGGGTGAATATTTCGTTTAGGGTGTCCAGATTTTTAAACTGCTCACCGTCCTCAAGAATAATACTGTCCACCTGCTTATCCTCAAGCTGATCTAACAGGGCTTGCAGATAGAGGGGAGCAATGGTTTTGTTGGTGACAACAAGGGCTTTTTTACCGCTTATATACTGACTAATATTGGCTTGAGCCAACTGCCCAGACCCAATATAAATAGGATAGCTTCGATCGCCAAGATCTACATCAATTGAGGTAACTGGTGCTGCCTGTGTGTTGCTGTTCATGCTGACAATGACTCTAAACTGGGAGGAGTGCCGGTATTATGCTTAGCCCAGACGAATTATCAAAGCCCCACAAGCGCTTCGGCTAGACTTTTTGCGATTTTACCCGGCGCCACAACACCTGAGGGAAACACCAGGTCGGCAATTTCACGGTAAAGTGGATCGCGCTTTTCAACTAACTGATCGATCACTGCGCGGCGGTCATCAACCTGCAGCAGAGGGCGACTTTTATCTCGACGGGTGCGCTCATAGAGCTGTTCTTTGGTTGCGGAGAGATAGATAATCTGTCCATTTTGTGCCAGAAAGGTGCGATTCTCTGGGCGAAGGATAATACCTCCCCCAGTTGCAATAACTGAGGAGGTTTCGTTGTCGGAGATCTCAGTCAACACTCGGGTTTCCCTGCAACGGAAACCCTCTTCCCCCTCCATATCAAATATCCACTGAATATCGGCACCAGTGCGGGCTTCAATCTCATTGTCGATATCAAAAAATGGGCGGTTTAAGAAAGTCGCTAACTGCCTACCTATAGTCGATTTGCCAGCTCCCATAGGGCCGACTAGAAAAATATGCTGTTCGCTCATCTGTCCAAAAGGTTATCGTCGATTATTTTTGGTGTTATAAAGATGAGTATTTCACGTTTTTCAATATTTCGCAGGTCATTTCTGAAAAGCTTGCCCAAAAAGGGGATATCGCCCAGCATAGGCACCTTTTCGGTACCATTGACCTCCTCAGTTTGGAAGATGCCTCCCAAGACCAGCGTCTGACCATCCCCGACCAGCGCCTGAGTCTCGATTTGGGTGATATCAATTGATGGTTCTCCGGTGGGCGTAAAAGCACCCACGGAATCCTGAGATACCAGAAGATCCATAATAATACGATTATCCGGCGTAATCTGTGGTGTCACCTCCAGCTGTAAGGCCGCCTCTTTAAACTCAACACTGGTAGCCCCGCTATACGTGGCTTTCTGAAATGCGATTTCCGTACCCGACTTAATCACCGCCTGCTGTTTATCACCAGTTAGCACCTTTGGCTGAGAGACAATCTCACCGTAGCCATCAGACTCCAGGGCACTGAGTTCTAGGTCAATCAGAAAGCTATCGGTCAGATAACCGAGGCTAAATGAACCAGTGGGGTCGGACACGCCCAGATCCACCGCCAGACTATCGCCTAAACCAAAGTCATAATTTTGAGTCACCACAACGGTGTCATCTGGCGTACCCACTTGACCATCAGGGCCAGCAGTATCGACTTCATCAGCTTGATAGGTGAAGGTCTCCACCACACCAGCGCCCGGTGTTAAGCCAGACCTGCGACCAGAAAACCCTAAACTGCGGTCACCGGTAGCGCTGGAGAATTGTCCGCCGGACAGTTTGTCAATGCCCGCCAACCCCCAGGTTACGCCCAACTCCTTTTTAAAATCAGTGTTGGCGATCACTATGCGCGCCTCGATTAGGACCTGCTTAATCGGCACATCGATTTCCGTGATCAGCCGTCTAAATTCATTAATTTTTTCTTCGGTGTCGGTAAGAATTATGGTGTTGGTCCGCTCATCCACAATGGCGCTGCCACGCTGGGACAAAATGCTTGTAGTGGCATTGCCCTCGCGCCCACCAGCGCTTCCACCAGAGTATCCTTGCTGATCTTCATCGGCGGTAAACAACTCAAAAATCTCTGCCGCATCAGCGTATTTAATCCGCACAAAGGCCGTTTCAAGGGGCGCTAATTCTTGCAACTGCTTATTGGCCTCCACTTGCAGCCGCTCTTGCTCGGCAATCTCTGCCGCCGGGGCAACCATAAGCACATTGCCCTCCTGACGCTTATCCAGACCTTTGGCCTTTAACACAATCTCCAGAGCCTGATCCCAAGGTACCTTGTCCAGAGATGCCCTATTGATCGAACTACTGACCTCCATATTGGCAACAGTATTGGCGATGGAAGTGGGCAGGTTTACCGCTTCTTCTACTTGCGACACCAACCCCTCAATGGCAGATACACCCCCCGCCAGAAGCAACTGATCTATATAGTTGTAATTGCTCGACGAGTAAAAGAACTGTAATGAGCGATTAATATGCTGAATTAGAGATTCTGTAAATGGCTCCATCACCTCAGACCGATAGTCCTCGGGCAAACCGCCTTTGCGTTTGGCTTCACCAGCCTCTTCCCAGGATAGTCCATAGCGGCGCTGAATCTCTTCAGTAAGCTGACGCCCGCCAAACAGTTGTTCTCGGTTGTAGATAGTTTTGCCATCCAATAGCACAGTAAAGGTTAACATAGTGGCGCCAATATCAGCGATTGCCACAACCTGATCGCCAACCTGGTCAAACTGTTCCATCATCAACCGATAAGCCCGCTCAATGGCGAAGCCCTCAACATCCACAACTTTAGGGATTAACCCGGCCATCTCCAGGGCCTCACGACGGTGCTCAACATTTTCCTGGCGACAGGCCGCCAGTAAAACCCGAACCAGATCTGGGTTGTTATCCACTGGGCCAATAACATCAAAATCAAAGGACACTTCTTCCATGAGGTAAGGGATATATTGATCAGCCTCCACCTCAATCTGGGTTTCCATTTGCAGATCTGACAATCCAGCTGGTAACTCAATCTCTTTAGTAATCACTGAGGAGCCGGAGACCGCGACAGCGGTATCGGTTAATTTGGTGCCCGAGCGGGCGACTAGCCTCTCCAAGGTGTCGGCCAGAGCCTGAATATCAGCGATATTTTTCTCTACCACCGTGTTAGCTGGCAAGGGCATTACGCGATAGGACTCAACCTTATAGCGGTCGGCTGATTGACTCAGTTCGATAAGCTTGACTGCAGAGGACGAAATGTCGAGACCCAGCATAGGTTTGGCGGGTTTTGACAAAGCATCTAAAAATCCCATTACTTAGTTATCATCCTTTTTAGCCATGGCCAGCCGTGGCGAGAATTGACATTAACAACGTTTCCTAACTCAGCAAATGATGCACTTCACATTCTCTACACCTTATAATAGACCCTCAATTAATAGGTGCCTGAAAAATGCGGTCTTTGAATAAGCGCAAACTATTTGAAACTCTATCCGTCCTCACATTGTTGGGCGTTGGCGGCTTCCTTGTGGTGGCCTCATGCCTGTACCTGTACCTTAGCCCAAAACTCCCATCAGTCGAGGAGCTAAAGGAGATCGAGTTACAAATTCCACTGCGAATTCATTCACAAGATTTAAAAGTTATCGCAGAATTTGGTGAAAAGAAGCGCTCCCCGGTAAGTTTTGACGAAATTCCACAGCCTATGATCGACGCGTTTCTTGCCGCAGAGGACGACAGTTTCTTTGAACACAGAGGGATCGTGATCTCCGGCCTGGCCCGGGCGGCGCTTGAACTGGTGACTACCGGCTCAATCCGCAGCGGCGGCAGCACCATTACCATGCAGGTTGCACGCAACTTTTTCTTAAGCAAGCGCCAGGAATTCACGCGCAAATTCAACGAGATACTGCTGTCATTTAGAATTGAAGATGAGCTGACTAAGCAGGAAATCCTGTCCCTGTACACCAATAAAATTTACATGGGCAACCGGGCCTACGGTGTTGGTGCAGCGGCTCAGGTTTACTATGGCAAAACCCTTGATCAGTTGACCCTAGCAGAAATCGCCACTATCGCCGGACTGCCTAAAGCCCCCTCCAGATACAACCCCCTGGCCAATTCCGAGCGCGCCATGCAGCGCCGGAACTGGATTCTTGGGCGCATGCTGAGTTTGGGTAACATTGATCAATACCAGTACCAAGAGGCCATTGCCGAGGTTGACAACGCCACCTACCACGGCTCTATCTCAGAACTTGACGCAGCCTATGCAGCAGAGATGGTGCGCCAGGAAGTAGTGGCCAAATTTGGCCTCGCAGCCTATACCGAAGGCTACACCGCCATCACCACCCTAGACTCTAAAATGCAGAGTGCTGCAGTCAATGCCCTGCAAGCGGGTATTTTGGCTTACGATCAGCGCCATGGTTACCGAGGGGTGGAACAATCTCAACTGGCGGAGGAAGACTGGGTTGCAGCACTGAAGACTGCAAAAGTCTTTGGCAAACTGGAGCCAGCCATTGTCACTGAGGTGGCCGATGATCATTTAATAGTGCAGACCAAAGATGGTCTATCACTACCCTTAAATTGGATGGATGGGCTCAATGAGTTGCGTCTGTATCGCACTGTCAACGCTCGCACCGCGCCAATTTTATCGGCGACAGAGATCTTCAATATTGGCGACTTGATTCGTGTTAAACGCTACGGGCCCAAGCGTATCAGCCTGAGTCAACTGCCAACGGCTCAAGCTGCCATGGTGGCACTGGCACCCAATAACGGTGGCATAAGATCCCTTGTCGGTGGTTTTGACTACCGCCAGAGTCGCTTTAACCGTGTCACACAGGCAACGCGCCAGCCGGGTTCCAACTTTAAACCATTTATCTACACCACAGCCCTGAAAAATGGCTTTACGCCAGCATCAATCATCAATGACGCCCCGGTGGTTTTCGACGACAGCAAGCTTGAAGATACCTGGCGGCCCGAAAACGATGGCGGCAAATTTTACGGCCCAACAAGATTGCGTGAAGCCCTGTACCGCTCTCGCAACCTAGTATCCATTCGCCTGCTGAGACGCATGGGCATAGACCGTACTCTCGAGGGCCTCCAGTCTTTTGGCTTTGATACCGGTGAGATGCCTCTGGACCTTTCCTTGGCGCTGGGCAGTCACGCCCTAACGCCACTGCAAGTTGCCACAGGTTACGCGGTCTTTGCCAATGGCGGCTATCTCGTGTCGCCCTATATTCTAGACAAGGTTATTGATAGAGACGGCAACGTAATTTATCAGGCTACACCGCCTACCCTGTGCGACCCTTGCGAGATCAATAATAGTTCAGGCCCTGCAGAACAGAGCATTGACCGGCAACTGGAGGAGCTGCTTAACAACCTTGCAGAGCAATCACTGCTTCAAGAGGAGCAACAAAGCTGGGAAGCAATTGCGCAAGCACTGCAGAGTAACGACAGCGCGGAAACCGTGCCAGCCAAGAGAGTGATCGATGAGCAGACAGCCTTCCTAATTGACTCAATGTTAAAAGACGTCATTTTGCGCGGCACAGGCAAAAAGGCCAGAAGCCTAAATCGCAGCGATCTAGCGGGCAAAACCGGCACCACTAACGGGCCCAGAGATGCCTGGTTCTCAGGCTATTCACCCCATCTAGTAGCCACAGCATGGGTTGGTTTTGACGATAACAGCCTGCTGGGCCGCAATGAATACGGTGGCTCCTCAGCACTGCCCATCTGGATAGAATTTATGGGTGCGGCGCTGGCAGGTAAAGAACAGGTCCAACGCCCGCAACCCAATGGTATCCTGATGGTTAAGATTGACGCCAAAACTGGTGCCCGAGTAGCACCAGACCAGCAGGGTATTTTTGAATTCTTTAAAACAGAAAATGTGCCCGACTTGCCAGCAAACAACAACACCAGGCCTGCAAACAATGAAAGTCCGCTGCCGGAGGATCTTTTTTGATTAGCGAATCCGCGACCCAGCTAGACTGGCAGCAGATAGATACTGTGCTTCTAGACATGGACGGCACCCTGCTAGACCTGCATTTCGACAGTTATTTCTGGCTCAATCACCTGCCACAACGCTACGGTGAAAAACATGGCCTGCTACCCGAGGTGGCCGTGCCAGATATTCATCAACGACTCATGGAAAAGCGGGGATCCTTAGACTGGTATTGCACTGATTTTTGGTCTCGAGAGCTAGATGTGGATATCCTCAGTCTGAAGCGAGAAGTCCAGCACCTCATTGCCGAACGGCCAGAGGCGCTGACTTTTCTCCAAGCGTTAGGCGTTATTGGCAAGCGGCGTATTCTGATCACCAATGCCAGCCGCGACAGCATTAAACTCAAATTTGAAGTCACTGGGATTCAACCATTGCTGGATGAGGTTATCTCCTCTCATGACTATGGATGCCCCAAAGAAGATCAGAGTTTTTGGCAACAACTGCAGCAGCAGACGCCCTTTGACCCCCAGCGCACTCTGTTTATTGATGATTCTGAGGCTGTGCTCCACTCAGCTCAGCACTACGGCATAGCCCACCTTCTGGCTATTCAAACGCCAGATAGTCAGCAGCAGGCCAGACTAAATTACGGTTACCCCGCCATCATCGACTTTAGCGATATTCTCAGCCCACAAAATGGATAGTCAAAAGGCCGATAAAGTACGTATCGACAAGTGGTTATGGGCCGCGCGGTTTTTCAAAACCCGAGCGCTTGCCAAAGCTGCGATCGAAGGGGGCAAGGTGCACATTGACGGGCAAAAATCAAAACCCAGTCGCCTGCTGGAAATCGGTGTTGTTATGACCATTCGCCAAGGTCTTGAAGAAAAAACTGTTCAGGTAATTTCTCTTTCCGAACACCGCCGAGGCGCACCGGAAGCTCAGCTGCTTTACAATGAGACCGACGACAGTATTGCCCTGCGAGAAAAACAGGCCGCAGAACGCAAAGCTTTCAACAATTCACAGCCCAGCAACCCCAACCGACCTAATAAAAAACAGCGTCGTCAAATTCACCGCTTTTTAAACAATTAACTCTGCTCTATTAGCATATTGCAGTACAATGCCGGCCCTATGACAAACCATGACACCAGACAACAATTCCTCTTTGATGGCACCGATATTCGCGGCGAAATCACCTCGTTATCGAGCAGCTATAAAGCCATAGTCAATCAGCAGCAATATCCAGAAACAGTCGCTACATTATTTGGACAATTTCTGGTAGCTGCCAGTCTGCTGAGCGCCAGACTAAAGTACAGCGGCATAGTTACCATACAGGCTATGGGTAGCGGAGCCCTGACCACTGTGATGGCAGAATGCGCCGAGGGCAGCAAATTGCGCGGTATAGTCCGAGGTGAATTTAATGGCCTGAATAAGGCGCATAAACTAAGTGACTTTCTCGGCAGCGCCACCCTAGCAATTACCATTGAGCCGGAAAATGGCGAGCGCTATCAAGGTATAGTACCTATGGATGCAGACAATCTCAGTGACTGTCTGGAACATTACTTTAATCAGTCAGAGCAACTGCCAACCCAGATAAAAATCAGCGCAGATACCAATATCGCTTCTGGGGTTATGGTTCAGCAAATGCCCAGTCGCCAAGCCCAAGAAAAAACCACCGCTGATTGGGCCCACGTTGCCAGCCTAATGAAAACATTGCAGCCAGAGGAGCAATTGACTCTGTCTCATATCGATCAACTCTATCGTCTGTTCCATGAAGAGGGCGTACGCGTCTTTGAACCCCAGGACTTACATTTCTTTTGCAGCTGTTCCAGACATCGCACAGAGCGCGCATTGTTATCCATCGGTCAGGAAGAAGTGATCGATATTTACAAAAAGGAAGGCGTTGTCGCCATTACCTGTGAATTTTGTGCCGAGCAATATCACTTCGATAAGAAGCAGATTGACGCAATGTTTAAGGGCGAAAAATCTTTGCTACACTAATTATCAGAGGACAGTAATTTAGATAATCAGCCTCCGTTATGCCCGGTATACGATTTCGCCTGATAGAAAAGGAGTCAGGCAAAACTGGTTTCTGGCATAATATTCAGCAGGATCGAACCATCCATTAGTTTTTTTCCCTTTGGGAAGAGAGGAAGAGAATGGCCGAGGCACCAATTCATATTGATTTGGGCTCTAGCGAGCTTGTAGAAATTGCAATTAGAAATGGCGAGGGCCGTCTGGGTAGCACAGGCGCTCTGGTCACTACCACGGGGCAGCGCAGTGGGCGATCACCAGCGGACCGATTTATCGTAGAGGAGCCCAGCTCTTCTGACTTCATTGACTGGGGTCCAGTCAACCGTCCCATTAGCAGCGAGATATTCGACGGCTTGTGGAACCGAGTCTCAGACTATATCGCGGAACGCGAGCGGTTTGTCTCACACCTTCATGTAGGCCAAGATTCAACCCACTATATTCCAGTAAAAGTCACCACAGAAACTGCCTGGCACGGACTGTTCGGGCGCAATATGTTTATCCGCGCAGAGAAGTACAACCCCGCCGCCAAAGAGGAGTGGAAAATTCTCCACGCAGCCAACTTTGTCTGTGACCCAGCCCGAGATGGCACCAATAGCGAAGGCGTAGTTATTATTAACTTTGCCAAACGCAAAGTACTTTTGGCTGGCATGAAATACGCTGGTGAAATAAAAAAAGCGATGTTCTCAGTACAAAACTTCTTGTTGCCCGAGCGAGACGTAATGCCAATGCACTGCGCCTCAAATGTGGGTGACGATGGTGATACCGCCCTGTTCTTTGGACTTTCCGGCACAGGAAAAACCACTCTCTCTGCAGACCCTGATCGGTTTTTGATTGGCGATGACGAACATGGCTGGGGCAAAGGTACCGTGTTTAATCTTGAAGGAGGCTGTTACGCCAAGACCATTGATCTGAGCCAGAAAAATGAGCCAGTAATCTGGGACGCCATCAAGTTCGGCGCCATCGTTGAAAACGTGGTGATGGACGACAGATCCAGAGTTGCGGACTATTGCGACACCAGCATTTCCGAAAACGGTCGCTGCAGCTACCCATTGGAGCATGTTGAAAAACGCCGCGTGGAAAACCAAGCCGGCGAACCCAAAAACATTATCTTTTTAACCTGTGATGTCACCGGCGTTTTACCTCCGGTATCACTGCTGTCAAAAGAAGCGGCGGCCTACCACTTTCTGAGCGGCTACACCGCCCGCGTTGGCTCCACAGAAATGGGTGGTGAAGCTGGTATCAACCCCACTTTCTCCACCTGTTTTGGCGCACCATTTATGCCACGCCCAGCCAGTGCTTACGCGGAACTACTCATGAAGCGTATCGAAGAGTTTGGCTCTAAAGTCTACCTGGTCAATACCGGATGGACTGGTGGATCCGGTGGTGCTGGCGGTACGGGAAATCGCTTCCCGATCCCGGTGACTAGGGCTATAGTCACCGCCATCACGAACGGCTCTCTTGAGAGCTGTGCAACGGAACACCTGGATCTGCTGAACCTAGATATTCCTCTAGAGATCGCCGGGGTAGACAAAAGCTATCTCAACCCGCGCAACAATTGGCAAAACCCAGCGGATTACGACAAGCAAGCAGAGACACTCGCAAAGCTGTTTGTTGAAAATATCGCTAGCTTTGCACCGTCGCAGGACATTATTAACGCCGGGCCAACGCTCTAGTAATCCAGGCAGGTTTGTCACAGCCATAAAAAAACCGCACTATTTAGTGCGGTTTTTTTGTTTCCGGGATCAGCTTACTTGCTGTTTTCCAGAATATAATCAATCGCTGCAATCACTTCGTCATCGCTACAGTCCATGCAGGTGCCCCGCACGGGCATAGCATTGATGCCATTGATGCCATTGGCGTAAACCGTCTCAATGCCCTTTTCAAGGCGCGCAGCCCAGGCTGCAATATCACCGTAAATCGGTGCCCCCGCAACGCCGGCGCTATGGCAGGCCACACAGTTGCGATTGTAAATATCAGAACCAGAGCGCTCCGCGCCTCCAGTGGCTACAGCTGCAACAACCTGTCCTGCTTTGACTACATGGCCCGCAGGTGCAATGCGCTCAGCAACAGCCTGTTCCTGCGCCGCCGTGAGATCCTGTTTATCTTTGGCGCTACAACCCCAAAGAACTGTGCAGGCAAGAGTGATAGTGGCAAAAATTCTTAGATGACTCATAGTGTTTCCCATAATTGATAATACAAATACGTTAAGTGCAAAATCTGTGGCGCGCATTATACAGCAAGCAGGCCGCGCAACCAGCCTCCAGTCTATCCCAGAGGGCGAATACCTACCGCACTGCGAACAGCTGCAATTAAACTTGCGCTGTGCTGGCGAGCTTTTACTGCTCCCTGTTGTAATACGGCTTCAACTTTCTCTGGATTTTCCATCAGTTGCAGATATTTTTCTCGAGGCTCTCGCAACTGCTCATTAACCAGCTCAAACAGTTGCCGCTTGGCTTCGCCCCAGGCAATCCCATTGGTAAACTCTGCGCGCATAGCCTCAACTTGGCTCTTGCTGGCAAAGGCCTGCCAGATTTGAAACACTGCAGAGGTGTCTGGATCTTTTGGCTCACCGGGCTCCAATAAATTGGTTTTAATCTTATTGATATGTATCTTGAGCTTCTTCTCTGTGAGAAACAGGGGAATAGTATTGCCGTAACTTTTGCTCATCTTTCGGCCATCAAGACCCTGCAATATAGCGCTATCCTCATCCACCTGAGCCGCGGGCAATACAAAGTGTTCCCCGTAATGATGATTAAAGCGCTGAGCAATATCTCGCGCCATTTCAACGTGCTGAATTTGATCGCGCCCCACCGGAATCCGATGAGCGTTAAACATCAAAATATCTGCCGCCATCAAAATAGGATAACTAAACAGGCCCATGCTGATTGCCGTATCGTCGTCTTCACCAGCCTCTTGGTTCGCCTGCACCGCACCTTTGTAGGCATGGGCTCGGTTCATCAAGCCTTTGGCGGTCATACAGGTAAGCAACCAGGTCAACTCGGGGATTTCGGGAATATCCGACTGGCGGTAAAAAGTGACTTTGTCGGTATCCAGCCCCAAGGCAATCCATGCCGCCGCAATTTCCAGCGTCGACTGATTGACCCTATCTGGATCCTGACATTTAATTAAAGCGTGGTAGTCGGCGAGAAAGAAAAATGACTCAACGTCTCCCGAGCGACTGGCCTCAATCGCAGGTCGGATAGCACCTACATAGTTACCCAGATGGGGGGTTCCCGAGGTGGTAATTCCAGTTAAAACGCGCTCCCTGCTCATGATTGATAGCTCATAATAGTTGGCTCAAAAATATCTTCCAATTAACATTGGCGGCTATGATAGTGCATCCCACAGCTTACTCAACCTCTAAATTAAACGACTTTCAATTACCCAGCAGTTGTCAATTGCGGCTATAGCTATTCCGGACCTATGGTTAAGTTTTCCCCTTGATTGAAAAACCCCTGCAACACCTTGGTAAGCCTTATCGGATCCTCGGCGCCAGTGACTTCGCGACAGGAGTGCATAGCCAACTGGGGAATACCCACGTCCAGAGTAGGCACTCCAAGCCGGGATGAAGTAATAGGGCCTATGGTACTGCCGCAGCCGAGATCACTGCGGGACACAAATGTCTGCACCGGCACATCGGCATCGGCACAGAGTTGTCTGAATAAACTAGCGCTCAGGCTATTGGTAGCATAACGCTGCTTCACATTAACTTTAATCACCGGGCCGCCATTCAACTCTGGCATATGAGTCCCATCGTGTTTATCGGCAAAATTGGGATGCGCTGCATGGGCATTGTCGCAAGAGATCATCAGCGAGCCGTCCAGAATGCGGCTAAGATTATCGCCATCCTGAGCCGCAATAATGCGCTCCAACACCGATTCAAGGAATGGGCCATCGGCACCCACTGCTGACACACTGCCCACTTCTTCATGGTCGTTACACACTACCAGGCAAGTATTTTTTCCGTCCGCAGCTAAAAGAGCCTCGGTGGCCACATGACAACTCAGCAAATTATCCAGCCTAGCTGAGGCAAAAAAGTCGCCGTTTAAACCTGTTGTCGCAGCAGGTTGCGTATCGTAGAGGCACAATTCGTAGTCGAGTACCTCGCTGTTATCTGGGGTAAAGCGATCGGCCAATAATGCACGAAAATCGCCAGTGCCCTCTCGGTCTTGCATTAACAGAGGCGGAATATCCGTCTGGGCATTTACCGTGCGCTCAGAGTTTGCTTGCCGATCCAAATGGATCGCCAAACTTGGAATAGTAGCCACCGGGCTTTCAAAATCTATTAACTTTTGCACCAACTGTTGCTGGCTATCTCTGTAGACCAATCGGCCAGCAATTGATAGGTCCCGGTCAAACCAGGGATTTAACAGGGCGCCGCCATAGACTTCGACACCCAACTGCAAGTAACCATTTTTACGCAACTCCGGTTGTGGCTTAATCATCAAACATGGGCTATCTGTATGAGCACCCACCATGCGCAGACCAGACTGAGCCAACCCTTCAGAGCCAACCACAAAAGCAATAATCGACGAGCCATTGCGGGTCACATAATGCTTGGCACCCACATCAAGACTCCAGTCCATCGCCTCATCAAGCTGACTAAAGCCCGCTTGCTCCAAGCGCTTAGCCATGGTCAAAACCGCGTGAAACGGTGTGGGTGAAGCATCTAAAAATGCGCTTAAGCCTTTGTTGTAATTATCAATACTATCTTTATGGCTACTCATGGTTATTGCCCTGTTCTTGCGTTAAACGTTTGAGCCGAAATAGCAAACTGGAAGTGTCGTATCTATTGCCCCCCAAGTCTTGCACTTCCGCGTAATAGGTATCCACTAACTCTGTTACCGGCAACTGACTACCATTGCGCTTAGCCTCTTCCAGAGCAAAGGCTAAATCTTTACGCATCCACTGCACAGCAAAACCATGTTCGTACTCAGCATTCAACATAGTCTTATAACGATTTTCCATCTGCCAGGATTGGGCAGCACCTTTCCTGATCACCTCCACAACCTGATGAGCATCAAGGCCCGCGCGCTCGGCAAAAGCCAATCCCTCCGACAACCCTTGCACTAATCCGGCGATACAAATCTGGTTAACCATTTTACACAACTGACCGCTTCCATAGCCGCCCAATAACTGAACCGCCTTTGCATAGCAGTCTATTACTGTCTCCACCTGAGAATAAACATGAGGCTCTCCACCACACATCACTGTCAGCTGACCATTTTCAGCACCCTGCTGACCACCGGACACCGGGGCATCAACAAACTCACAGCCTGCCTCTGAAGCAGTCACCGCAAGCCTACGAGCAAGTTCAGCTGAAGTCGTTGTGTGATCGACAATAATCGCGCCCGGATTTATACCGGACATGACACCACCATCACCCAGTATCACCTCAGTCACATCTTTGTCATTGCCAACACAGAGAAAAATAATATCTGCGCTGGCCGCGGCCATACCTGGGGTAGTGGCAGTTGTCCCGCGATACTCATCAGCCCATCGCTGAGCAACTGCACTGGTGCGGTTGTAGACAGTGACATTATGGCCGGCGCGACTGAGCCAACCCGCCATGGGGTAGCCCATAACACCAAGGCCAATAAAGGCCAGATTTTTTGTCTCAGTAGCTATTGAACTCATAAAGTCTTTATCGCCAGAGTAAATACAGTAATCCGACACCCAGCAGCAAGCGATAGACCACAAATGGCATCATGCCCACCCGCTCAACAAAGCGCAGAAAACTATGGATACAAATATAAGCCGTAATACCAGACAGAACAGTGCCAATCACAATTGCAGTCCAGTCCACAGCAGGCTGCCCAATAAGTTCAAGACCTTTGTAGCCGCCGCTCAGGGCAATCACTGGGATGGCCAACAAAAATGAAAACCGCGCAGCACTGGTGCGGTCAAAGCCCAGAGCAAGGGCAGCAGTCATAGTGATACCAGATCTAGAGGTACCGGGGATAAGGGCCAGTGCCTGCGCCACACCCACAAGAAGCGCCGATCGCCAAGTGAATTGGTCAATGGTTTTATCCCCCCGGCAACGATTATCCGCCCAGCCCAACAACAGACCAAACAAAATAGTAGTGGTAGCAATAACGGCCATGGAACGCAGATTTTGCTCAATAAAATCAGCGGCAGCCAAGCCGACCAAACCAGCAGGGATCGTCGCCAGAATAATCAGCCAGGCAAGTCGACTCTCAGCTGTACTTGGCTGCCCGCTCGGCAGACTGTTAAACCAACCAGCCACCAATGCCTTTATTTCCTTGAAAAAATAACTGATCACAGCGATTAATGAACCCACATGCACAGCCACATCAAAAGCCAAGCCCTGATCAGACCAGCCCCATACCTCTGACGGAAGGATTAAATGAGCAGAGCTGGAGATAGGTAAAAACTCACTCAGACCCTGAATAATTGCCAGCCAAACCGTCTGATATAGTTCCATAGATTACCCCTTCCTTAGTTTTTTTCTTTTTTGCCAGGCATCAGTGCCACGCAAATACACCAACTCAATAGACTCCACTGGCTGTGCCGAATTCGCCTGAGTTATAGTCAGAAGATCAACAGCATCTGGATACACAGGAACAAAATGTAGATCAGAATCAGTGCCGATCAACGATTCAGCCTCACCGACAATCACATCTGGCTGACATTCCCGGTACAAAGCCATCGCACCCTCAGCATCCAACAGCTGATCCTCCACTAGAGCAGTCAACTCACCGCTGGCCTCAAGTTTATAACAGCCGCAATTGAACTCAGCCATACGGGCATCCAGCACCGGCATAATAACCATGCCAGCATCCTGGTTAGCATTCTGTCTGCGTAAATAGGTTGCCGCCATAACCTGCAATGATGAGGCAGGCACCACAGGCTTATCCGCCCCAAAAGCCAAACCTTGCACCGCCGCAAAACCAATCCTCAATCCGGTAAAAGACCCAGGGCCAACAGTGACAGCCAGCATATCCAGTTGCTGCACAGACAGACCGGCTTCAGCCAGCACATCGCTGATCATATTCATCACTAACTTAGTGTGGGAGCGAGGCTCCTCGGAATATCTCGAGACAATGACATCGCCCAGTCTCAAGGCCACTGAGCAGGCAGGTGTCGAGGTCTCTACAGCGAGTATTGCGGTCATAAAAATCCCATTATTCCGGGGCAAAAAAAATCCCCCACCAAGGTGAGGGATTTTACAGGGCAATAGCCAATTACACTATCAAGATTTCTTAGCTGCAGCCTTTTTTGCCGCTGATGCTTTCTTGACTGCTGGCTTCTTAGCGACCTTTTTAGCTGCCTTTTTGGCCGCAGGCGCTTTTTTAGCTGCTGGTGCAGCTTTGGAAGCAGGCGCTTTCTTAGCTGGCTTTGTTTTCTTAGCTGAGGTGGATGTTTTTGCCGCTACTTTTTTTGCCGCTACTGTTTTTGCCGCTACTTTTTTTGTCGCTGGCGCTTTCTTTGCCGCCGGGGCCTTTTTAGCAGCAGTTTTCTTAGCGGCTGGTGCTTTTTTAGTCGCTACCTTTTTAGTCGCTACCTTTTTAGCTGCTGTCTTTTTAGCAACCGCAGCCTTCTTGCCTACTACAGCCTTTTTGGCCACAGCTGCTTTCTTCGCAGTCGCTTTCTTAGCCACTGCTTTTACTTTCTTGGCTGCCGGCGCTTTTTTTACCGCAGGTTTTGCTTTCGGCGCAGCGCTAGCTTTCTTTGCTTCAGCTTTAGCTTGCGCCAATGCTTTTTTCTGAGCTGCGGCTATTTTTGCGGCTGCCGCCTTTTTGGCTGCCTTCAATTTTCGGGCATCCTGAACAGCACGTTTCTTCAACCAACGTGATTCGAACTTTTTCTGAGCTGCTGCCAAATCGGATTTAGCTTTTCGAGCAATTCTCGAATCAAGGCTCTCTATTGAAGCCTTAGCCTTTGCTTCTGCTTTGGTTACAGCAGCCATAATTTGGGCGACGCGCTGCTCACTCTTGGCACTTTTAACATCAGCCTGAAGAGTTTTAAATTTGGCATTCACGGTTTTAAAATTCTTTCTCGCTGCAGCGAGGGATTTACGAGTGGTGGCATTAGTTTTTTCTGCCAACTTGGTTTTAGCTTCCGCAATCTTGGTGCGTGACCCTGCCAACTTTTCAGACTGAGAGGCCAGCTTTTTCTGCAACGCCTCAAGCTGTGATGCGGCTTTTTGCGGCGACACAGCTTTAACCACTATTTTCACTGGCGCTTTTTTAGCCGCAGTTTTTTTAATAGTAGCTTTCTTAATTGGGGGTTTTGTAACTGGAGTACTTGCAGCAGCCTTAGGCTCTGCTTTTTTATCTGATACTACAGCAGCTGGTGCTGAGACTTTTTTTTCTGCCGCTTTAGGGGCCGTTTTCTTCGCGCTAGCTTTACGTGTTCTAGCCAAAATAGAATCTAAAAATGCCATGATCTGTTATCACTCTCTTAAATGGCTTAAGAGTTTAATCTGCCGCTATTTAGTTTCGCAAGTTTTTGGCACCGTTTACGCGGATAAATTGACTAATTAGTAAAAAATTAGTCAACTTATTCTAGAAAACAGACTTCAAAGATCGGTAGAAATTGAAAATCGCTTTAAGCAGCGGTAATTGCTTAGAGTCTATTATCCCAACACGGAGACAATTCGCGCCTGCACATCAGGCAGCTGCCCCAGACCGTTTATGGTTGCAAAAACCGGCGCCTGACTGGCAGATTCGGACAGGTCTGTATAAAACCTCACCAGAGGTTTGGTTTGGTCATGATAAATTTTCAGACGATTGCGTACGGTGGCTTCTTGATCATCTTCCCGCTGCATTAAAGGCTCACCAGTTTCATCGTCAACACCTTCAACTTTTGGTGGATTGTGCTGAATATGATACACGCGACCAGAATTTGAATGTACGCGACGGCCGCTTAGGCGAGAGACAATCTCTTCATCTTCAACAGCAATCTCAACAACAAACTCAATATCAATGCCGGCATCAACCAGAGCCTGCGCCTGGGGGATAGTGCGCGGAAAGCCATCAAACAAGAAACCGTTGGCACAGTCTTCCTGCTGTATACGCTCACTCACCAAGGCAATAATAAGGTCGTCTGACACCAGACCGCCAGAGGCCATAATGTCTTTGACTTGCAAGCCCAACTCCGACTCCGCTTTTACTGCTGCGCGCAACATATCTCCAGTGGAAATCTGCGGAACGCCATACTTTTCAGTAATAAATTGAGCTTGGGTGCCTTTGCCTGCACCTGGTGGACCTAACAAAATCAACTTCATCAATATGTTCCTTTAAAATTATTGAGCGACAGTCTAAAACAGCTAGCGAAAGTTTGTGAATAGGGAGAGGCTAGCAAAAAAATGGTCCGTCGACGGACGTTAGTGGCGATCGAGAGCCCTCTCGAAATTGGCCGCTCACAATACACCTAAAAATGGGGCCAAACAACCCTGAAAAAACGCTCAAAATACGGCGTTTGCCGATGATTACTATTTGGCAGAGTTATTCCGCCAGTTTTACCCGAACCCAAAGTTGTTCCATCTCATCCACATTTAGCTGACTAAACTTTCCAGCGCCAGCGAGATCTTCCATCCGTTCAAAGCGGCGCTTGAATTTGTTGTTGCCGCTGGCCAGAGCCTTCTCAGGATCGACTGATAAATGGCGGGCAAGATTGGCCACACTAAACAATAGGTCGCCCAACTCTTCCTCAATTTTCTGAGCATCGCCACTGGCGATCTCCGCTTCCAGTTCCGCCAACTCCCCTTTTACTATCGCCACAACGGCAGAGGCCTCAGCCCAATCAAACCCAGTGACCGCGGCCCTTTTTTGCAATTTGACCGCGCGGCTCAAGGCCGGGAGTGCCCGGGGGATATCATCCAAGGTTCTCGGCTCACCTTTATCTGATCGCTCTTGACGCTTAATCCGCTCCCAGGTCTGCTTTATCTCCGCTTCATCTGCCGGGGAATCACTGGAGCGCATTGAAGCCAGGGTACCGTCGGGAAAAACATGGGGATGTCGACGCAATAGTTTGGCGGTGATTTTTGACACCACCATATCAAAATCAAACTGATTGTCTTCTTCACCCAATTGGCTATAAAAAATAATCTGGAACAGCAGGTCACCAAGTTCCTCGCTGAGGTGCTGAATATCGCCGCGCTCAATAGCATCCACAACTTCGTAAACTTCTTCAATGCTGTGGGGCGCTATGGTTTTGTAGGTCTGCTTAATGTCCCAGGGGCAACCGGTTTTCGGGTCCCGGAGCCGCGACATTAGATAGCGCAAATCACTGATACTATATTCCGCACTCATGGCTGCACCCTCCAGAATTCAGGCGTAGATACCAGAGGACAGATAGCGATCACCCCTGTCACAGATAACCGCCACAATGGTGGCATTTTCCACTGTTTCACTAAGTGCCAATGCCGCAGCCACAGAGCCTCCCGCAGACACACCGCAGAAGATACCCTCTTCTCGGGCCAATCGGCGCATGGCATTCTCTGCATCCGTCTGAGAAATATCCATGACTGTATCCACTTTTGCCCGATCAAAAATGCCTGGCATATATTGCTCGGGCCAGCGGCGAATCCCCGGGATAGAGGCGCCATCTTCGGGCTGCAAGCCGACAATCTGAATATCAGAGTTTTGAGTTTTTAGGTAGGCGGACACTCCCATAATAGTCCCCGTGGTACCCATTGAACTGACAAAGTGGGTAACCCTGCCCTGAGTATCGCGCCATATTTCCGGCCCAGTACCTTCGTAGTGCGCCATGGGATTATCTGGATTATTAAACTGGTCCAACACAACACCCTGTCCCTGAGCCTGCATCTTCTGGGCAAGATCTCTGGCCCCCTCCATACCCTCGGCCTGGCTAACCTCGACCAATTCGGCGCCATAGGCCGTCATCGCCCATTTCCGCTCATCAGTAGCATTGTCCGGCATAATCAATGTCATACGGTAACCCATAATAGCGGCAGCCATCGCCAGAGCGATCCCTGTGTTGCCGCTAGTCGCTTCGATCAAGTGATCACCAGGCTTTATATCGCCGCGGGCCTGAGCCTGGACGATCATATTTAGCGCCGGCCGGTCTTTTACGCTGCCAGCGGGATTATCACCCTCAAGCTTAGCCAGGATAGTATTGGATGTGTTGCCGGGCATTCGCTGCAATGCCACCATTCTGGTGTTGCCAATGCAGCTTGCGATACTGGGGTAGTCCATGTGCGTGACTCTATCTAAGGTGGAATTCTGCTCCTATTGTGCCTCAAGCTGGCTGCTTGCGCCTCTTTAGGAGAGTTATAGCAAAGAACTATTTTGCATATGACTGACAGGCAATATCAGATTAATACCGCATAGGCCACAGCATATTGCCGCTCATCAGCTAGACTGAGTAATATCTGACTGCCACCCATGGCACTCAAAACAGTGGCAGCACCACCGCTCAACTCAACTGCTGGGGCTCCCCGCTCGGTCTTTATAATATTGATATCGCGAAAACTCACGCCGTGCCCAAGGCCTGTACCCAAGGCCTTGGCCACAGCCTCTTTGGCGGCAAAGCGTTTCGCCAAAAATGACAGGGCACAGTTAAGCCGCAAATACTCCTGCTGTTCAGCATCCGTTAGAATCCGCTGAACAAACTTGTCGCCCTGCCGCTCTACTACATCCGCAATGCGTTGTATTTCAACAATGTCTGTACCTATTGCCAATGCCATCAGGAATGTCCCGCCGGTTGCTGAGAAGTATTGTTTTGGCTCACGCCAGATATTAGATGCTGGCGATAGAGTTCGCGACTGTGGAGCTGTCGGCCACCCAGATAAAAGTCTATCACCCCGCGGTTAAGTTGCTTAGCGGTTTTCAATACTGATCGCTGGGAGAAATCTCCCGCCACTAGCGCCATCAAATCTGCCCCTCGATAAGCGACAGCTGGCACCTTGTTTTGATGGGGCAGAGCAAATAGGCCCTGCTCGGGAACGTACTGGTAAAAAAGTTCAGGGACAATCTGGGCGCCATGACTGTCCACATCTAAAACCAAGCCGTAGCCCAACTCTTCCAAAAGCGACATCTCTAAATGCCTCAGGCCAGTTTCACTGGGGCCGGTACTGGCCAGATAACTGATAAATTGCTGATACTGTTGATAGAGATACTCATGGGGGTCCTGCTCATGAAGCAGGCGATAGAACAACTCATTGATATAGAGCCCGGTAAACAGGGCTTCACCCTGCAAAAAAGCCGGTGCCTGAAGCGCATCAGCACGGGTCAGTGTTTTTAGCTCTCCGCGCCCCTGCCAGCTAAACTGATGTTCCGTGTAGGGAAACAACGCCCGGCTGATACCTTTTTTATTGGGCTTGCGAAAACCCTTTGCCACACAGCGCACCCTGCCCTCAGTGCGACTGAATAGGTCCACCAGCAAGCTGGTCTCCCGATAGGGCGTCACATGCAACACAAACCCGGATTCGGCTTCGATGCGCACTGGTAGTTACTCGTCCATATAGCCAAGGCTGCGCAGTGCCCGCTCATCATCGGACCAACCACTGCGAACCTTAACCCAGGTTCTCAACATCACTTTACAATCGAGCAGGCTTTCCATATCAGCTCGGGCCTGAGCACCGATCTTTTTAATGCGCTCGCCATTGGTGCCAATAATAATTTTCTTCTGCCCATCCCGCTCAACCAAAATCAGCGCGCTAATGTGGGTAATATTTTTCTCAGCACGAAATTCTTCAATCTCGACAGTTACCTGATAGGGAACCTCTGCACCCAGCTGGCGAGTAATTTTTTCACGCACAATTTCGGCGGCCAAAAAGCGTTCGCTGCGGTCAGTAATTTGATCCTCTGGGAACAGATGCATTTTGTCTGGCATATAGCCTTTTATCTTGTCTTCCAGCTCATCAAGATTGGTTTTACGCAGGGCAGACAGTGGCACAAAATCTACCGCATCAATTTTGCTGGATAAAAACTTGAGGTGCGGCAGCAATGCCTCTTTGTCTTCAATCATATCCACCTTGTTGACCGCCACTATAACCGGCACCGAATTGTTGCCAAGATACTTTGCGACATATTCGTCTGCTTCGCTCCATTCAAAGCGATCCACCACAAAAACCACCACATCCACATCAGCAATCACACTGGCCGCAGAGCGGTTCATAATGCGATTTATCGCACGCTCTTGATTGGTGTGAATCCCCGGAGTGTCAACAAAGATCATTTGCAGATCGCCCTCGGTTTTAATTCCCAACAAGGTATGCCTTGTGGTCTGAGGTTTGCGCGAAGTGATGCAAAGTTTCTGCCCAAGAATATGATTAAGCAACGTAGACTTGCCCACATTCGGGCGGCCGACAATGGCCACATAGCCACATTGTGTTTGGCTTTCTGTCACAGATCCTGCTCCAATTCATTTAATAATTGCTCAGCAACAAGCTGCTCAGCCTTGCGACGGCTGCTGGCCGTGGCAGTATAATCTTTATCCAACATCGGGATTCTGCAACTGACTGTAAACAGCCTGCTGTGAGCTTCGCCACCGGTGTGCGTCAATTGATACTCAGGCACAGGCTTGCCACGCCGCTGCAACCATTCCTGCAATGCTGTTTTAGGGTCTTTGACCGGCTCTGCATCCGAGGCAGCACTGAGCAAAGAAGCAAACCAAATCCCGATACAGGCTTTGGCTGCATCCATACCCCGATCCACATAGACGGCACCAATCAATGCTTCAACTGTATCGCCCAAAATTGAATCGCGCCGCTGGCCCCCTGTTTTCATCTCGCCGGGGCCAAGCAATAATTCAGGGCCGAGCTCCAGGTCTCTGGCAACCTGCGCCAGTGACTCCGCGCGCACAATTTGCGAGCGCATGCGACTTAGGTCACCCTCACGGGCATCGGGAAATTGGCGAAAAAGAAAATCAGACACTGTGGCACCCAGTACAGAATCGCCCAAAAACTCTAGGCGCTCATTGTTTTTACTACCACAGCTGCGGTGAGAGAGCGCCAATGTCAGCAACTGCTGATCACTAAACTCATACTGTAACCGCTGTTGAAGTTGCCGAGCATTGCTCACATGTCATCCTCAGATTAAGGGTTTGGCTCGGCGCTGTTATATCCATTGGAGAACTTAACCACCACATCAATATTGCCAAACATTTCTATTCTTTTTTCATAATCCAGAGAAATTTCAACACCCTGGCCGCTGCGCTTGATCATTACCTGATCGGAACTGATATGGCGGATATTATTGATGGTAAAAAAGTCACCCACCTTGCGCCGGATATCAGCACTTGACTGCCCCTCTAATCCTGACTGACCAATCTGAACAATTGCACCTTGAATAATACGGTTGTCCAGATAATGAGGACCGAGCTTAAATGCCACCGTCAAAAAAAAGCCACCGATAAAGATTGCGATAATGCCCGAGGTCAGGGTAGCACCGCGCTGTCTTTTAAATTCCATTACAAGCTCCTTCTGCATTCCCCCATGGGTTGGGGCTATTCATCCTGAATAAAAAAACTGCTAAACCTTTTCCACCTTACTGGATTTCACCGGCTCGATCAAAGCTGGGGATGCTGAAAAACTCGTTCCAAAACATCCAGCGAGCAAAGGCTTTGCCCACAATGCGCTCTTCAGGTACAGGGCCCCATACACGGCTATCACTGGAGTTATCTCGGTTATCGCCCATCATAAAATAATGGCCCTGGGGCACGACGGCAGAGTAATTTTGACTGAGACGAGTGGGTGAGGTGCGCTTTTGCATTTGGTGCTCAACACCGGTGAGATTTTCAGTCATCACCACAGAGCGGGGTGCGTTAGCGGGCTCAGGCAACAATGTCTGGATCATCTTTTCACCGTTCACATAGAGCACCACATTCAGCACGTGGATCTTGTCCCCGGGCAGGCCCACAACACGCTTGATAAAGTAGCGATCCTCATGGGGCGGGAAAAACACCATCACATCGCCGCGCTCAGGTGCGGACACATCGATGACTTTGGTGCGCAACACAGGCAGACGAACACCATAGGTCCACTTATTGACCAGAATAAAGTCGCCCACCTTTAAGGTTGGCACCATAGATTGAGAAGGAATTTGAAAAGGCTCAATCACAAAGGAGCGCAATACCAATACCACCCCTAACACCGGCGCCAGAGAGCCGACAAATTCAATCAGCCCCTCTTCCTGTTTGACGAGGAATTTATTTAACAGCCAAAACAGACCCGACAGCAAAAAGAGCAGTGTGAGTATAAGTTCAAAATTGAGATCCATAGAGATCCACCTCCGTTATGTACTGCGCCGTATTAGGTTTTTAGCACTGCCAGGAAAGCATCCTGGGGAATTTCAACACTGCCCACCTGCTTCATGCGCTTTTTACCCGCTTTTTGTTTTTCCAACAGCTTCTTCTTACGGGTTACATCACCGCCGTAACATTTAGCGGTCACGTTTTTGCGCAGCGCCTTTACCGTGGTACGAGCAATAACACTGCCACCAATAGCTGCCTGAATAGCTACATCAAACATCTGTCGGGGAATAAGTTCTTTCATTTTATCGGCCAGGTTGCGACCTTTTTGTACCGAGTGATCACGGTGAATAATCGCTGCCAGTGCGTCCACGCGATCGCCATTGATCAAGATATCCAGTTTGACTAAGGAAGCGGCTTCGAAGCGAACAAAATTGTAGTCCAGCGAGGCAAAACCGCGGCTGACAGACTTAAGCCTATCAAAGAAATCCATGACCACTTCGCTCATCGGCAATTCGTAGCGAATCGACACCTGGCCGCCAATAAACTGCATATCTTTCTGCACCCCGCGCTTCTCAACACAGAGGGTAATCACATTGCCGACAAATTCTTTTGGCACCAGTATGTTAGCCTCACAAATCGGCTCGCGCATTTCATCAATATTACCCGGATCTGGCAAACTTGATGGATTGGACACATACAGGGTCTCACCCTGATTGGTAATCACCTCGTAGACCACTGTGGGTGCTGTGGTGATTAGATCCAGATTGTACTCGCGCTCAAGCCGCTCCTGGATAATCTCCATATGCAGCATACCAAGGAATCCACAGCGGAAACCAAAGCCCAGCGCATCAGAGCTCTCGGGTTCGTAGAACAGCGAAGCATCATTGACAGCCAGTTTGGCCAGCGCCTCGCGAAAGTCTTCAAAATCGTCAGAGTCTACCGGGAACATGCCCGCGTAAACCTGGGGTTTGATACGCTGGAATCCAGGCAGCGCCTCTGTCTCCAAAGTGCTGAAATGAGTGATCGTATCACCTACCGGGGCACCCAAAATATCTTTGATACCAGCTACCATAAAGCCCACTTCGCCAGCCTTGAGTACACCGGTTTCTTGGCGCTTAGGGGTAAACACACCCACACTGTCCACCACATGGGCTTTGCCAATCGACTTGGCAACAATTTTGCTCTTAGTCGAGAGCGTGCCCTGCATCACGCGCACCAGCGACACAACGCCCAGATAGTTATCAAACCAGGAGTCAATAATCAGAGCCTGTAATGGCCCGTCCACATCACCCTCGGGGGGCGGCACCTGCTTCACTAACTCTTCAAGAATATCATTGATGCCATCACCGGTTTTGGCACTGCAGCGCACAGCTTCTTCAGCCTCAATACCAATGATATTTTCAATCTCATTAATCACCTTTTCTGGCTCTGCCTGAGGCAGATCCATTTTATTGAGTACTGGAATCACTTCCAGACCCTGAGCTATAGCCGTATAGCAGTTGGCCACCGACTGAGCTTCAACACCCTGAGCTGCATCAACAATCAGCAGCGCACCCTCACAAGCCGCGAGTGATCTGGACACCTCATAGGTGAAATCCACATGGCCAGGCGTATCAATAAAGTTGAGCTGGTAGGTTTTGCCGTCTTTTGCCGTATAGGGCAGAGTCACGCTCTGAGACTTAATGGTAATACCGCGCTCACGCTCGATATCCATAGAGTCCAGTACCTGTGCGGCCATTTCGCGTTCGCTGAGGCCGCCACAAAGCTGAATAAATCGATCGGCGATAGTAGATTTACCATGGTCGATATGGGCGATAATAGAAAAATTTCGGATATGGCTGAGATCTGACAAAGTGTTTGCGCTGCCGTTATAAAATGCGTGCGGATTCTAGCCTATTTAAGGCCCAGTGGCTATTGCATCAGCATCAACCGCTCGATTTAAAACATGCTTAAATCAAGCGGTTTGCGCCGACAGATCAATCTAGGCTGATGGTGCGGAAAATAGCATTGCCCTGGCGATAAAAACGGATCGCAATCGGTGTGTTTTTCGGCAATTCCACTATCACCTGCTGATATTCATCAACATCATCAATGCGGCTGTAACCCAGCTGAACAATGATATCCCCAGCTCTCAAGCCAGCTTTGGATGCGGCAGAGTCCGGCGCCACATCGGCAATAGCAATACCGCCTCGCAAACGCAGACTGCGGCGCTCTCGCTCATCCAGCTCTTGCACCAACAGCCCTAGGCGATCACCGTTCTTATCATCTGCATCGGCCATGTCCTTATCTTTATCCAAAGCGCCAACTCTGACCTTAAGAAGCCTGCGCTTGCCCTGACGATAAACTTCCACCTCAGCTTTTTGACCCGGCGCCATCATGCCCACCGCATGAGGAAGATCGCCAGACTCAACAATGGGCTCGCCATTAAAGCGTACGATCACATCACCGGGCTCGATACCGCCCTTGTCCGCAGGACTATTCTCTTCAACAGCATTAATCAGTGCGCCCTGGGGCTTGCCCAGATCTAAAGATTCAGCCAGCGCCTTATCTACATTTTGAATGACCACACCCAGCCAACCACGCTGCACAGTGCCCGTCTCTTTAAGCTGTTTCACAACGCCCATTGCAACACTGGTGGGAATCGAGAAGGACAAGCCAATTGAACCCCCAGAGCGAGAGTAAATCTGTGAGTTAATACCCACCACTTCACCGTCCAGATTAAATAATGGGCCGCCGGAATTTCCTGGATTAATAGCCACATCAGTCTGGATAAAGGGCACGTAATTTTCCCGTTTTTCCGTGGGTATGCTTCGCCCTATCGCACTGACAATACCAGCTGTTACCGAGTAGTCCAATCCGAAGGGTGAGCCAATGGCCAGCACCCACTCACCCACTCTGAGGTCGTCGGCATCGGCAAACGCCACTGTAGGTAGATCCTCTGCCTCGATTTTAAGCAAGGCTAGATCAGAGCGACGGTCAGAGCCGATAATTGTTGCACTGTATTCCGCGCGATCGGAAAACAGCACCTGAATTTCATCGGCACCATCCACCACATGGTGGTTAGTGAGAATATATCCGTCATCAGAAATTACAAAACCCGAACCCATAGACCGGGCAGGCCTCTCGTTCTGGGGTCTATTACGCTGTTCTAGTAGCTCACGAAAAATATCCGGCAGCTGACCCTGGAGGTTGGGCTGGGCAGTTTGCCTGCCCTTAGTCACCGTATTAATCTTGACCACAGCGGGAGAGACATCTTCCACAAGATCGGCAAAGTTTGGCAGTTCGGCTTGAACGGGGGAAACAATTAAAAACAAAAATGCAGTGACAGTGATAAATTTCTTCAGCACAGAGCTATCTCCGATAATTAGGTTTTAACCACAAGATTACAGAATATTCAGACGTTGCTTTTCGCTACAGTCATCAAATAAGACAGGGTTGGTACGCAAATCGTTCCGTGTTTTTTTACTGTGCAGATTAACCACCAAGCCACCTAGCAACAAACCTGCAAAGGCGCCCAGGATAGTATTGATGTCGCTGTCAGAACCCGCCAGCCAAGCCCCGGTAACAGCGCTTACCACAGGCAGTAGATAGACCAACAAAGAGCCTTTGACGATCACATCTTCCGGAATGGCAATACTGACGTCCTGCCCCAGTGAAATTGCACTGGATGGATGCTGATTGAGCAGCACGCGAATGCGATTAGTCTTGCCGGTAAGCTTGGATAGCACTCGAGTGCCGCAGCCTTTCTGAGCCACACAGGCCTCGCAAGCGGTCTTTTGAATTGTTTCTACCCAAAGACTGTCGGCTTCAATAGCAACCACAGTACCAGTTTCAACAATCATTTAATGCCCCTGCTGCTGCGCCTGGGGAGTCAAAATAACCGGGCTTATGGCATTGGCAATCTGCTGTGCCGTAGCTCGAGGAATCTCACCCACAACACATATCGCATAATGCTGATTATTAAATTGTGCCTTGGTGAGCACGGCCACTGTAGTACCTAATTTAGCATCCACCGGCGGCAGATTCCGACTGCGCTCCGCAGAATCAATAAACACTGAGAAAACCGCCAGCCCGTCGGTGTACATCCAGGATTCCTCGTCATCTTGCATCTGATAGGACGAGAGTATAAAACCTGGCGGCAACCATTTGGGCTCCCACTGTGAAGGCAGCGGCTCTACCTGCTGATTAGATATCAGGCAATCAGACTGGCTGACCTCTGGCGCATTGACCAGCTCGGCGGGCAATGGCACGCTGTCGAGAGCCTCAGAAAAGGTAATATCCACGTACTGGAAACGCTCAAGGGGCTTGCCAGACTGATTGATTAGCATTGACTGCAACATCAATCCAGAGATCTTATCTATGGCTACCACATAGCCATATCGAAGTTTATCTCTGGGCAATATCTCAACCCTGTAAGCTCTGCGTCCAGCAATCCGCACATCGTCCCGGATATGAAACTCATAGAGATCTTCCAGCTTGCTGTAACCACCTCGGTCAAGTTTAAGAGCCCCACCGCGCAACAGCATATCGCCGGCGCGGATGCAGTCTACATTGTCGGCACGTCGGAAAATTTCGCGGGCGGGGCCATCCATATGGGTGACGCGCTCATAGGTTTCGCCGTCACGCACTAGGTGCTGCACCTTGACACTGCGCAGTTGCCCACGGTACTCGTAGGTAAATACCCCTTGGTAACTCAAATTCTTGGACGCATACGCCATGCGCGCCAAAAGGTCCTTGGCCGATTCCATCTGATCGGCAACTAGTGGCCCATGCGCAAAAATGGCGGCTACCAGAGCCGCCAGCTTAATATGTTTAAACCACTGAATAACAGGCATCGAGCTACTCTTTGTCAGTGCGCGCCCCAGCTGCATTCACACGGGCAAATGGCAACATACCGTGGTTGCTGTTTAGCGCTGCATTGTTGGAATGCTTCATCATAATATCGTCCATGTAGCCGCGCAATTCTCTCTCAGAGAATTTGCGCTGCACAGAGGGCTTTAAGGTGACCACCGGAGCCGCAGGACGAGATGTATTGACGTTGCCGCCACTGGCAACAGTTCGAACTGGAGCATTGGGCTGAAAACCAGCTGGGAATTGAAGCGCCGGGCCATTGTTCTGCTGGGCTCCGCTAATATCCATTTGAGTAAACTGCATAGCATCTGCACTGGCCGGGTCTGGGCTATTTAACTGCTGAACACCGAGCACAGCAACCATGGCCACTGAAGCTGCAATCGCAAAGCGACCCGCACCGCCCATTAAGTTGGCAAATGGACTAATTTTATGGGTATCTTCGGCATCAATAGCTGCGGCGATAGAGCCGGACAGATCGGTCATGGTCACTGGATCACCGGCAATAGAGGCCGAAACCATATTGTAGCGCTGCCAAATACCGCGGACACTGCCCCGGGAATTACGTCCTGTTGATTGATCCTGATCAATTCCCACTTCCTTGAGGATTCGATGCAACTCCATCTCGGATACTTCCCCATCCATTAGGGCCGAGACTGACTCTGCCAAGCGCTCTTTACTATCGCTCATTTACTAACCTCATTCATAAAATTTAGTACTGCTAATAAAAAGACTGTTGGTATGACCGGTGTTTGTTAGAAAGGTTCACCAAACTTTTAATTTCCATCCATTAAATCCAAAACACAAACATCTATCGACTCTCGGGCGCGGAAAATTCTCGATCGAACCGTGCCAACGGGGCAATCCATCACTGCTGCTATATCCTCATAGCTCAGCCCCTCATACTCCCGCAAGGTCACGGCAGTGCGCAAATCCTCCGGCAGATCCTCCATAGCGCGATTGATCACTACCTCGAGTTCATCGCGAAACAATTGGTTCTCCGGGGTACCCACATCTTTCAGCCGGTCATTGCCGGAATAATATTCTGCGTCGGCCAGATCTACGTCCGACGACGGGGGTCGACGACTGCGCGACACCAGGTAGTTTTTAGCCGTATTCACCGCAATTCGGTACAACCAGGTATAAAACTGACTGTCACCACGAAATCTAGGCAGCGCACGGTAGGCTTTAATAAAAGCCTCTTGAGTCACATCCGCCACTTCATCTTTATCACGAACAAAGCGCCCGACAATCGCCTGAACTTTGAATTGATATTTGAGGACTAAAAGATCGAACGCCCTTTTGTCGCCCTTTTGTACCCTAACCACCAACTGTTGATCAGTCGGTTCTGTCTTAGTTTCCATCATGGAGCAATCCGTTTTCCCAACCCTATGGGTTATTTTTTTATAGCCGAGAAATCACAACTTTCAGCGCCAACCGTAAAGAGACATTGCTATAGGCAATAAGTTCTCCGATTTAGTCGCAGGATTTCTAGGCTTATACTATCATGCGACGACAAATCTGTGTGGCTATCAAATGAAACAAACTCATCTCTATGATGTATTAATTATCGGCAGTGGTGTCGCTGGCTTAACCTTGGCCCTGCAACTGGACAAGAACCTGCGCATTGCCCTGATCAGCAAGGCCTCATTGCAGGCCGGTGCCTCCTGGTTAGCCCAGGGCGGAATAGCGGCAGTATTTGACGAAAATGATAGCGCTGACGCCCATGTTGCCGACACCTTAGTCGCTGGCGCCGGCCTGTGTCATGAAGATGCCGTGCGGCTAGTAGTCGAGAATGGCCCAGATGCTGTTAACTGGCTTATTCAACAGGGCGTCGACTTTACCCGTGACGCAGATCAGGAGCACTATCATCTGACTCAGGAAGGCGGCCATAGCCATCGCCGCATTCTGCACACCGCCGACGCCACTGGCAGAGAAGTGACCAGCACATTGGTGGACCAAGTGATTGCTGCCGACCATATAGATATTTTTGAAAACCATTGTGCAGTGGACCTCACCACCCAAGCAGACAACGACTCGCGCAAGATCCGCTGCACCGGCGCCTATATGCTCAATATCGAGACCGGCGTGATCTCATTGTTTCAGGCCAAGAGCGTGGCACTGGCCTCCGGTGGCGCCAGCAAGGCCTACTTATATACCAGCAATCCCGACGGAGCCAGCGGCGATGGCCTAGCCATGGCATGGCGTCGCGGGTGCCGCGTGGCCAATCTGGAATTTAATCAGTTTCACCCGACCTGCCTGTACCACCCCAAAGCCAAGTCATTTTTGATTACCGAGGCTCTTCGAGGTGAGGGGGCCCTGCTGCGCCTGCCCGACGGCAGCCGCTTTATGGATAAATTCCATCCAGATGCAGAGCTGGCTCCCAGAGATGTGGTGGCAAGAGCGATTGACCACGAGATGAAGCGCCTTGGCAGCGACTGTCTATATCTGGATATCAGTCACAAGCCCGCCGACTTTATTATCGAGCACTTCCCAACTGTGTATAAAAACTGTCTCGAATTTGGCATTGATATCACCACCGATCTGATCCCTGTAGTGCCCGCCGCTCATTACACCTGCGGTGGCGTAATGGTCAATGAGAACGGGCAAACTGACCTGCTTAATCTCTACGCAATAGGCGAGACTGCCTTTACCGGTCTGCACGGAGCAAACCGCATGGCCAGCAACTCATTGCTGGAATGCCTGGTGTATGCTCAGGCAGCGGCCACAGAGATCAACAAGCTGTCTCAGTCTATTGCGCAGCCGGACTTCTTCCCCGGCTGGGACGAATCCCGAGTTAGCAATTCCGATGAAGATGTGGTGATCTCCCACAACTGGGACGAGCTGCGGCGGTTTATGTGGGACTACGTGGGCATTGTGCGCACCAACAAGCGACTTGAGCGGGCCGAACATCGCATCAAACTGTTAAAGAGTGAGATTCAGGAGTATTACAGCAACTGCACCATAACCAGAGACCTGCTTGAATTGCGCAATCTAGCCACTGTCGCCGAACTGATTATCCGCTGTGCCATGCAGCGCAAAGAGAGCCGCGGCCTGCACTACACGCTGGACTACCCCGAATTAGCATCTATTGCCCAAGACACCGTAATGGTCCCCATTAACTTTGCCGGGCAAAATGTCATTATTCACCGAGACTAACTGCCGGGCGCCTCAGTAGAAACTGGCGCAATAATCGGTGGTGCTCATTGGAAAGGTTATCTCTGGAAATCACCCTGATCAGCGTTTTAAAGCGCGATTTTTGCAAATAGACAATTATCAAAGGTCCAGTTACAAACTGCCGCGGCCGGAGCTTGCAGGCCAGCCCAGACGCCAACAGGCAAGTATCTTCCCGCGGCAAAAATCGCAAAACCTCAACACCGGAACCGCGCCACTTCAGCAGCCATTTATAACCGCTGGCCAGCACAAATATCAGCACTAACAATCGTGCCCACCAAAGCGCAGGCACCAGAAACAGGGTTGCAACGAGAATAACAAACAGGCCCAACTGAGCCAGAAAAAGTATCTTGGAAGGGTTTAGCGTAACATCAAGCGGGCTTTCGGTGATTGTCATGAATAATTTGCACTATCCTTTGAGTATCTGCATCCACTGGTTGCTCCCGTTTCATCAGCCACATAAACAGCTGCTGGTCTTCACGCTCCAGCACGGCCTCAAAACGCAGTTGATCATCTTCCTCGAGAGAATCGTAGGTATTTTCAACAAAGGGTTGCAAGATCAGGTCCAGTTCCAACATGCCGCGACGACTGGCCCACATAAGGCGATTTTTATTCATTTGGATTCAGCAATTGTGTTAAAGCCGCATTATAAGAGACAATTAACCAATCACCTACAATTGTAGACACCACCATCGATTTTACTGCGGGCGGGACATGACAAAACAGAATGACGCCAGAGGTTTCATACAGCTAACCGGCCCTGACAGCCGCAAATTTTTGCAAGGTCAGGTAACCTGCGACATGGACAGTCTAACCACTGATCATCCTATCAATGGCGCTCAGTGCACCCCCAAAGGGAGAGTAATTTTTCTGTTTAAAGCCAGCTGTGATAGCGACGACAACCTTGTGCTAGAGACTCATAGTTCAATCACAGAAACCGCCATCGCCAGTCTAAAAAAATATGCTGTATTTTTTAAAACTCAGATCAGCGAGATCAGTGCACCAGACGACTTCCAGCCGATTACCGATCTGCAGAGATTGCGCAATGGGTCCGCCGATATCACCGCAGCAACCACAGATATGTTTATCCCCCAGATGATCAATCTGGATGCGCTGGGTTATATCAGCTTCAAAAAAGGCTGTTACACCGGCCAGGAAATTGTCGCCCGCGCCCATTATCGCGGCGCCGTAAAACGTCGTATGCACCACCTGCAACTGCAAGGGCCATCGCTCCCAGCGGCCGGCAGCGAGATTGCAAACAGCGAAGGCAAAGCCATAGGCAATATTGCCAGCGCAGTTGAGGTTGACGACTCAAGCATGGAAGTTCTCGCCGTGCTGGCGGATAAAGCCAGCGATCCAAAGGACATCAATGTTGAGGGTCACAACTACAGCGTTGTGCATCTGAATCTGCCCTACGAGATTCCCGCAACCCCATGAACCAAATTCTCAGTCTGTTGCAGGAAAACCAGCAGCTGCTGGTGTGGATGGGTATCGGCTCTGCAGTGGTATTCTTCGCCAGCCTGGCAAGCCTACCCTGGCTTGTGGCCAAAATTCCTGAAGACTATTTTGTGCCTAAAAAGCGCCATCCAACTCAGTGGAAAACCAAACGACCGCTGATGCGTCTGATTGTCTTGATAGGCAAAAACAGCCTGGGGTATCTGTTGTTATTGGGCGGTATATTAATGCTGTTCTTGCCTGGCCAGGGCATTCTGACCATGGTGACTGGGTTAATGCTGATAGATTATCCTGGGAAATTTCGCTTAGAACGCAAGATAGTTAACAGGCCCACCATACTCAAGAGCCTCAACTGGTTGCGCGCCAAGGCCAAACAGCCACCACTGAAACAGCGCTAGCCCAAAGCAATGGCGCCCATCGCCGTAGCTATCTCGCCACAGCCCCAACGGCGACCCGCCCCACAACAACCTCATTGCCCTCTTTCGGGTCCATGGGAATATTGCGCGCCAACAGCAAACTAATCAGCGCCATGCCCGCACCCATCAGAAAAACCACCGTCGGCGACACCAGCCAAACAAGGCCAAACAGCGCCGGAATCACCACCGCGGCAACATGATTAATCGTAAATGCCACACCAGCTGTAGACGCCATATCGGCAGGGTCCGCAATTTTTTGGAAATAGGTTTTAATCGCTATAGCCAGGCTAAAAAACAAATGATCCAACACATAGAGACCCGCCGCCCAATAGGCGTTGTCAACAAACGCATAGGCCGTAAACACACAGATCAACCCACAGTACTCAAAAGTCAGTGCACGGCGCTCACCAATTCGCCCCACCAGCGCACCAATCCGAGCAGCAAAAGCCCAGTTAAATAAATGATTAATCAGGTACAGCGCTGCCACATCGCTAACAGAATAGCCAAACTTCTCCACCATCAAGAAACCCGCAAACACCACAAAAATCTGGCGGCGCGCGCCCCCCACAAAGGTCAGGGCGTAATAAAGCCAGTAGCGCTTGCGCATAAGTAGATTTTTACGCTGAGGCGTGGCGCTTTTAAAGCGGGGAAACCCCAGCCAAGCAAACAATGTCAGCCCCAAACACAGAGAGCCAGTAATCAGATAAATACTCTCATAACTCAACTCAAACTGGCTTCGGGCAAACCAGAGAAGGCTGTAGGCCACTAGCGAAGCCATAGAACCCGCCGCGATCAACTTGCCCAAAACCGCTGGCGCCTCTTCAATGCTCAACCATTGCAGCGACAGGGACTGCTTAACAGTTTCAAAATAATGAAAGCCCACAGACATGACAAAGGTGGTTAGATAAAGCCCCACCACCGATGGGAAATACCCTGTAATAGCAACACCAATCCCCAGCGTCGCCAACGAGAGATAGGCAAACATCTGCTCTTTAACAATCAGCAGTATCAGCACCGCAGTAAAAGCCAAAAACCCCGGAATCTCACGAATACTTTGCAACATACCAATTTCAGCACCAGTAAACGCCGCCCTCTCAATAACAAAGTTATTCAGCAGTGCCATCCAAATAGCAAAGGCAATGGTCATGGCAATAGTCATTACCAGCAGCAAATTTTGTGGCGTCTGCCAGGGCTTTGTGGTCAAAAGTCATTCTCCAACGTATATTTTTTAAGCTGCCTGTTTAAGCAAGTGCAACAGACTATTCCTCGCCTCAAGCTGAGGAGCGCCATGCTACCCAGAAGTCAGCGCACTGTCATCCTGATCAAGGCTAAGAATCCTGCATATCCTCTATCACAACGTCTTCCGAAGGCAATTGCCAATCAATCGCCTTTTGCCCCAGCTGCTGCAAATACCTATTGGCAGACGAGAAATGTTTGCAGCCCAAAAAGCCCCTGTAGGCGGACAGTGGTGACGGATGCACCGACTTTAAAACCAGGTGCCTTGACTGATCAATAAATGCTCCCTTCTTCTGGGCGAAGCTTCCCCACAGCATAAACACAATGCCATCGCGCTGATCGTTCAACGCTCGGATTGCCTGATCCGTAAATCGCTCCCAGCCCTTACCCTGATGCGCACCAGCATTGGCCTGCTCCACCGTAAGGGTAGCGTTCAACAACAACACTCCCTGCTTGGCCCAACTGCTGAGGCAGCCGTGATTTGGCGCCTCTATCCCCAGATCATCCGCTAGTTCTTTGTACATATTGGCCAGTGAAGGAGGGACTTTGACACCGGGCATCACAGAGAAACACAACCCATGAGCCTGATTGGGTCCGTGGTAAGGGTCCTGCCCCAAAATCACCACACGCACCTGCTCAAACGGGGTGTAATTAAAGGCAGAAAACCAGTGCGACCCCCGCGGATAGATCACCCGCCCAGCGTCTTTTTGCGCCACCAGAAACTGTCGTAATTGCTGCATATAGGGCTGCTTAAATTCGCCACCGAGAACATTGAGCCAGCCGGGCTCCAGCTTGACTGCATCTTGATCAACCATATTTATATCCTTATTTACTGACAGTAAAAGCTAACTCACAAACTGCTGTGAATGCTATCATAGATGCTCATGCAACCTGTCTCCAACTTCAATATCTGGCGCCTAACTTGGCCAACCATCCTCAGCAATATGGCCTTTATGCTGACCGGTCTCGTGTTTTTGAAAATTGCTGGCGGCATGGGTCTGGATGAAGTAGCAGCAGTCACCACAGGCCAGCGCCTTTTCTTTATTCTGTTTGCCGTGATGATGGGACTATCGAGCGGCACCACAGCACTGGTAGGCCGCTACTGGGGTGCGGGTGACAAGCAGCTGGTGGGGCGTATTGCCGCACTGTCAGTGATCATCTTTTTGGTTGATGGCATTATCCTATCCTATGTCGCCATCCCCTTCCTCGATCCGCTAGTAGGCATCTTTAACCTGACCCCCAACGCCCATGCGCTGGCCGTGGAGTTTATTTTTTACACTGTGCTATACGCACCGCCCATGCTAATTATTCTCGTGTTCAGCATGGCATTTCGCGCCACCGGCGACAGCACCACCCCCTTGTGGGCGGCAGTGATTGGCGCCGTTCTGGGGGTCTACCTAGGCATTATCTTCACCTACGGCTGGCATGGCGCCACAGCACAGGGCCTATCGGGATTGGCCATAGGTAATGGCGTCGCCTCCATCATCACCGTGGTCATTTTTTTGCTGCTGTGGATTTTTGGTCGACTCTCATTTAAGCCCGCCAACCCGCTTAAAGGCTTTTTAACCAATGGCCGTGAGCTGGTTACAATAGGCACTCCTGCCGCCTTCGAACAGATGTTTTTCCAAGCGGGCCTACTGGTGTTTTTGGTATTTCTGGCTAGCTACGGCAACGCCGCCTTTGCCACCTACGGCATCGGCCTGTCCATCTTGGGCCTGATGATTGTTATCGCCTTTAGCTTCTCAATCTCTAGCGCCACATTAGTCAGCCAGTATCTCGGGGCCGGCGACCCACAGGGCGCCTACAATGCCGGGTGGCGAACCATGCGCACCTGCGTCTATATTATGATCGCAGGCGGCCTATTAATGAGCCTATTCGCCGAAGAGATCGCCCGCTTTATGATCGACGATCCAGAAGTGGTGGCGCTGATGGTGCCCTTCACCTACATTATCAGCTGCAGTCTACCGCTGATGGGTATCGAGTTCAGTATGGCCGGCGCACTGCGCGGCGCGGGAGATACTAGATACCCAATGATGGTCACCGTATTTAGCATCGCCCTAAGTCGAGTGCTGGTGCCCTGGATGCTGGTTGAAATGGGCGCTGATGTGGTTTGGCTATACGCCACTTCACTCTTGGATTTTGGTATAAAATCTAGTCTGAATATGCACCGCTTCCGTAATAAAAGCTGGTTCAATTCGTACCAGAAAAACCCCCAACATCAGAAACAAACCTAGATTACACAGAGTGAGCAATGTCCCCAGCAAACCCAATATTAAGCCAACAAGATGAGTACAATCGTCAGATCGCCTACTGGCTGTTTTTCAGTGCCGCCGTGATCTTTGGCATGATACTTTTAGGCGGTGTCACCCGCCTGACCAACTCCGGCCTGTCGATGGTCGACTGGAAGCCGTTAATGGGCATTATCCCGCCCCTGTCCGAAGCGGACTGGCAGGCAATGTTCTACAAATACCAGCAGTTTCCAGAGTATCAAAAGATCAATATGGGCATGAGTCTGGAAGAGTTTAAGCCCATCTTTATGTACGAATACCTACATCGTGCGCTGGGCCGGTTGATCGGCATCATTTTTATAGTGCCGTTTTTGTTTTTCTATTTTACCAAACGCATCAAAGCCGGACTCACCCCCAAATTGCTGATAATGTTGATTGGCGGAGGCTGTCAGGGCCTGCTTGGCTGGTACATGGTTAAGAGCGGTCTAGTAGACAACCCCCATGTCAGCCAATACCGGCTCACCGCTCACCTCGGGGCTGCAGTATTAATTTACTCCTTTATTATCTGGACCGCATTTGGTCTGGTAAGCACCAGGACAAACCAGCCCACTGGGCTAAAAAACTTTTCCCGGCTGTTGAGCGGGCTGATTTTCCTCATGATTCTGTCCGGCGGTTTGGTAGCAGGCACCAAGGCAGGCTACGCCTACTCCACCTGGCCCTTGATGGGTGACAGCTTTATTCCAGCAGGCCTATACGCCACAGCGCCCGGCTGGCTAGCCGCCTTTGAAGATATCACCACCATTCAGTTTAACCATCGCATCTTTGCCTATGTGATCGTCGCACTGGTGCTAATCTTCGCCTCAAAAGCCCTAAAAGCCGGCATTGAAGGCCCAGCTCGGATAGGGGTTTACAGCCTGATAGGCTTGCTCGTCATGCAAGTGACCCTGGGCATCAGCACCTTGATTTTTTATGTGCCAGTACCTGTGGCCGCAGCCCACCAAGTAGGCGCCGTCGCCCTGTTAAGCGCCTCGCTGTTTATCAGCTACTGCCTAGTCAACAACAGCGCCGACCAACCGAATTAACCATTGGAGAAGTAACATGAAAAAACTAGCATTAACCTTTATCTTAGCCACGCTCTCATTTGGCGCCCTCGCCGGTGACCCAGCTGCAGGCAAGGCAAAATCAATGACCTGCGCCGGCTGTCACGGCATGAACGGCATCAGCAATAACGGCATGTGGCCAAACCTAGCCGGGCAGAAAGAGCCCTACCTGGTCAGCCAGTTGAAACAGTTTAGAGATGGCAAGCGCGACAACGCTATGATGACTGCCATGGCCAAAGGTCTGTCAGACACAGATATCGCCAATCTGGCCGCCTACTACGCAAGCTTGAAATAAGCCTGCAAGCCAGACATAAAAAAGCCCAGCATTTGCTGGGCTTTTTTGTATCCGCTTTGTATGAGCGCCTCACTACTCAGGGCGCATATGGGGAAATAACAGCACATCGCGAATAGACGGCGAATCCGTCAACAACATCACCAGCCGATCAATACCAATACCCTCACCAGCCGTCGGCGGCATACCGTATTCAAGCGCACGAATGTAGTCCGCATCAAAGTGCATAGCCTCAGCATCACCGGCATCCTTCTCCGCCACCTGCTGCTGAAAGCGCGACTCCTGATCTTCCGCATCGTTAAGCTCCGAGAAACCATTAGCAATCTCACGGCCACCCACAAAGAACTCAAAGCGATCAGTCACATGAGGGTCCTGATCATTGCGACGCGCCAGCGGCGACACTTCGGCAGGATACATAGTAATAAAAGTAGGCTGCTCCAAAAGATGCTCAACCGTCTTCTCAAAAATCTCAATCTGCACCTTGCCCAGACCCCAGATATCCTTCAAAGGAATATGCAGCCCCTCAGCAATCTTGCGAGCACCAGCTTCATCAGCCAACTGCTTAGCACTGATATCCGGGTTGTACTGCAAAATAGAATCAAACACCGACAGACGGGTAAATGGCTCAGCAAAGTCATAATGAGTCTCGCTCACTACCTCGCCCTCAGCATCCTTAACCGTATTCACAACCTTAGTCGAACCCAGCACCTCAGTGGTCATCTTGCGCAGCATATCCTCAGTCAGATCCATCAGATCATTAAAATCTGCATAGGCCTGGTAGAACTCCAACATAGTGAACTCAGGATTATGACGCGTCGACAAACCCTCATTGCGGAAATTGCGGTTGATCTCATAAACCCGCTCAAAACCACCCACCACCAGCCGCTTCAGATAAAGCTCCGGCGCAATACGCATATACATATCAATATCCAGAGCATTGTGATGAGTCACAAAAGGACGCGCCACAGCACCCCCAGGAATCACCTGCAACATAGGTGTCTCAACTTCCAGATAGTCCGCCTCATTTAAATAGCGACGAATAAAATCCACCATCTTAGAGCGAATACGAAAGGTATTGCGCACCTCAGGGTTAACAATCAGATCCACATAGCGCTGACGGTAACGTATCTCCTGATCCGCCAGACCATGAAACTTATCCGGCAGCGGACGCAATGCCTTAGTGAGCAACTGATACTCATCCATCTGCACATAGAGGTCACCCTTACCCGACAAATGCAGCGCACCTTTAATACCAACAATATCACCCAGATCAAGGGACTTAGCAAAGGGCCGCGCCTCTTTAGTCACATACAGCTGAATAGTATCTGAGCTGTCCTGCACCACAATAAAAGCACCGCGATTGCGAATCACACGACCAGCCACCGAGACAACTTTGCCCAGCTTCTCCAGATCTTCTTTGGTCTCATGGTCAAAGCCAGACTGCAGCTCAGCCGCACTGTGCTCCGGCCGAAAGTCATTAGGAAATACCGCCCCGCCCTCTTCACGCAATGCATGAAGCTTAGCCCGACGCTCGGCAATTAACTTGTTCTCATCTTGTTGATCAGTCATATCTCAGTCTTTAATTTCAAATTTAATTTAGCAAGCCAATACAAAAATTACGCTAAGTCGAGGATGCAGCCCAAAGTGACTCTGTTTTACAACCCAGCTTTTAACGAAGCCACAATAAACTGATCCAACTTCCCATCCAACACCGCCTGAGTATTACGCGTCTCCACACTAGTACGCAAATCCTTAATCCGCGCATCATCCAACACATAAGACCGAATCTGACTACCCCAGCCAATATCCGACTTAGTATCCTCAGTCACCTGCGCCGCCTCAGCCCGCTTCAGCATCTCCGCCTCGAACAACTTAGCACGAAGCATCTGCCAACACTTATCCCGATTCTGATGCTGCGACCTCTGACTCTGACACTGCACCACAATACCACTGGGCTCATGGGTCAACCGCACCGCAGAATCCGTCTTATTAATATGCTGACCACCAGCGCCAGACGCCCGGTAAGTATCAGTACGCACATCCGACGAGTCAATCTCAATCTCAATATTGTCATCGATCTCCGGCGACACATACACCGCCGAAAACGACGTATGACGACGATTGCCCGAATCAAACGGCGACTTGCGCACCAACCTGTGCACACCAATCTCCGTGCGCAACCAGCCAAACGCATACTCACCAGTCACCTGCACCGTCGCACTCTTAATACCAGCCACATCACCAGCAGAGCACTCCACCAGCTCCGCCTTAAAACCCTTATCATCCGCCCAGCGCAAATACATACGCAACAGCATCTCCGCCCAATCCTGCGCCTCAGTGCCACCAGAACCAGACTGAATATCCAAATAGGCATTGTTGGCATCCATCTCACCGCCAAACATACGGCGAAACTCCAGCTTAGCCAACTGCGCCTCAAGGCTAGCAATCTCAGCCTCCACCTCAGACACCGTATCAGCGTCATCCTCTTCAACCGCCATCTCCAACAGCTCACGAGAATCAGACACACCATAGTCCAAATCCTCAATAGTCTTCACCACCGCTTCCAGAGACGAACGCTCGCGACCCAACTCCTGAGCACGATCCGGGTCATTCCACACATCAGGTTCGCCGAGTTCTAACTCAACCTCAGCCAGACGGTCCTTGCGATTAACATAGTCAAAGATACCCCCTCAACACGTCAGTGCGTGCTTGCAGATCATCGAGAGCATTGTAGAGAGGATTAACTTCCATTAGATATATAGGCCTAAACCAATTAAGCCGCGCATTTTACCCCAGCTAACAGGCCACACCAAGCTAAAACACAGTTGATTAAGCCACAGCACTAGCGCAACATAAGAGCCGAAAATAAAAACAATAAATTCGCCGCCATACTGGAGAGCCCAGCCATGAAAAATATCAGCCTAAGCCTATTAGCCGCTCTGCTAGTCTACCTACTACTGTGGCCCGTCCCCACAGACCCAGTCAGCTGGGAAGCACCCCAAAACCAAGGCTATATTGGCGACTTTGCCCAGAACAACCTGCTGAGCCAAATCGAAATAATAGAACTCAGCGACACCCACGGGCCCGAAGGCCTGGCCCTATTAAATGGCGACATATACACCGCCACCCGTGAAGGCTGGATACTTAAATACACCGAAGCCAGTGGCCAAATCACCAAAATGGCCAACACCCAGGGCAGCCCACTGGGCTTAGTCTTTGATGCCAACGGCAACCTGCTAATAGCAGACGCCTACAAAGGCATACTCAGCATGTCCCCAGAGGGTGAGCTCAGCCTACTCACCAACAGCATGGACGGCGTACCCATAGTCTATGCCGATGACCTAGATGTCACAGAAGACGGCAAAATATACTTTAGCGACGCCTCCACTAAATTTGGCGCCCAAAGCAATGGCGGCACCTACGCCGCCAGCCTGCTAGATATAGCCGAGCATGGTGGCCATGGCCGCCTGCTAGTTTATGACCCCGCCGACCAGAGCACCAAACTGGTGATGGACGGGCTAAATTTTGCCAATGGCGTAGCCACCGCCGCCGACAGTAGCTTTGTAGTGATCAACGAAACCGGCACCTACCGCATACAAAAATACTGGCTCAAAGGCGACAAGGCGGGCACCGCCGAAGTACTGATCGACAACCTACCCGGCTTCCCTGACAACATAGTGCGCGGTCGCGACGGGCGCTTCTGGGTCGGGCTAGTATCACCCCGCAGCCAACCACTAGACGACCTGTCCAGCTCACCCATGCTGCGCAAAATGGTCCAGCGCCTGCCGCAATTTATGCAGCTAAAAGCCGAAGCCTACAGCCATGTATTTGCCATGGATGCCGAGGGCAATGTGCTCAGCTCATTACAGGACCCCAATGGCATACACCACACCAACACCGGCGCACTGGAAACCGACAACTGGCTATATATCAGCAGCCTGCATGCCGACAACCTAGCGCGCATTAGCAAAGAGACTATTGGTATCCAATGAAGCTCCACAACGCCCAGCTACAGCATACTTATTATGAAACCTTTAAAGCCCAGGGCGACCTGCACCTAAGCCAGGTTGTCCCCAATGGTTTGCAAGAGCCCGTATTGGTTAGCGCCAACCGGCAGCTTGCCGAGCAGCTGGGCCTAGAGATTGAACAGCTAGACAGCCCAGAGTTTTTGCAGCTAATGGCCGGCCATGTGCAGGGCGACAACTTCAACCCCATCGCTCTGGTGTACTCCGGACACCAATTTGGCGTCTGGGCCGGCCAGCTCGGCGATGGCCGCGCCATCACATTAGGCGAGTTGGAAAAAGACGGCGCCCTATGGGATATACAGCTTAAAGGCGCAGGCACCACCCCCTTCTCCAGATTTGCCGACGGCCGCGCCGTGCTGCGCTCAAGTATCCGCGAATACCTCTGCTCCGAAGCCATGCATGGCCTGGGCATAGCCACCACCAGAGCACTGGCCCTGGTCGACAGCCATACCCGGGTCTACCGCGAAGAAGTGGAGTCCGGCGCCACCGTCTGCCGCGTCGCCCAGAGCCATATACGCTTTGGCTCCTTCGAGCACTTCCACTACCGCAACCAGCCAGCCAACGTCAAAGCCCTGGCCGACTATGTGATTCAGCGCAACTTCCCCCAGTGGGTCGGCGAAGACAATAAATATTATTTAATGCTGGAAAACTGCGTACTTAAAACCGCCAAAATGATCGCCCAATGGCAATCCGTAGGCTTTAATCATGGCGTGATGAACACCGACAATATGAGCATAATCGGCGACACCATAGACTATGGCCCCTTTGGCTTTTTAGATGCCTACGACCCAACCCATATCTGCAACCACTCAGACAACCAGGGCCGCTACAGCTTTAAAAACCAACCCAGCGTCGGCCTGTGGAACCTAAATGCCCTGGCCACAGCACTCACCAGCCTCATCAGCAACGAAGACCTGGTGCGCGCACTGAAACAGTACGAGCCAGAATTTTTAAACCAGTTCAGAAATATTATGGCGAGCAAGATTGGGCTAGAAGAATACCAGCCCCAAGACGAGCAGCTAATTAACCAGCTGCTGGAGATCATGCAAACCAACAATGTGGACTACACAATATTCATCAGGCAACTAGCAGATTATTCAGCAGATAACCCCAGCATCAGAGATCAGTTTATCGACCGAGAGAGCTTTGATACCTGGGCAGAGAAATACAGCCAGCGCCTGCAACAACAAAGCAGTAGCGAGCAACAGCGCCACCAGCAGATGCAGAGCGTTAACCCAAAATATGTACTGCGCAACTATATGGCCCAGACTGCAATAGATGCAGCCCAGCAGGGAGATTACACAGAAGTGAAATTGCTGCTAGAGGTACTACAGGCACCCTTTGCCGAGCACCCGCAGGCAGAGAAATATGCCGGCCTGCCGCCAGACTGGGCAGAGCAAATTTCTGTTAGCTGCTCATCATAGGGGATACCTAGCCTTAGAGATGGTCGCCCAGTTTTAGCAGCCACTTTCTTAGGGACGAAAAAAACCCCTGCTGTAAGGAGGGGGAGTGATACAGACCAGCAGGGGCTACAAAGTTTCGGACTAAAAACAGCATAAATAAATCAACACCAAACCGCCGGCAGAAACTAATTTATTTAAATTTTAGACACTGTACTTATAAGACTCAGAAACTTAGAAAAACCCTACCCCGCTGGGCATTTTTTTTAAGGTAAGGCTTTTACCAATTTAATTGCAGTACCCCGCAGCAAGCCTCGAATACTTGTTTAAATGGGCAAGGCGCACCTTGTCTAAACCCAGACTGGCTTTGATGTTGTTAGCTGAATCACGCTTTTCAAGGCTATAATATCTATAACCACCTGACCTAGAGATTGATCTGTGCTGAAGTCGCTACCTACTGTTGTTCTGTCGTTTATTACTTTAATCTTGAGCCAGACTGCCACAGCAGATGTATTTTGGTTTGTGCGCAATAGCGACGGCTCGACCAACTGGCAATATGTGGCAAATTTTTCCAGTGGCATATTAATTATCGCGGTCTCCATCACCGCTTTGCGTCTGTTCTTTAGCCGCCGTCAGGTGCGCCGCTACAACAATGATTTGGAAGAAATCCGTACCCAGCTGGAGCTGCGGGTGAAAGAGCGTACCGCAACTCTGGAGGCTGAAATTGGCGAGCACCGCTCGACCACTGCCCGGCTGCGTAGCTCTGAGTCTTATATCACTAATATTTTGCGGTCTATGCCGCTGATGCTGATCGGTCTTGATCGGCGCAATTGCATTACTCAGTGGAACCAGCGGGCGGAAGAAATAAGCGGCATTCCCTCGGACAAGGTAATAGGGCAGGACTTGTGGGAGGCCTATCCCACAATCACCATCAGCCCCCAGCAGATTAAGCAGGCGCAAGACCAAAACAAAACGCTGACCCTCAAATATAGTCAGCGGGGTCAGTATCATTTTGATATCACTATCTACCCGCTTCAAAACCACAGCGAGACCGGCGTGGTGATTCTGGTTGACGATGTGACTCAGCGGGTGCAAAGCGAAACCATGCTGATTCAGCGAGACAAAATGTCTTCCATCGGTGAGATGGCATCGATTATGGCCCATGACATTAATATACCCCTGCGAGCAATGATCAAGGATGTGCGCGATGTGCGCCAGAGCCTGACCGATGAACCCATTGATGGGGAAGGCTTGCGCGATGTGCTGGAAGATGCGGTGATTCGCGGCCAGCAGGCCACCTCGGTCATTGACAATCTGGTGAATTTTTCTGGCAGCGGCGGCGGTGAAAAAACCGAGGCGGATATGGCGGACATTATCAGGCACAGTGTAGAACTGGCCAATGATGTGCTGTCGGTAATGGCCGGGCTGCGTTTTCGCGATATCACAGTGAATATAAATCTAGCGGATGATCTGCCCGAGATCCCCTGCTATATCACAGAGCTTCAGCAGGTGCTTTTAACGCTGTTCCGCCATTCCTGCTACGCCTTAGGCAAGGTGGACAATGATGAGCACGCGCCCCTTATTAATATTGAAGTCACTGTGTTTTACGACAATCTCTGGGTGCGTATCCAGCACAATGGTCGGGGCATTAGCCTTGAAGAGCAGAAGACCATTTTTGAACCCTTTGCGGCCGATGGCGATGCCAATGGCGAGTACGATGCGGGCAAGCGCCTATCGTTCTGCCACTTTATTATCACTGAACAGCATCAGGGCCAGATTGCGGTAACCTCAGACTTGGATGTGGGTACAACATTCCATATTCAGTTGCCTTTGGCCTAGAAAAAGGACGAGCGTTAGCATCCTGAGGACAGGATAAATTCAAAGGGCCTAGAGCCCTTTGAGCACATCTAAGGGCGGCTGAACCACAGCCTTGTGACTGTACCCCACCCCAAGGGCACCAACCAAAATGGCCCCAGCAACAGGGCCTGTCACCCATATCCATGGGTGCATGGAGAACGGCAAATCAAACATAAATCGCTGCAACAGCGCCACCGCAGCCTCAGCGCCAATAGCGGCCAACAGCCCCGCCATCAGCCCCAACACCGTAAACTCCACCAGCTGAATGCCCAGTATTAACTGCCTTGAGCTGCCGAGGGTGCGCAATATGGCGCTCTCTTGCAGGCGCTCGGCCATCGACAGGCTCACAGCGGCAAACATCACCAATACGCCACAGGCTAGGATCAGCGCCGTCATCACTTCAAGACCACTGGTTACCTGGCCGACAATGGTGCGGATGCGGTCGATAATTTTATCCAGCTCTATCACCTGCACCGTGGGGTACGCGCGCAACAGGTCATTGACCAACAGCTTTTGACTGGGGGGAATATACAGGCTAGTCATATGGGTGCGGGGGTAGTCTTCCAATAGCCCTTCTGGGAATAGGAAGTAAAAATTGGGGGTCATATTGTCCCAGTTCAGGCTTCTGGTGCTGGCAACCTGTGCTTTAAAAATTAGGCCACCCACACTGAACGTGAGCTGATCACCAATCGACAGGCCCAGCTCCATAGCCAGTTCATCCTCCAGGGATACCGGTGCTATATCGCCTGTCAGATCAAGCTCATCCCACCATTTGCCAGCGGTCAGTTTATTACCCTCGGGCAGATCCTGGGTCCAGCTTAAATTTAACTCCCGGCGGAAGGACTCATGGCTATCGCGCTGGGCTTCGCTAATCGGCTGGCTATTAACCTCGGTCATGCGCCCGCGCACCATGCTGTACCAGCCAGCGGTATTCAGGTTCTGATCGATCACCAGGTCCCGCACACCATCGAGTTCGTAGGGGGCAACATTGAGCAGAAAATGGTTGGGGGCATCGTCGGCTAGCTGCCAGCGCCATTCGTCAATGAGGCTAGTGCGCACCACGCTCATAATCATTAGCAGGGCAATGGCGCCGGAGAAGCCCACCATCTGGATAATACTCTGGGATTTGCGTCGCCACAGGTTGCTTGAGGCCAGTCGCCAGACACTGCCCAGTTTCTGGCCGTAGGTTTTGCCAACACGCAGTAGCATCAGCCCAACAACCACAGTGGCAGCCGCCGTTAAAGCAAAGCCAGCCAAAATAGCTAGGGACAGATAAAAGCTATTGCTGTACCAGAATAACAGCCCAGCTACGGCGGCTAGACCAAATAGCCCGCGCACTAGGGCGCTTACCGGGGCAACCTGAACATCCTGACGCAGTACCGCCAGTGGCGACTGCGCTGGCAGATGCCAGAGTGCGGGTAGGGTAAAGCCACCCAGGCACAGCAATCCGGTAGCCATGCCGGTAATCCAAGGGCGGATGCCGGCCATGGGCAATGAAATTGGCAGCCATTCCCGCACCACGGATATCAACAATTCATGGAAACCATAGCCAACCGCAAGCCCCAATATTGAACCGCCAAGGCCCAACCAAAGGCTCTGCTGTAAATACAGACTGCGCACCGCTCTGGCCGAGATACCCCAGCTTTTTAACAGGGCCACCTGTTGGGTCTGCCCAGCGGCAAAATGGTAGCTGGCCAATGCCAGTGCAATACCAGCCAACACCACGCCAATACTACCGGCCAGTAACAAAAAACGACGGCCTTTATCCATGGTACTGGCAATACTGGCCTGGGCTTCATCCGGTGTAATCAAACGCTCATGCACATCCAACTGGGCTTTTAACCATTCCATATGGCTGGCAAAGCCGTCGGGGCCGCTGGCGCCCTCTGCCAATAAATATCTGTAGGTCACGCGGCTGCCGGGCACGATCATGCCGGCGGCGGGGATATCTGCGGTGTTCATTAGCACCCTCGCACCAAAGGCACCGTAGGAGCCACCGCTATCGGGCTCTTCAACCACAATCTGGGTGGCCCTCAGGCGAATATCGCCCAGTTCAATCTGGTCCCCAAGTTCAATATTAAGCAGCGGCAACAGTCGCGCATCCACCCAGACTTCACCGGTCGCCGGGCCATAGTCCACTGATTCAATCAATGCTGGGTCTGAGGTAAACGGGGTGGTGGTGCGACGCAATAACCCTTTGAGCGGGTACCCATTATCAACGGCTTTGATAGAGGC
>Ga0213863_10000030_pt1 | contig 101431 bp, 110 predicted proteins | sample PICome_8_FD_160128 | JGI IMG/M metagenome (GOLD analysis project Ga0213863, IMG submission 160128) | Coastal seawater microbial communities near Pivers Island, North Carolina, United States - PICO497 | ecosystem: Environmental > Aquatic > Marine > Coastal | place: USA: North Carolina...
GTCGTCGATCAGGTTTGAGCCGTTCCACTGAGTTTGATCTGCCACGCGCTCAATTTCAGTAATAAGAGCTTGAAACTCCAAGTCCAGAGCATCCAGATCAGTATCAGACTGGGTACCGTTCACCGCCTGCACAGCCAGCTCTCGCATGCGCTGCAGCATATTGCCGATTTCAATTGAAGCGCCATCGGCGGTTTGAACCATAGAAATTGCGTCGCTGGCATTTTTTACTGCCATATCCAGACCTCTAATCTGAGCGGTCATGGTTTCCGACATTGCCAAGCCGGCAGCATCATCTGCTGCAGAATTAATGCGCAGACCAGTGGATAAACGCTCCATAGCCTGAGTGGCGGCGCGGTCATTTCTTGATAAAGCGTTAGCCGTCAGAGTTGCGGCAACATTTGTGTTAATAACAGCCATTTTTAAATCCTCACCTGTAAAAAAAATTATTTCTCTCAGTCAGCAAGTCAAACTGACTTGACCCACTAATGTCTTTTACATCGGCATTATCTGAGAAAACTTGAGGCTTTTTTTAGGTGCTTGGACAGGGCGCTGTTATGGGATAGAGGCAAGTATTAATTGGCCAGCACCACAAAAACCCCTGGCTGAAGGGGTTTCTGTGGGAGCGCGCATAACTTGGTTGCAGATTACTAGGTCGTTTTCTGCGATTTTTTACTCGTTGGCGGTTAGCCTTTCAGTAGCGCCAAAACAGACTGGTTTTGCTGATTAGCCTGAGTCAACATTGCCGTGCCGGCTTGTTGAATAATCTGGGTACGAGCCAGCTCGGTGGTCTCAGCGGCATAGTCAGCGTCCTCGATGCGGCTGCGCGATGCGGCGGCATTTTGAGAGACATTAGTCAAATTGTCGACTGCGTACTCCAGACGGTTCATCGCCGCACCAAAAGTAGCGCGTTGTGCATTAATGCCATCAATCGCCGTATCTAGGGATGCAATTGCTGCATTGGCAAATGCATCAGTATCAATAGTGATTGCTGATAGGTCAGTGCCATAGACACTATTAAGAGCTGTTACACCCACAGTATCTACGTCAACTGTGTATGCAGTTCCAGATTCACTAGCAGTTGGGGGAACTGTGACAACAGCCGCTTCATTATAAGTTAAGGTAAGTTTGCTATCGCTCTCGTCTGATGTAGTGAGGCGAGTGAGTGACCCATCTGCCTCAATGGCGGTCGCTAACCCAGCGACGGTGGCAATAGTACCGTCAGTAAAGTTGGCAGCTTCAATCGTCACCGTATTTTGACCGTCACTTATAACGAAATCACCGGTAAGAGCGGCTACATCGGCATCGCTAAGGTCAAAGCTGTACTGAGCTACTACTCCATCAACCTCATTAGTAGAGGCTGCGAGATTCCAATCGCCGAATGCGACACTCATCGTTTGCAGAGAGTTACCGCCTACCTGAAATACAGCGGTACCATTGCTGGATGTGCCTGCAGTGCCGCTGAGAACATTCTCGCCATTCCATTGGGTTTGATTGGCAATTCGCTCTATCTCAGTTCGAAGCTGCACAAATTCTAGATTCAAGCTGTCCTGATCAGTAGATGTGACCGTACCATTAGACGCCTGAACAGCCAGTTCACGCATTCGCTGCATCATATTGCCAATTTCGATGGACGCGCCGTCAGCAGTTTGAACCATGCTGATTGCGTCGTTTGCATTTTGAACCGCTTGATCAAGACCTCTAATCTGAGCGGTCATTCTGGAAGAAACTGCTAGTCCGGCCGCGTCATCTTTGGCAGAGTTGATGCTCTTGCCGGTTGATAAGCGCTCCATGGTAGCAGCCATGTCTCGGTCATTTCTCGAAAGCGCATTTGTTGTCATAGTCGCAGCGATATTAGTATTAATTACAGCCATTTCTAAATTCCTCGTTTTACATTCAAGTTATGCTCCCGGGCATTTTTGTCCCAGGACAATTTTTAGGTTGTTAAGCCGTCAGTTACGCCCGATTGGCAGTTGCTGACGCGTCAATCTAAAAACAGTTTGTATTGCATCCTTATACAATTGCGTTCTCTAGAGAGCCCTGGATTTCAAGAACTCAACTAAAAGAACTGTCCTAAGCAAAATAATGCAAAACGAGTGCCAACTTGTGTGAGGGTGCCGCTTTTAAAAATAAAAGGCAATAATATCAATAGGTTAAATAAATTCGAGGCGTAAAAATAAATCGCGCAGGAGCGGATGTGGCAGTTTTATGCCGCAGTGTTTGCCGCTCTGTCGGAAATCCGGCAGGGCAATGGAAGGACGTCACGAAAATAACGCCCGGTTTAGCTTGGGCTAGAAAAGGCTAGAACCTGTCGTCAAAGAGCACGCCTTTCAATGATTCAATTTGTCTGGCAATACGCAGTATCGCGTCTCCAGGAACCTTGCGAATAACTTCCCCTGTATCCGAGTCTGTCACCTGCACCACAAAGCGCTTGGAGGTATCATCCACAGAAAAATGGAGGCTCGTGGGTACTTTTTTAACCGCAGCGTTAAGCGCTTCAATCGCCTCGTCCAGATGTTGCATGGTTTCACTGATCTGGGCCATGGACTCGGTTTTGCTCTGGGCAGCCGCACGACTCACATCCTGAATACTGACCTTAGGCTCTGATTTCAATGGAGCCTCTACCTGAGTCCTACCAAATCCAGTACCTGCCGGAGCGGCGCTTTTTTGCTGCGTTGCCTCTCGAGGCTGTGCGCTTTGAAAATTAATTTCGTTGCCTGACATTGTCTTCACCGTTCTGTATAGCAATCGTACTTCCGTACTTCTGCTGATTGGCAATTGAGCGCTGGTATAGATACCCTCGCGCTCAAAAACATCCCTTTACGTATCTATCGGCCGCGGATCAGGATTCTTTAATGCTTACTTAAAAATTTTTACATTATTGCAGCTGGTATCTAGGTACCAGCTCTGGGGTTATACTAACCTCCTTTTTTTGGATGGCGCGCAAATGTCTCAAATGCTTTCAGGCTTGGTCAGGGGTATAGATCGGTTTACCGAGGTATCTGGCCGCCTGCTGTCATGGTTGACCATTGCTATGGTGGCCTTGGTTGTTGTGGTCGTCGTCACCCGATATTTTCTTGAGATAGGCTCAATTGCGCTGCAGGAGTCAGTCACTTACCTGCACTCTACGGTTTTTATGCTGGGGCTGGCATTCACACTCAAGCGCGGTGGTCATGTGCGAGTAGATATTTTTTATCGCAATTATTCAGAGCGGACCAAAGCACTGGTCAACTTGATCGGCGGTCTGGTATTTTTGGCGCCGTTCTGTGTGCTAATTTTTTTCAGCAGCTGGGACTATGTATTGGCCAGCTGGGCGATTTTAGAAGCCTCATCAGAAAATGATGGTATCGCGGCCATATACCTACTTAAAACGCTTATGCTGATAATGCCGGTCACTCTGCTGTTACAGGGGATTGCCGAGATATTAAGAGCCCTACTAATATTGAAGGGTGAAGCCAAGCCTCCCTCAGAAGACGGGTTGCGACTGTAATGGCTGAATTTATTCCTTTTCTGATGTTTTTGACAGTCTGTCTGGCATTGCTGGCAGGCTATCCGGTAGCATTTTCTCTAGCCGGCACCTCGCTATTGTTTGCCCTGGTGGGTGCAGCTACGGGCCACTTTGATATGGCTTTTTTGCAGGCGCTGCCCAATCGTCTGTTTGGCACTATGGAGAACACCACCTTAATTGCCGTGCCCCTGTTCGTGTTGATGGGGGTGATGCTTGAAAAATCTCGGTTATCGGAAGATCTACTAGATAGCATGGCTGACTTGTTTGGCGGTTTTCGCAGCGGCCTGGGCATCTCGGTTGTGCTGGTGGGTGCGCTATTGGCGGCTAGCACTGGCATAGTGGGTGCGACAGTGGTCACTATGGGGTTGATGTCTTTGCCAACTATGCTCAAGCGTGGTTATTCACCATCCCAGGCGACCGGAGTGATTGCCGCAACAGGTACTCTGGGGCAGATAATCCCGCCGTCAATTGCCTTGGTATTATTGGGTGATACCTTGTCCAGCGCCTATCAGCAGGCTCAGCTAAATATGGGCATCTTTACTCCTAAAACAGTTTCCATTGGGGATCTTTTTGTGGGCGCCATTGTGCCGGGACTGATGCTGGTGCTCATGTACTGTATGTATATGATATTTTTTTCCCGGCCAGTACTGCAGCCGGGTGACACAAAGGTGGTGGGCACCCAAACATTGACCAGGGCCATGCGCAATCTTCTACCACCGGTACTGTTAATTATTGCTGTGCTGGGTTCAATTCTCTCTGGCGCCGCCACGCCAACGGAGGCTGCTGGTGTTGGCGCCTTTGGTGCCACAATGCTAGCCGCCTTTAAGAGTCAGTTGAACCGATCGCGATTGCGCGAAGTGGCGCAGACCACCACAGAGGTTACCTCTATGGTGTTCTTGATACTGATTGGGGCGGCGGTTTTCTCTCTGGTATTTCGCGGCTTTGGTGGCGAAGAAATTGTAGAGCAATTTTTTGCTGGCCTCCCAGGCGGAGTATTCACGGCCACCTTGTTGGTAATGGTGGTGATTTTCATACTTGGCTTTATTCTTGATTTTATTGAGATCACCTTTGTGGTGGTGCCGATTATTGGGCCTGTGCTGTTGGCTATGGGGCTGGACCCAGTTTGGCTTGGGGTAATGATTGCGATCAACCTACAGACATCATTTTTGACGCCGCCTTTTGGCTTTGCTCTGTTTTATTTACGCGGTGTAGCGCCAGACTCTGTTGAGACCTCGGCGATGTACCGAGGTGTGATTCCCTTTATTGCTATGCAGTTGCTACTGATGTTGATGCTTTCTATTTGGCCACAGCTAGCGACCTGGTTGCCTACTTTGATTTATAACTAATGGACGAGATGTAGATGAAGAATATTAACGAGTCGCCGAGCCCGGCAGGAACACTGATTTCCCAAACCATTGCAATGCCCAGGGAGACTAACGCCAATGGCGATATTTTTGGTGGTTGGCTGCTGAGCCAGATGGATCTCGCCGGTGCGATTTTGGCTGGGCGAATAGCGCGAGGCCGTGTTGCCACCGTAGCTATTAGTAGTATGTCATTTCTAAGCCCGGTACCGGTAGGAGCCGTGGTAAGCTGCTACGCCCATACCTCAGCCGTGGGCACCAGCTCTATAAAAATCACCATAGAGGCATGGATCAGCCACAACAACCAATCAGATCTGTGCAAAGTGACGGAAGGTGAGTTTGTATTTGTCGCCATTGATGACTGTGGCAATACCAGAGCTTTGCCAAATAGCTAGCTGGTTGAATCCGGTGGCGGTAATTTCAAGGCGGCAAAAATATCCCGGCGCATGGGTTCTATTTCATTGACCAAATGATGGTTGGCATTGGCAATTATCTGCACGTCCAAATTGGATAACTTCTTCTTGAATATATTCAGGTTGTACTCCCAGTCCAATGTTTTGTCGCCGCTGCCTTGAATCAAATTAATTGGGAAGTCACTGCCATCGCACTGCTTGAATTCTTTCACCCAGCCGTCTAGCGCACCCACCCATGCGGTGGGTACAACTCGCGGCAGGAATGGGTCGCGGTCGCGAAGGAAGGCGAGAAATTCCTCATCAAAGGAGCTGGGCCGAAACACTCGTTTAACAGATTTGCGAAAACGTTTGCTGAGCAGGTATAGCAGGCGCTTTAGGGGCCAGCCCGCTGGTTGCAGCAGCGGTGCAAAAAGATTCAGGCTGGCAAAGGGGTAAGACTTTTTATTGCCCGAGCTGAGTAAATGTTTAAGCAAAATTGCCCCGCCCATACTTTGACCGATCCCATGCAGGGGTTGCGGATACATTGTTTGGCTGACCTGAACCACGGCATTTAATGCGCTGACATAGTCTGCGTAGTCTAGAATAAAACCAGGTTGTCCGGTTGATAGGCCATGTCCTGGCAGATCAAAACAGATAACGTTGAGGTTGCGCTCAAGAAGATGCTTTATCAGGTGATTAAAAAGTCCGGTGTGATCCATATAGCCGTGGACAACAATAACCGAGCCCACAGCATTTTCTGGCTCCCAGGCCATGGTTGCCAAGGCCTGCTGTCGCAGGTTTATGGTTCCTGCGCGCAATTTGAGACTCGCGAGGGGAATAGGCAGCTGATAAAAGTCGAGATACTGCAGTAACTCAGAGTTTGAATGATCGGCCCAAGGCATTTCAGCCCTAAAAGGCGGTAATTTACTTTGTAGTGTCTCGATCACTGTCTGGTCGAGATCTGCACTTGGTTGCCCCATTGGCTATTCCAAACTATGGTAAAGTTTAGACGATACGCAGTTATGTTCGCCGATAAACTATCTTGTCAGATTGGTAATGAATTACAAGAATAAAGATGTTGTTGATAAATTAGTCAAAGAGCACAGTTCTGCCCTAGTGCGTTTTTTGGCCCGCCGCATGAAAAGTCGGGAAGATGCCGAGGACATTGCTCAGGCGGCGTTTTTGCGCCTCTATACTCTGGATGACCTTAGCAATCTCTCCAACGCTAAGGCGTTTCTGTTTCAGGTGGCAGCCAACATGTCTATTGATCAGCTGCGGCGAGAAGTACTGCATAAAAATTATATCGACAAAGAGATATCCAAAGCTTCAAGAGATGCTAATGCCGTGGTCAGCATGGAACCCGAAAATATTTCATTGGAGCGAGAGCTGGAGGCCAAAGAGACCTTGCGGCAGGTGCACCGTTCACTGGAAAAATTACCGCAAAATATTCGCCAGGCTTTTATATTGAGTCGTAACAGAGGCTGGACCTATAGCCAAATTGCGAAGCAGATGAATGTCTCGGTTAGCAGTGTTGAGAAATACATTCTTGAAGTGCTAAAGCATTTGCGTGATGCCGTTGAAGAGACCGAGCATTGAGAAAATCGATCAATATGGAGAAAAAGTTGGGGACTTTAGTGTTTTAAACGTCTCACACAGGGTCCACACAATCAATTAAGGGGAGACTGCGCGATTGAGCGCTCAGGAGGCAATGAAAACAACAGGGAATAATTCAACAGGGAAAAGTCACAGCGATCAGGCTGGCGACCAAGCATTGGCTTGGGTTGCGCGCCTGCGCTCGGATATAGTCGGCGAGGCAGATATGTCTGCCTTCGCAGACTGGTTAACTCAATCAAACAGCCATCAGGCCGCTTGGGAACAGGCGCTGGATATCTGGGAGACCGCTGGCGTTGTCTCTCATATGCCTGTGGATGATCTGCTCAGTGCTACCGACACACAGCAGCAGAAGCGCTGGGCCCCAAGCCTTAACAGGCTGCTAGGCAAATGGTTTGGCGGCCTGTGGCGGTTACTGGCAACAGTTTCTGCATCAGTTGCCATTCTTGCTGTGGTCTTTGTAACGCTTCAAGACAACAGTCAAATTTACTACTCCGAACTTGGGGATTACCAGCAAATAACCCTGCAAGACGGAAGTCTTATCGAGCTGAATACGGATAGTGCCATCAGTGTCTCTCTGTCAGACAGCCGGCGCGAGATCGAGTTGATAAAGGGCGAGGCATTTTTCACCGTAGCGTCAGACAAACAGTGGCCCTTTGTCGTCACCTTGGGTGGTGCTAGTGTTCAAGCGCTCGGTACTGCATTTAACATTTATCGTCAGTCGGAAAAGCGAGCTATGGTCACCGTGACCGAAGGCGTGGTCAGAGTCGCCGAACTCAATGGCTCTGCGGTCGCCGCGGCAGACACGAAAATGCTCCTAGCTAATCAGGCCGTTGCTTTTGACGAAACTACCGGTTTCACCGAAGTGCCCGACTCCAATGTCCCACAGGTTATCGCTTGGCGTGAAGGGCAGATTATGTTTGATCGCGCCTCGGTAAAAGAGGCAGTAGTGATCCTTAATCGCTATCTGGAGCACAAAATTATGCTCGCCGACAACACGGCTAGCAGTCATCGGATTTCTGGTATTTTCTCTTCTCGGGAAAAGGCAGAAACACTGCGTGCAGTGGCTCATGCCTTTGATCTGGAGCTCTCTCGACAGTCAGATAATTGGTTGTTGTCTACTCCTAACCCATAGGGTTTAATAGTCCTCTAGCATCTTTGAGCTGCATGCAGTTGAGTGTTTATGGACTCAGGACAAAATCCTGCCAAACAAGTGACTGTTTGCCGCCAGATATCATGTATCTGGCGTTTGCGTGCGGCCATATTCTTTTACGTCTGCCTTTCTATATTCTGTGTGTCTGCGAGTCAGGCCCGGGCCATTGTTACTGATGTTTACCCCATTGATCTGCCCGATGCCAGCTTGCATCGTTCGCTAATTGACCTTGGCCAGCAAACTCAGGTGTCGATTATTTTTCCCACGGAGATTGCCAACAGAGCCAGTTCAGCTATTGCCGGTGAGTATTCAGTACTGCAGGCTCTGGAGGAATGGATTGAGGGGCTGGATCTTGAGTACCGCATCACTGGGCCCGAAACAGTAGTGGTTCTGCCTCGTTGTTATGCGGCCCGATCCTGCAAAAGCCAAGATGAGCTGCAATTTTCTACTCAGCAGTATTCCATTATTGAAGAGCTTGTCATCCGAGGCAGGCCTTTGACTGGCTCCAGATTCAAGCAGATCAACGCCAATGCTTTTAACCCGGTAGAGATTATTACTTCATCAGAGATCCGTCTGACCGGAGCGCAAACTATGGCCGAGTTAATGAGATTTACGCCGGAAGTAGCGGGCAATTCAACCAGCACAGCGGTCAGCAATGGCGGTAATGGGTCCGCCAGTGTGACCTTGCGCGGCCTGCCCGCGACCAATACCTTGGTTTTGGTCAACGGACAGCGGGTGGCTAATAATGCGCTAGACGGCAGCTCAGTGGACCTTAATAGCATCCCGCTGGCCGCAGTGGATCGCATTGAAATACTTAAAACTAGTGGTTCTTCTATCTATGGTTCTGACGCCATTGCTGGTGTGGTTAACGTCATTCTGAAAAAGCGTTTTGTCGGTGCAGTGCTCAATGGTTTTTATGGTTCTGCAAGTGCTGGCGACAATGAAACCTCACGCTACGATTTTGTTGGTGGCATCAAACTAGATGCTATGGATTTGATGATTACTGCCTCCCATTATCAGCAGAATGGGATCTTTAGTCGCGATCGGGATATCTCTGCCAGCGCAGATGGTCGAGCCTTTGGAGGCATTGACCGCCGATCAAGTGCCACGACCAATGCACGGTTAGATGTAGGTGGCACTAGGATGGTGTTGGCCGATGGGGATGGCTCATCAGTAACAGACTTTCGCCCGGCCACTGATGAAGATCTTTTCGACTATCAGACCTTTAGCTCCTCTTTGGCGCCAGCGGAGAGAGACGCGGTACATTTGGCTGCCGAATTTAAAGACTTGGGCTCTCTTGATGGGGCTCTTGAATTGACCTACGTAGACAGTAGCTCAGTGATTACCCTAGCGCCAACACCAGTGCTGACAGGGTTTTCTGCAAGTCCAATCAGTATTTCTCCTGACAACATTTATAACCCGTTTGGTCAGCAGATTGACGATGCCCGTATCAGGCTATTGGGCTTGGGCCCCAGATTGCAGTTCAACAATGCTAAAACCACCAGAGTTCAGGGCCGTGTGATGGGGACTATCCGGGATGGCGAATGGCAGTTGGCCATTAATTGGAGCAAGGTGAAGGCCAAAGAACGCTGGCAAAATTTAGTCGATATCTCACGACTTGCTCAGGGCTTGGGCCCTGATTGTATTGATAGCTGCGTGCCGATCAATTTCTTTGCCTCGGCTGAACTTATGCCCTCAGACCAGCTGGACTTTATTCGGGCTGAAGCGTTGAGCCAGGGCCATTCAGAATTGCTGTCGGTCAATCTTGATCTTTCTCAGCTAGCAAATATATTGCCTGCTGGTGAGGCGGAGTTTGCTTCTGGTTTTGAATTTCGTCGAGAAAAGTTATTCACCCAATCGGATCAGCGAGTGCTAGACGACCAGCTAGTTGGTGGTGAATTTGATAATGCCCGCGGCAGTCGTAGCAATGTTGAAATGTATCTCGAGTCACTGATGCCCTTGGCCAAAGATCGGCCGGGTATCTACGCCCTGGAGGCCAATGCTTCATTCCGTCTTACCTATTCAACCAATTTCACTGCACGGGTCAATCCAAAACTTGCCCTGCGCTATAGCCCGGTCGAAGATTTAATGTTTCGCGCCAGCCTGTCGACGGGGTTTCGAGCACCATCGCTATTTGAGTTGCACAAAGCGCCAAACAGCCGACAGGCATTATTGCGAGACCCCTGCGCAACTCTTGAATCTGGCGCGAGCTTGCCCGGTTGTTCGGGGGTGACGGATGCACTTAGGGCCCAGTATGCGGTGATTAGCGGCGGCAATGAGGCGCTAGAGCCAGAAAAATCGCAGAACGTATCGATCGGGTTTATGTATAGCCCCAGCGGCTTGGAAAACTTTACCCTTAGCCTAGACCTTTACAGCATCAATGTGGATCAGGTGATAGGTGCCAGCGCGCAGTTTTTTTTAAACCAAAATGCGCTCACAGGACGATATGCCGATCGAGTTTTGCGCAATGCTGATGGCGAGTTAATTAGCCTTATTGCCAGCAGTGACAACTTGGGCTCGCGACAACTCCGAGGTGCCGACGTGGACGTCTCCTGGCGAGTGTTTATTGCTAGCTGGGGAACGCTGGGAGTAAATTTAAGTGGTGCCTATATCGATTCCCACCGATTCAAGTTGGATTCTAGACTTGAGTCCGTTGAGTTGGCGGGCACCTTCAGCGATGAGGCTGCCGAGGGCAGCGGATCGATACCAGAGTGGAAATCTAGACTCAATTTATTTTGGCAATTTGGCCGCTGGGAGTTTTCCCTGGCGTCCATGCATGTGGCAAGCTTGAGGGAACAAATATTATCTCAGGATCGTGCGCGGGAATCCGGGGCCTGGTCTCGGGAAGATTTGCAGGTGAGCTACCGATTTAATTCAGGACAATCGTTGGTGACCCTTGGTGCAGAGAATATATTCGACCAGATGCCACCATTTTTAGGATCGGCATTTAATGACAACTTTGATGTTAGAACCCATGACTCAACAGGGCGCTTTGTTTATGCGCGGTTGAGTCACAGGCTTTAGAGGATTTTACTCGTCAGTAGATAGCGAGATATCGTAAACGCCAGCTTCACGAGCCTGATCAGAAATCAGTACAAACAATTCGGTCTTGGATTTGGGATGAGCGCTGACCACAACTTTGGCTTCAGGCTTCTCCGCATGCATTCTTTCAACGTTAGCTCGAACAGCGCGGACATCAATGCGGCGGCCTTCGAACATAAGCTCATTGGTCTCAGAGATGCGGAACACTATATTCGTGTTCTCTGAATCTGGTGGTGGCTGATCAGAAGTCGGTGGACGACTAACGCCTAAGCCGGTTTCATTCACAAATGATGCAGTTACAATGAAGAAGATTAACATGATAAATACAACGTCCAGCATGGGTGTCATATCAATCTGGGATTCGTCTTCTTCCTTACGTCTTTTGCCTAGCGCCATGTGATGTCGCACCTTTAACTTATACAACTGATTTAAAGAGACCGGCATTCTACTGATTTTTATAGAAAATGCTAGTGACCCTTCCCCAATGGGAGGAAACCACCTGTGCTATTCTGCCCGCTGCCACACGAGTGTGCCAGAAATGTTTCGCGTTAAGCAAAAAAATGTCGGATTTGGGATGATTTATGCCGGAATTACCAGAGGTTGAGACTACGCTACGAGGCATAGAGCCAAGCTTGCGAGGTCAGCATATTAATCAGGTTACTGTTCGTCAGCCATCTTTGCGCTGGCCGGTCACCGAGAATCTTCAGGCGATCGTCCAGGGACAGCAAGTAATATCTGTTTTTAGGCGCGCAAAATATCTTATTGTTAAGCTTGAACAGGGGTCGATGCTGATCCATCTAGGCATGAGTGGTAGCTTGAGGCTGGTGGCCCTAGAGGCGGAATGGCGCAAGCATGACCATATAGAAATGCAGATGAGCAATGGTGCTGTATTGCGTTATCACGACCCGCGACGCTTTGGCTGTTGGCTTTGGGCTGAGTCAGAGCATAGCCAGTTGGCGCGCTTGGGCCCTGAACCTCTATCATCTAATTTTGACGGTGACAGGCTATTCCAACTCTCGCGCAATCGTAAGATGGCGGTCAAACCATTTATTATGGATAACAATACAGTGGTGGGTGTGGGTAATATTTACGCATCAGAAGCACTTTTTCGCAGTGGCATCCGGCCGGATCGTGCCGCCCGCCGAATTTCGAGACAGCGCTATCTGGTTCTTGCGGACCATATTAAGGATGTGCTGGCTGCAGCCATAAAGCAGGGCGGTACCACGTTGCGAGATTTTGTTAACGGCAATGGAGAGCCGGGATATTTTCAGCAGACTCTATCGGTATACGGCCGTGGCGGCCAAGAATGTGATGTTTGTCAGACAGCTCTAAAGGAGATAAGACTGGGACAGCGAAGCTCGGTCTATTGCCCGAGCTGTCAACGCTAAGATTAAGCTGCTATTCAGATCAAAGCTTAATTGTTAAATTTGGCCTTGAGTGCATCGGCGACATTCGCTGGCACAAAATTGGATACATCACCGTCCAGGGATGAAATCTCTCTCACTAGGGATGATGAAATATAAGAAAACCGTTCCGCGGGTGTGAGAAAGATGCTCTCAATTTCCGGTGATAGGGCGCGGTTCATGTTAGCCAGCTGAAATTCATACTCAAAATCTGATACGGCGCGCAGGCCACGCATAATGCCATCAGCCTTGCAGTCTTTAACAAAATTAACCAACAGATAATCAAAGCCAAGAATCTCAACATTAGGCACATGGGCCAGAGCGTCCGAGGCCAAACCTATGCGCTCTTCCACAGTAAATAATGGGCCTTTGCGCTGGCTGGCTGCGATACCAATAACAATTTTGTCAAACAGCTTTGATGCCCGTTCAACTAGATCGATGTGGCCGTTGGTAATGGGATCAAAAGTACCAGGATAGACGATGGTCTTCATGCTCTGACTTCCAGACTGAGTTTCAATGGCCTGCATGTTACTGAAATTAGGCGACAGGCTCAATGAATGAATAAAGGCAGTATTTTACCTCGCCAGCAAACTTTTCCTGAAGCTGCAGCCAGTTTTGTGGTGGCACAAAAGACCGGTCGGCTATCGGCACCTCACAATAGATCTGAGCATTGGCGGCAAGCAGGCCGCTGTTATTGAGATTGGCGCAGACTTCATTGTGCATTCCGGCGTCAAATGGTGGGTCGACAAAAACAATATGATATTGCTGCTCACCAGAGCTTTGGCTCAAGAATCTATGACAGTCCCGCTGAACAACCGCCATATTTTGCGCCTTAAGCAGGGTTTTATTCTGCTTAAGCTGAGCCACTGCGGTGGAGCTTATTTCCAGTGAAGTGCAATGGGCGGCACCCCGAGAAAGCGCTTCAAAGCTAAGCGCGCCGGAGCCCGCAAACAGGTCCAGACAGCGGGCGCCTGAAATGCTGGGCGCTAGCCAATTAAACAGAGTTTCGCGGATGCGATCACCAGTTGGCCGCAATCCCGGAGCGGGCTCAAAAGATATCTGCCGACTGCGCCATTGACCGCCAATAATTCGCAGTTTTTGCGAGCTGATGCGTTGGGTTTTCCTGTTGGCCAAATGGTTGCTCCTTCGCTGCGACTTTTACCCACTTTGACTGGGGTAAATGGTAGGATACACTAGAATTTAATAACCGTAATATAAGAAGCTCAATGGATTCAAAGTCCCCCGACAATTCGCCAACTGAACCGAAAAAACCTTCTTTTTTTGATCGACTGAAAAGCGGTTTTAGCCAATCCGAAGAGCCGTCTATCGATGTTTCTGATACGTCAGTGGTTCATGAGTCGCTTGAGCCGAAAGAGAAGCCAAAAGCGCCCGAGCCTATTGTTGAAAAAACCGGTACGGTGGAGCAACCTGCCTCCAGACCTGCCGCTAAAGTTAGTTTTATGCAGCGTATGCGCAAGGCGCTCGCGCGCACCGGCGAGGGCATTGGCAGTCTGTTTCTCGGCGGCAAGACCATTGATGATGAACTCCTTGAAGAGCTTGAAACGCTGCTGCTGATGGCCGATGTGGGTATCGAGGCGACGGGCAATATTCTTGCCGAGATCACTGACCGGCTGAACCGAAAAGATCTAAAAGACAGCGCTGCACTTAAAGAGGCGTTAAACGAAATTCTGTCAGCTAAGCTGCAACCCTGTGAGGTGCCCCTAGATTTGTCGGGCCCACAAAAGCCCTATGTGATTTTAGTGGTTGGTGTTAACGGCGTTGGCAAAACCACCACTATTGGTAAAATTGCCAGCCGACTGCAGCAGGAAGGCAAGTCGGTAATGCTTGCTGCTGGAGATACATTTCGCGCCGCAGCCGCAGAGCAGTTGCAGGTATGGGGCGAGCGCAACAATGTACCAGTTGTTGCTCAGCACACCGGAGCCGACAGCGCCTCAGTTATTTTTGATGCGGTGCAGGCAGCTAAGTCAAGGGGAGTGGATGTCATTATCGCCGACACTGCCGGGCGTTTGCATAATAAAAGTAATCTGATGGAAGAACTCAAAAAGGTTGTGCGCGTCGCCGGGAAGCTGGACGACAGTGCGCCCCATGAAGTGCTTTTGGTATTGGACGCAGGTACCGGACAAAATGCGGTCTCTCAGATGGCAGAGTTCAACCAGGTGGTTGGTGTCACCGGCATCGCGCTAACTAAGCTAGATGGCACTGCCAAAGGCGGCGTCATTTTTGCGTTGGCAGACAAATTTTCCAAACCTATTCGCTATATCGGAGTAGGTGAGGCTCAAGAAGATTTACAGCCTTTTGTGGCCAAAGACTTCGTTGATGCATTGTTAGATTCAGGTATGAGCGAGTAGCCCTATGATATGTTTCGACAATCTCAGCAAGCGATACCCCGGAGGTTTCGAAGCGCTCAAAAATGTCAGTTTTGAGATGGGTGCTGGGGAGATGGCTTTTCTGACCGGCCATTCGGGAGCTGGGAAAAGTACTTTATTGAAAATGTTGATGTTGATGGAGCGTCCCACCTCTGGCAATTTGCTGATCAATGGCAAAAATTTAAATCGTCTGACCAATTCTCAGATCCCCATGTATCGACGTCAAATTGGCGTGGTGTTTCAAAACCATCAGCTTCTGCTGGATCGGACCGTGTTCGACAATGTAGCGTTGCCACTGCAGGTGTCTGGTTACCCGGCCAGTGAGATTGGTCGCCGTGTTCGGGCGGCGCTGGATGGCGTTGGCCTACTGGACAAAGAACAGCAAAAGCCGGTTGCCCTCTCCGGTGGCGAGCAGCAGAGAGTGGGCATTGCGCGAGCCGTAGTGCACAAGCCGCGGATACTGTTGGCGGATGAGCCCACAGGCAACCTTGATCCTGAGCTGTCCAGCGAGATTATGGCGCTGTTCCGTCGCTTTCAAAATGTGGGTGTAACCATCTTGATCGCGACCCATGATGTGAACTTGATTGATCGTATGAAGTTGCGAATTATGCGTCTTGAAGATGGTTCGTTGACTGACGATGGAGCTAATTATGGCCGCTACTGATCGCAACAGAGAGGCTCCCCAGCGGGGTGCCAGCGGGCAAAAAATCAAGGTTGCCGATCGCTGGCGTGGCTATAAGTCGCATCATCGGGACACCATACGCGTCAGCCTGCGCAAAATGGCCCAGGAGCCCCTTCAAACACTTATGACTGTGGCGGTTATTGCCATTGCTCTGACGTTGCCCGCAGCCCTTTATCTCACCGTAGAGAACATCCAAAAACTAAGCAGTAATTTTGAGTCCTCAGCGCAGATCACTGTGTTTGTGAAAAAGGCAGCACAGCCAGCGGCGATCGAAAAATTGGGCAAACAACTGGATGTCATGCCCGGTGTGGCTTCAACCAGTTATATCTCAGCTCAGCAGGCGCTGCTGGAGTTTAAGGCGCTCTCGGGCTTTGGCTCGGCACTGCGCTATTTGGAAGACAACCCGCTACCGGCGGTGTTCTTGGTTCAGCCTCTGGTTTCAGAGCCAATCGATTTGGCCCAGACAAAGGATTTAATGGCAAAAATTGCCGCTTTGCCGGTAGTGGACGATGTGCAGATAGACATGCAGTGGTTACAGAGGCTATACAGCCTGACCGAAATGGGCCACAAGATTGTGCTGGCCCTCGGGGCGACCTTGGGTTTGGGAGTGTTACTGGTGATAGGAAACACCATCAGGTTATCGATCCTGAGTCGTCGCGATGAGATTATTGTGGTCAAGTTGGTGGGCGGCACCAATGCCTATGTACGGCGCCCATTCTTGTATACCGGCGTTCTGCTGGGCCTGTTTGGGGCGCTGATAGCCTCGATTATGCTGTATTCCTGTGTGCTTTGGATTAGCAGTTCTATCGCTAATCTTGCTGAGTTGTATCAGAGTCAGTACCGCCTCGCCGGACTTGGGTTTTTACGTTTTATTGTACTGCTGAGCCTGGGTGGTTTATTCGGTTTGGGAGGCGCCTGGTTAGCGGTGGGTAAGCATCTCAAAGATATAGAGCCCAGATAGCCTCAACAAGTGATCGAAAAGTGGGCCAAAGCCCGTACTTTATTAAACTTTTAGGGGCTAGGAACCACTAAACGTTTGATGTTAAACTGGCCGGCCAGCTACCCGAAGAGAGAGTTATGAACAAGTCCCTTCAAACAATGGAATGGATGACCCCAGGCGCTAACCTGAATGCTTATATTCAGGGTACGGCGACTGTGCCTATTCTGTCGCTTGAAGAAGAGAAATCATTGGGTGAATCGCTGTACTACGAAGAAGATCTTGATGCAGCCCGCCGTCTGGTTATGTCGCATCTGCGATTTGTTGTGCATATTGCTCGATCCTACAGTGGATATGGCCTGCCGTTGGCGGATCTTATCCAAGAGGGTAACGTTGGGCTGATGAAGGCGGTGCGTCGCTTTAATCCAGAAAAAGGCGTGCGAGTGGTGTCCTTTGCCGTGCATTGGATCAAAGCCGAAATACACGAATTTATTCTGCGCAACTGGCGCATAGTGAAAATTGCTACCACCAAGTCGCAGCGCAAATTGTTCTTCAATCTGCGTAGCGCCAAGAAGCAACTGCAGTGGTTGACCGCTGATGAAGCAAAAGCGGTTGCTGATGACCTGGGTGTAGAAGTCAAAGATGTGATGGAAATGGAAATGCGCCTTACGGCTCGCGATTCTGCCTTTGACGCCCCTGCTGACGAAGACGACGACAATCCATCTTATGCGCCGGTTTTATTCCTCGAAGACAAAGGGGCAGACCCAGCGCAGTTGGTTGAAAGTGAAGATTACGAAGGTGACAACCACCACCGTTTGGCTGAAGCGGTCAAAACCCTTGATGAACGCAGCCAAAGCATTTTGCAGCGCCGTTGGCTGGACGATAAAAAGGCCACCTTGCATCAACTGGCTGATGAATATGGCGTCTCCGCTGAGCGTATTCGGCAGCTGGAAAAAAATGCTATGAAGAAAGTGCGCGTGGCAATGGAAGCTTAACGCAACAAACGAAATTCCCAAGCCGCACTGGTTTTAGTGCGGCTTTTTTATTGCTTGTATTAAACAGTCCGCGATAATCAACTATGAACAAACCTCGGTGGATACAATTTGTTGCTCTTAGCGGCGCGCTTGCAGTCGCGCTGGGAGCCTTTGCTGCTCACGGTTTGGAAGCGAGCTTATCAGCTAAATACTTGGCGACGTTTCGCACTGCCGTGCTCTATCAATTTCTTCATACGCTGGCATTGATGGGTTTGATTTGCCTGCCAGACGGGCTGGTTAACAGCCGCCTGCAAACTAATGTGGCGCAAAGTTTTGCTCTGGGCATTCTGCTGTTCTCCGGTTCCCTCTATTTATTGGTGGCTACTGGAATCAGTGCACTGGGTATGATCACCCCCCTTGGCGGCCTGGCGTTTATCGCCGGCTGGCTAACACTTTTAGTCGCTAGTAGAAGATCTGTTTAGATGGACATTAGACCTGAGTACCGTAAGAAATCTATCCGCAGCTATGTAGTGCGGGCTGGCCGCATGACCGACGCACAACGCAGTGCGTTCGAGACGCTCTGGCCTCAGTATGGTTTGACCCTAGAAGATGGGCCAATTGATACAGATGCACTATTTGCCCGCAGGGGTACCAAAGTGCTCGAGATTGGTTTTGGTATGGGAGACTCATTACTGCAGATGGCGGCGGTAGAGCCAGAGACAGATTTTATTGGCATTGAAGTGCATCCCCCTGGCGTTGGCACATTGATGATTGGCGCGCAGGCTCAGGGTATTGAGAATCTTAGGGTCTATCTGGCAGATGCCAATGATGTTTTAAACGAATGTTTCGCTGTTGGCAGTATCGACCGTTTACAGCTGTACTTCCCAGATCCCTGGCACAAAAAAAAGCACAACAAGCGCCGTATAGTTCAGCCTCAGTTTGTTCAGCAAGTGCGGGAAAAATTGCGTCCCGGCGGTGTGCTACATATGGCTACGGACTGGCAGCATTATGCTGAGCAGATGCTTGAGACATTGGATGAGGCTGAGGGCTTTTCTAACACTGCTGGTGTGGGTCAATACGCGCCCCGGCCAGATTATCGCCCATTGACCAAATTTGAAAAGCGGGGCGAGCGGCTGGGCCATGGTGTGTGGGATCTGATATACCAAAAGATTGACTAACTTCGGCGCTTTAAATCACCTACACTAGGCGCATTACCTTAACTTTAATAAGCAATAGCAGGACTAACCATGAATCGTTTTAGATTTCTTATGTTAACCGCACTACTAGCATTGGCTGGCTGCGATCAAATGAATAATAACCAGCCACAGGAGGCGGAATTGGAAACTCAGGACCAAAAAATTAGTTACCTTTTAGGTATGGATAACGGCAAAAACATCCAGTCTTTGGGTATTGAAATAGACAACGCAGCTTTCGAGCAGGGCTTTCAAGATGGCCTTGGCAATGCCGAGCCGAAGCTGAGCGAAGAGCAAATTGCTGAAGCGATCAAATCTTTCGAAGCCACCATGACAGCTAAGCGTAGTGAGATGGAACAGGCGCAGGCAGAAGCCGCCGGCATTCAGGCTGAAGCAAATATTGCCGAAGGCGCAGCATTTTTAGCCGCCAATGGCGCCAAAGAAGATGTGGTAACCACCGAATCTGGTTTGCAGTATAAAGTGCTGGTTGCAGGATCTGGCAGCAAGCCCTCTATCAACAGCATGGTTGAAGTGCACTATGCAGGTCGTCTACTGGATGGCACTGAATTCGATAGCTCAATCAAGCGCGGCGTTCCAGCTCAGTTTGGCGTAACTCAGGTTATTGCCGGCTGGACAGAAGCACTACAGCTGATGACTGAAGGCTCCAAGTGGGAGCTCTATATCCCCGCTGATTTGGCCTATGGCCCCGGCGGAACCGGCCCCATTGGCCCCAATGCCACATTAATTTTTGAAGTGGAACTACTGCAAGCCAATGTCAGCACTGACTAGGGCAAGCCGGTAGCAAGCAACAAAAAAGCCCCGCTATAAAATAGCGGGGCTTTTTTTGATCTGTTTAATTTAAACCGAGTCTTTCTCAGCGTCTTGCAGCAGCGCAATATGGGAGTTGTGCAAAACCTCAATCATTTTGTCCTCAGACTCAAAGCGTTGAGCCAGAGTTTCACCAATATCTGAGAGATCTACTGTCAGAGCATCCAGATCATCAGTGGCTAAATACTTATCGTTAAAATCTATAATCCTCTCAGTAGAGGGCTGGATCATTTCCAATAGTTCAGCGCCTTTTTTTAGGCCTTTGTCATCACTAAAGGCTTTGCCTTCAACGGCTAGCTGCTCAAATACCTCAAAGTGCCCGACGGACACATAATCCACCATCAGTTCACAGAAATTTTGCAGCTTGCTGCCGTGTTCCGCGTTGGCGCCATCAAAATCATGGACTTCGCTGAGCTCGCAGTACTGCACCAGCAACTGTCGACGTTCTTCCAGCCAGCGGTCGATAATGTCACTTACGCCGCCCCAGTGTTGTTGCAATGTTTGGCAATTTTCTAACATAAAATCCTCTTTTTTCCACTCCCTTTGAAGCAGTAGTTTAACCGCTTTTGCTGCGGATATTAACTATTCATTTATCCATCAAAGAAACAAAGTTATGGTCATGGGTAAAAACAATGATGTCCAAATACCATTCAAGCCCATACCTAATGTGGCAAAGGCACCGCATCTAGGGCCTTGTTCAAAGGCTTTCGCCGTGCCTATGGCATGTGCAGAGATTCCCAGAATCAAACCCTGCCAGCGGTCGTCAGTTATCTCAGCCCAGGCAAACAACCGCTGAGCGGCCATAATCCCCACCACCCCGGTAAGCAGCACCACCATTACAATCACCGTCACCAGTCCACCAATTTGCTGAGTAATTCCCACGGCAATTGGTGTAGTGACAGACTTGGCCGCGAGGGAAAGAAGCAACAATTGATCTACATCAAAAAGCAGCCCCAGCATTAAGGCGCAAATGGTGGCAAACCCTCCCCCCAACAAGACGGTGCAGGTAATAGTGCTGAGCAGTGGAGGTAGCTGGCGCATCTGTTTCGCTAGGGGAACGGCCAGAGCAACGGTAGTGGGCCCCAACAGCCAGTTCAAAATGCCGTTGCCGTTGTAATAGCTGTGGAAATCGATACTGAGCAGATACAGCAATCCAGCGACCAGAGGCGTTCCAACCAGCAGTGGGTGTAGCAGTGGGTTGTTACCACTGCGCCGATAAACCGCTAGGCCAGCAACAAACCCCAGAGTTGACAGAATCAAAACCCAAGAGCTCTGGGAAATCTGTTGCCATTGGGCAAGCAAGATATCCATTATTTTTTGTCCCCTGACAGGCGCAGCAGCCGAATCAGTGCTGCCATAAACCCTATGGCGAAAACCGTGCTCATAATAATAATGGCCAGCAACTCGGGAAATTGCTGATAGATTTGTGAGGTTAGAAAAAAAGCCCCCACCGAAGGTGGCACAAACATCAGGGACAGATTTTGTATTAGCAGGTTGCTGGTTTTATCCAGAAAATCTAGCGGCACAACGGTCAACACCACCAGCAACCACAGCATTCCAAGCAGTGGCCCGGGCAGATTGATATCTAGTACTGCTGCGGATTGATCTCCCAGCCATTGGAAGCCAACCAGCACCAATAACGCGGCGCAAAGCTTTAGGCCTTGCGAATAAATTGCAGAGCTCCCAAAACAGCAAAACCGACAAATGCGACCATCACCCAGCCAGGCATACTTAGACCGAGCAACTGCCATTGCACCTCAGCGCAATTGCCATCTCCGCGCAGCAGCATGCCAATTGCCTCGGAGGCAGAAAAGCTGTCAAACAGATAATCGACCGGTATGCCGCAGGCGGGCACCTCGTCTTCCGGAAGGCTTTGTAGCCACAGTTGTTTGCCCGAAAAATAGGCGCCTATCGCCGCCATAGTAATGCTCAGGCCGGCATAGATTCTCTGGCCCGCTCGTGGCGGATTGTGCATAGCTGCCAGTGCACAGATAACGCCTATAGCGATCACAAAAAACCGCTGGGTAACACAGAGGTAGCAGGGCGCAAGACCAAGAGTATTTTGAAAGTAAGCCACCGCAATAACGATAAGGCCGATGCTGGCGAGGGCTTGCGCGAGATTAACAATTCGATAATTTGGCAGTATCACAACAGAGTCCTTGGGTTTGAGCCATTCACCAGCGCAACAGTGTAATTCAATTCAGCTTAGATTGGAGCACACAAATGTCTGCAGTCGAGGATATAGCTGATGAAATTCATCGGTGATTGCAGTTTTGTGCTGGTGCACCACCGATAATGCATCTTCCAGCGCTATGGGACGCCGCAGCCGCTGCCCAATGCGCTGCAAAATCATCGGCAGATTATCGGGCTGCTGATAGCTCTCGAGCCATCCGATGGTTGGCGCTCGCTGCAAAAAAAACAGCGCTCTGGGAGGCAGGTTGTCACTGTGTTGAGCCAGATGGCGATAAAAATCCTGGCAGAAAGACGCCAGAGGCAAGTGGTAGTAGCTGTGCCATTCCTGCGCCAGGATATGATCATAGATAACATCTGCAACTATGCCTGCATAGCGCCGCATGGGGCTGTCAAAGCGCTGCAAAAAGGCGAGCATCTCTGGCTGCTGATCCACATAGCTATCCAATTTGCGATGAGCCATGATGCCGGCCTCTATGGCGGGACTAAAAGTCCCAGTGAGCGGGCCGCGCACAAAATCACCCAGCAGGCCACCCACCTGATGCTCTGGGTTGTCCCCAGCCAGAGCAATATGAGCGAGATAGTTCATGGTTGTTAGGCGCTAGTAGGCGTTCAAAAATTCTTCGAAAGACAGGCTGTCGCTTGCTTCTAGCTCAGCTTGCTGCTGTTGTGACTGCCTTGCAAGTTGCTGGTATTTTGCAATGCTGTCATCAGTTAGTGGGCGGTCATTGAAGTACTGACGATGCTCACAGGTCTTGCGCATAGCCATGGAGTAATAGGTTTCTTGGCGATCCACCATTTCCTGTAATAGCGTTGCTGCTGGTGTCGTCTGATCATCAGCAAGGCGGCCACGCATCTGAGTCAGCACATCGCGGTAGTTGTCACTTTGATGAGCGGCGTCCAGTAACTCTGCTACCGGTGACATAGCCTCTAACAGCGATGTGCCCCAATCTCGCAGGGCTATTTCTTCTTCACCGCGCAATAACATCACATCGGGGTCGCGGCCCTGATAAACAGTGCGGATAACATTCTCAGGGATGCGCGCGTATTCCGCATTGTTGGTTTCCGGACTGTCCTGCAATAGGCAGAACAACAAGAAGGTGTCCAAAAAGCGAATGGTGGGGGCGTCTATGCCACAGGGCAATAGAGGGTTGAGATCAATGCAGCGCACCTCAACATATTCTACCCCTCCATCAACCAGCGCGATTAAAGGCGTTTCCCCAGCATGAGCTGTGCGCTTGGGCCGGATGGAGCTATAGAACTCATTCTCGATCTGCAATAGGGCAGTATTAAGTTGTTTGTAGTTGCCCTTTTCATCTTTTAGGCCAATTTTATCGTAGGCGGGATAGGGGCGCTTCAGCGCTGAACTCAATGTTCTTACATATTGCTCGAGATCGTTATAGCAAACTGTCAGTGAGCTTTGAGCATTAGACTGGTAGCCAAGGTCGCCCATGCGCAATGAGGTGGCGTAGGGTGTATAAAGGCTGTGACTATCATCACCCACTGGTTGTAGCTGGTGATCACGGCCGCGGACAAAGCTTTTACAGACTGCCGGTGCCGCACCTAAAAGATAGAGTAGCAGCCAGGAGTAACGACGGAAATTTCTTATCAGCGCAAAGTAGCCATCGGTTTTAAAGTCTTGCAGAGACCCATTGTCACCACTGTTTGTCTGCAGTTCTTCCCAGAGGGAATCGGGCACCGAAAAATTGTAGTGAATGCCGGCAATAGTCTGCATCAAACGGCCATAGCGGTGGCCCAGGCCAACCCTATAGATCTGTTTCATTTTGCCAATATTGGAACTGCCATATTTGCCCACTGGGATGCTGCTATCGTCACCCAGTTGGCAGGGCATGCTGCTGACCCAGAGCAGTTCGCTGTCGATCTGCTGATAAGTAAACCGGTGTATTTCGTCAAGCTCATCAAGCACCTCATCAATGGACGATGAAGGCGCGGTAATAAATTCCAGTAGCGCTTCAGAATAATCGGTGGTGATGGAAGGGTGTGTCAGGGCTGAACCCAACGTTTCCGGGTGAGGGGTTTTCGCCAAATGGCCCTCAGGCTCCACTCGCAGGCTCTCTTTTTCGACACCACGGGTAATACCCGTCAGTAAAGGTGCCTTGGCAGACCCGGAGAGGAGCGCGAGCTTGCTCTGTAATGTCAAAATAGGGCGCTCAATCAGGCCGCGTTGGACTGATCGGCATCCGTTGGCGTTGAGTTGCTCGCCTGTTGATTAGTCGTTAACACCGGGCGGCCCTTTGCGTCAGCCTCACATTCTACAATAGTAGCCCGCAAGCTAATATCTTTAGCATTAAGCTCTATAAGCTGGTTGAGCGCGATATCACGATGCTTACTATGGAAAACCGCATTGCGGTCGGCTTCAGAACTCCATTCCAAATCTTTATTTAATGTGCGTTGATCCTGCGTATGCAAAATATAAATTTTCATTCCAATCCCGTGACAGCAACGTTCTTTTGCGGCACAGTGTAACCCATACCCACGATTGATAAAAAGGGAAATCACATGTCAAAAACGGCACTTGTACCCATCGCTGATGGGAGCGAAGAAATTGAAGCAATCACGGTAATTGATGTATTGCGAAGAGCCGGTGTCGAGGTAACAGTCGCAGCAGTAAGCGCGGACGGAAGTACCAAGATAACCGGTGCTCAGAGCGTAGGAATCAGTGCGGACTGCACTATCGACAGCTGCGCTGGCGGATCTTGGGACCTGGTAGCAGTGCCCGGTGGAATACCTGGAGCAGAGCATCTGGCAGCCAGTGATGTATTGGACGGCATTTTACGAGCCCAAGCCAAAGAGGGTAAGTTGTACTCTGCTATTTGCGCAGCGCCAGCCCTGGTGCTGGGCAGCAAAGGCCTGTTGCAAGACAAGACCGCCACTGGTCACCCCATGTTTCAGCAAAACCTTGAAGCTAAAGAACTTAATGCTGAATCGAGAGTGGTGGTCGATGGTAACTGCATCACTAGTCAGGGCCCGGGAACTGCGCTGGATTTTGCACTGGAGTTGGTGGAGCAACTCTGCGGCGTGGTCAAGCGAGAAGAGGTGGGCGCACCAATGGTGCTTACGACCTCTGCCACTGCTTACTATTAATACTCAAGCGCCCACCAGGTGTCGGGGCTAGAGGGCCAGGAAAAACGCCCTAGCCTCGGCCTCTGGATATCCAAGCCAAAAATCGCTCAATAAATATGGAGTCGAGCAGAAAAATTGTGCTCAGAAACAAGGTATTTAGCAACGCTATACCCAGAAAGAACTGTGGAATTGTCCAGCCTAGGACTGTCAGAAACAGTATCCCCAGAAGGGCCCCGGTTACCATAAACAGTGCATTGACTATATTGTTAACTGAGATAACCCGGGCGCGCGTATCGCCCTCTGTGCGTTGTTGAATCATTGAATAAAGTGGCACCACCAGCATGCCGCCAAACATGCCGATAAACATCAAATCCAACATAATATGAACGCCAGTGGCCAGCGAAATAAACTCACCGGGCAACACTGTAGATGCAAGCGGGTTGGCAGCCTGATAAGCGCCAGAAGCAAAAAACAAATCTACTGCAAAGACCGTCAGCCCAAGGGCCCCTAGAGGCACCAGCCCCGGCTCGACCTGGCCTTTGGAAAAGCGGTGACAGAGCAACGATCCAATGGCCACCCCCACGATAAAGGCTCCAAGTAAAATTGAAATCAAAGTTGGGTGGCCATTGAGCACAGTGACCGCGTAGTTGGGCACCTGTGTGAGAAAGCTGCCACCGTAAAGCCAGAACCAAGAGATTGAAATAATGCAGTAAAACACCGTGGGGTTTTGCCGAGCCAGCTTAAAATTACGCGCTGTTTCTCGCAGAGGGTTGAGGCTCAGGGAGGTCTGTTGTGCGGACAATGCGGGCGGTGCATCGGGAATTTGCCGGCTGCTCAGCCAGCCCACAAAAGCCAACGTAATGGCAACCGAGCCCACATAGACAGGCCCCTGCTCAGCAGTTACCAGCCAGCCGCCAATCAGTGTGCCCATCAAAATAGAGACAAACGTGCCCATGCCCACTTGAGCATTGCCCGCAAGCAATTCATCGCTACTTAGATGTTGAGGAATAATTGAATATTTAATCGGCCCAAAAAAAGCAGACTGCACCCCAAGGGCAAACAGAACACCAAGCATCAAATTGATATCACCCCGCCACAGAGCAAAGCAGCCAGCCACCATCAACATAATTTCGGCAAACTTGATGCGCCTTATCAACAGAGCCTTATCGTAGCGATCCGCCAATTGCCCAGCTGTGGTAGAAAAAAGAAAGTAAGGCAAAATAAACAAACCAGCGGCTAGATTGGTAATAAAGTTGGTGCTGCTATCTGCACCAGCTACCGCGGTACTCACCACCATCACCAGCAGAGCATTCTTAAACAGGTTGTCGTTTAAGGCGCCGAGAAATTGCGTGATGAAAAAAGGTAAAAACCGTCTCTGGGAAAAAAGGTGAAAAAGACTTTTTGTTGCCTTAGATTGGTTTTGAGGCTGGTTCATCAATATTCTGCCTTACTTATAATTATTTTCCACAATCATATCAGCAGTTATAGGGCTTAGTCCTTGATTAACTGATAGTCCCTACTGGCAAGCCTTTACCTGAAAACTCAAGACCGTTGTTTTGCGACTGCCATAATCCCGGCGATCTAGGTCGAGAAAGGTTTTCAATACCTCAAACCCGGCCTTGCGCATCATTCCTGCCGAGGCGAGATTTTCCTCATGGCGATCAATAAGTAGCATAGAAGCACCTAGGGCAGGCGCTCGGTCAATAATCAACGATAGTAGCTTATGGCCGATACCCTGACCGGCATAATGTTCATGCACCACAGCCTCGGCAATATAAATCGCCGATTGGGAGCCACTGTATTGAAGATATTTTTTGGGCAGGATCTGGGGGTGATAAAAAATAGCAAAGCCAACTAGCTCATCGCCAGTCAACGCTATTAGTGCGGAGGCTTTTCCCTTTGCGATAAGATCGAACTCCTGGTCAACGCCATCGGCGGGCAAATGGTTCCAGGGGTTGGGGCCGTGCGCAAAGAGAAAGTTTTTTAGCTGAGCTAGTTCGGCTACAAGGGCCAGTCGATAAGAAATCATGTTTGCAGTTGATTTGATTAGTCCAACAACAGATTACCATTCATAGAAAATAATTCTACTGATCCATACCCTAATTGGTTTCTTGGTTGAGCCCAAGTTCTTTTTGTTTCTTCTTACTTAGGCCCGAAGACACAATGCGATAAGACTCTTCGATGTAATATACAAGCTCTTTGTTTTCTGAAGCAGACGCGTCATATTGCTGTATCCACTTCATTCCCCGAGACGCCAAATAGGGCGCTGGTCGATAACCGGGGTGGCCACTCAAAAAATCAAAGTTAGCTTCGGAAGTTTTAAACGTGAATGCGTCTTTGCCTGTTTTTCCTAAAACGCCAATAGCAAAGACTTTTCCTCCCACCTTCCATACATCAGAACCTCCCCATTGAACTACATGGGAGGTGGCCGGCATTGATTTACATAATTCATTGAACTCAGGGTTAGTCATCTTGAGCATTCCTAAAAAGCAGTCAACAAGGTTTTAGGTAAAGGTAGGCTGCTACACAAGATATAGCCAGCTTAACAAACTGGCATAAGACCTTATTTGGCGGAAATGCCCAGCTCATCCCAAAGAGCATCAATACGCTGTTTAACCTCATCGTCCATTTCGATAGGTTCGCCCCACTCACGGTCAGTTTCCCCGGGCATTTTATTGGTCGCATCAAGCCCCATCTTTGAGCCCAAGCCGGAAACCGGCGAGGCGAAGTCGAGATAATCGATGGGCGTATTATCGATCAGCACGGTATCTCTCGTGGGATCCATTCTGGTGGTCATAGCCCAGATCACATCTTCCCAGTTGCGCACATCCACATCGTCATCTGTGACAATCACAAATTTGGTGTACATAAACTGACGTAGAAATGACCAGACACCCATCATCACGCGCTTGGCATGACCGGGGTATTGCTTCTTCATGCTTACCACCGCCATGCGATAGGAGCAGCCTTCGGGCGGAAGATAAAAATCGATAATTTCTGGAAACTGTTTTTGCAGTATTGGCACAAAAACTTCGTTGAGCGCCACACCCAAAATTGCCGGCTCATCCGGTGGGCGTCCTGTATAGGTGCTGTGATAAATTGGGTCTTTGCGGTGGGTGATCCGGTCGATGGTAAAGACTGGAAAAGTCTCTACTTCATTGTAGTAGCCGGTGTGATCACCAAAGGGGCCTTCTTCAGCTTCTTCGCCTGGATGCAAAAACCCTTCTAGAATATATTCCGCACTGGCAGGTACCTGTAAGTCACTACCGATACATTTCACCACCTGGGTTTTCTCGCCTCTTAGTAAGCCGGCAAACGCATATTCAGACAATGTATCCGGCACTGGTGTTACTGCACCCAATGTTGTCGCTGGATCAGCTCCCAGCGCGATCGCAATGGGATAGGGCTTGCCCGGATTCTTCTTTTGAAAATCGCGAAAATCCAGAGCACCACCACGATGGGCGAGCCAGCGCATAATTAATTTATTTTTGGAAATTTTTTGCATGCGGTAGATGCCAAGATTCTGCCGCTCTTTTTCTGGACCGCGGGTAACAGCCAGTGCCCAGGTTACTAGTGGGCCAACGTCGCCGGGCCAGCAGGTTTGTATAGGCAGTTTGTCGAGGTCAACATCATCGCCTTCGAGGACAATTTCCTGACAGGGGGCCTTGCTGACTTCTTTGACAGGCATGTTGAGTACCTGCTTAAAGTCATGGCGTTTTTCCCATAAATCCCGCAGACCTTTAGGGGGTTCAGGTTCTTTTAGAAAGGCCAGTAAGGTGCCCACATCTCGCAGTGCGCTGACAGTCTCTTGCCCCATACCCATAGCCACGCGCTCTGGCGTGCCAAATAAATTGCACAGCACGGGTGTGTCGTAGCCTTTGGGGTTTTCAAAAAGCAGAGCGGGGCCTTTGGCCCGGAGGGTTCGATCACTGATTTCGGTCATCTCAAGATTGGGGTCAACTTCTTGAGTGATGCGCACAAGCTCTCCCCGTTGTTCGAGGAAAGCTATAAATTCACGCAGATCAGAATATTTCATAGGGGCAGAGCCTAGTTGTCAGAACCAATGTTTATAATACGCAGGGTTCTGCTCTTGGGGTGCACTATTTTCGTTTCATTGCGCCAAAGAATTCAGCATTGTTTTTAAAGCCTTTCAGCTTCTCAACCATAAATTCTGCAGCGGCCAGATCTTCCATATCATGCAAAAGCTTACGCAGAATCCACACGCGCTGAAGTTCAGCTTCGTCCATCAACAAATCTTCACGGCGAGTACCGGAACGGCGCACATTAATGGCAGGGTAAACGCGCTTTTCTGCAATCTTGCGATCCAGAATAAGTTCCATATTACCTGTGCCTTTAAATTCTTCGTAGATAACTTCGTCCATCTTGGAACCAGTATCAACCAGTGCAGTGGCGATAATGCTCAGGCTGCCGCCGTGTTCGATATTTCGAGCGGCACCAAAAAAGCGCTTGGGCTTTTCGAGTGCATGGGCGTCAACACCACCAGTCAGTACTTTGCCGGATGAAGGAATAACTGTGTTGTAGGCCCGGGCCAGACGAGTGATCGAATCGAGCAGAATCACAACATCTTTTTTGTGCTCTACCAGACGCTTGGCTTTTTCAATGACCATCTCAGCAACTTGAACATGGCGATTTGGTGGTTCATCAAAGGTTGAGGCAATCACCTCGCCGCGCACGGTGCGCTGCATTTCTGTTACTTCCTCTGGGCGCTCATCAATCAACAGTACGATGATGTAGCACTCGGGGTTATTGCGAATAATCGACTGGGCGATATTCTGCATCATAATGGTTTTACCCGCTTTGGGCGGCGCCACAATCAAACCGCGCTGACCTTTACCTATGGGTGAAACTAAATCGATAATTCGGCCGGTCAAATCTTCGGTTGACCCATTGCCCGCTTCCAGGCGCAGTGGCTGGTCAGGGAATAATGGGGTCAGATTTTCAAACAGGATTTTGTTGCGGGCATTTTCTGGAGCGTCGAAGTTGATCTCATCAACCTTGAGCATGGCAAAGTAGCGCTCACCGTCTTTTGGTGGTCGGATTTTGCCAGCAATGCCGTCGCCAGTGCGCAGGTTAAAGCGTCTGATCTGGCTGGGAGACACATAAATGTCGTCTGGGCCTGCGAGGTAAGAGGCGCCAGCGGATCGCAAGAAGCCGAATCCGTCTGGGAGTATTTCTAATACGCCATCCCCATAGATGTCTTCACCGCTTTTAGCGTGCTTTTTTAACAGGGCGAAGATTATGTCTTGTTTTCTTGAGCGAGCCAGGTTGTCGAGCCCTGCAGAGGCTGTCATTTCCAATAGTTCGTCGATGGGTTTTTGTTTTAATTCTGATAGGTTCATAAGATGGTTTTACATTGCTATAGGTTTGAAGGGATTTGAGCTGTTTGAACTCGTGAAATTTGATTGGGTATTTTTAAAGCCGCGTATGGCGCAAAAGAAGGTAATTGGGCGTCAGAACAGGCAAAAAGAGACAGTAATGGGTGGAGTATAGCGCTGATCATGCAAAGCGCAAGAAAATTTTGTGGCCCTGCACGCAGGGCCACAGCTATATCAGATCAGGCTGTCAACAAATTCTGTCAGTTGGCCTTTTGATAGGGCGCCTACTTTAGTCGCCTCTACGGCACCATTTTTAAACACTAGCAGTGTGGGAATGCCGCGAACATTAAATTTGGCCGCTGTCTCTGGGTTGCTATCCACATCTACTTTACAGATTTTAATCTTTCCTGCGTATTCACTAGAGACTTCATCCAAAATAGGCGCGATCATTTTGCATGGGCCACACCATTCTGCCCAAAAGTCTACCAGAGCGGGAATATCAGATTGTAGTACATCGGTTTCAAAGCTAGCGTCAGTGACATGAACAATATTGTCGCTCATTACAAGTGGTCTCCAGAAAGAGGTTAAAGTACAGGGGCGTATTTTTTCGGCATGATAGCATCAGCATAGCGATGGCAACAAACGAAATGCTCTATCAGACTAAAAGATTTAGACTATGGAACTCCTTATGCGATACCGGTCTGAACACATCATTATTAAAAGAGATCAATCCATGCAGAAGTTTGTCCTTGTACTGATTATTGGTTTGGCGCTGTGCGCCTATGTCTACTTTGATGGTCAGCAGTATTTTTCAGTTGGCTTTTTCCAAGGACTGTATCAAGAGCAGCCACAGCTTACTGCGTTGGTGTACTTTGCTGTGTATATTTTAGTCGCCGGATTATCTCTTCCGGGCGCTGCACTATTAACCATTGTTGGCGGAATGGTCTTTGGGTTCTGGACGGGCCTGCTACTGGTTTCTTTCGCCAGCAGTATTGGCGCCTCGTTGGCTTTTCTGGCGTCGCGGTTTGTATTGCGTGATTGGGTGCAAAACAAATTTGCCAATTATCTTGAGGCTATTAATAGAGGCGTTGAAAAAGAAGGTGCATTTTATCTGTTGAGCCTGCGGCTGATTCCGCTGTTTCCGTTTTGGGTGATTAATCTTGTAATGGGTTTGATGCCTATTGGTGTCGCCACCTTCTATTGGGTCAGCCAACTGGGAATGTTGTTAGGCACAGCAGTGTTTGTGAATGCTGGCGTTAGCTTGGGTGCGGTGGAGGAGTTCTCGGCGGCAGGTATTTTGACCCCTAATCTTGTCCTCTCGCTGACCCTTTTAGCTCTGTTCCCGTTTATGGTCCGATCAATCATGGGGCTTATTCACAGGCGCCGTAGTCTGGGACACCACCGTCGGCCAAAAAGCTTTGATACTAACTTATTGGTAATAGGCGCAGGTAGTGCCGGGTTGGTCAGTGCTTACATCGCCGCGACAGTCAAAGCCAAAGTGATGCTGGTTGAGAAGGCTAGCATGGGTGGTGACTGCCTTAATACCGGCTGTGTACCCAGCAAGGCACTGATTCGAGCGGCCAAATCAGTTAAGGATATTCAGACTGCCGGTCAGTTTGGTGTCCAGGTGGATAGCCCTAGGGTCGACTTCAAAAAAGTGATGTCCCGGGTTCATGATGTGATCACAGAGATAGAGCCTCATGATTCTGTTGAACGGTTTACCAATTTGGGTGTTGATTGTGTTCAGGGCAATGCGAAGTTCCTCAGCCCCTGGCAGGTGGATATTGACGGCCAGGTGGTCAGTGCTGAAAAAATTATTCTCGCCACGGGCGCTAGCCCCATTGTCCCAAATATTCCCGGCATAGATCAGGTAGAGCCATTGACCTCAGAAAACTTATGGGCGTTGCAGGACTTACCCGAGCGCCTTTTAATAATGGGTGGCGGCCCCATTGGCTGTGAATTGGCGCAGGCATTTCAGCGCTTGGGCGCCCAGGTGACACTGGTGGATGCGATGCCACAGCTATTGCCAAGAGAAGATACGGATATGGTTGAGCGCATTACCCAAGGCATGGCTGATGAAGGCGTTAGGGTGCTCACCGATTACGCTGTGGCATCTTTTAGCAAGCAAAACTCCATGTACTCCGCTTTGCTCGTCCGTGAGGGGGGCAATCAGATAAATGTAGAATTTGATCGAGTACTTGTTGCAGTGGGCCGCCTGGCCAACACGGCAGGATTTGGGCTGGAAGAATTAGATGTTGCGCTGAATAACGATGGGACTGTTGTTGTGGACAACTATATGTGCACAAGTTGCCCGACAATTTTCGCTTGTGGCGATGTGGCTGGCCCCTATCAGCTCACCCATGCCGCGGGGCATCAAGCCTGGTTTGCCGGGGTCAATGCTCTGTTTGGCCAGTTCAAGAAATTTGCCGTCGACTACAAAGTCATGCCCCAGACTATCTATGTGGACCCGCAGCTAGCTCGTGTTGGCCTCAATGAGCGCGAGGCGGCAGAGCAGAGGATTGACGTAGAGGTGACAACCTATGATCTATCAGATCTGGATCGTGCTATTGCCGATGGAAATGCTAATGGCCTAGTAAAAGTACTCACTGCGCCAGGCACGGATCGTATTCTAGGTGCTACCATTTTGGGCCCTCAGGCGGGTGAATTGCTCACTGAATTTGTAACGGCGATGAAACACAACCTGGGTTTAAATAAAATTCTGGCCATTATTCACAGCTATCCGACCCTTAGCGAGGCTAATAAATATGTGGCCGGAGAGTGGAAGCGCAAACATGTGCCACAGCGGCTATTGGTTTGGGTGGAGAAATACTATCGCTGGAAGTTGGGCAAGCGAGGCTGAAATTTGGGCAGCATTAGGCGCCAAAGTCTGCCATAGGTTCATAGCCCACCACCGACTGTGGGTCAATATGGATAATAATCTCGGACTCAGGAAAAGCCTCAAGAAGACTTGCCTCCACCTCGTCAGAAATCTTGTGGGCCTCCAGCAAAGACAGGTCATCATCCAACTCCAGATGCAGCTGAATAAACGTTATGGTTCCGGAGTGCCTAGAGCGAAGATCATGTAGGCCCCGTGCTTTTTTATGCTTTAGCACCAGCTGTTTAATCTCTTCTCGCTGCTCATCGGGCAGTTCTCGATCCATCAAATGATCATAGGAGAGGGTAATAATTTCCCAAGCGCTGTAGAGAATATAAATACCTATAACTAGGGCAAACAAGGCGTCAAACCCAGCCCAGCCTTGCACGGACAACCACAACGCGGCAATGACACTGCCATTGACCAGCACATCCGTGCGGTAGTGAAGAGCATCGGCTTTAATGGCAGTGGAGTTGGTTTTGCGTATCACATGTTGCTGGAAAGCCAGTAGCAAAAGGGTGGCGGCGATTGAGAATACCATCACTGCCATGCCCACGCCTGCGGCTTCAACTTGAATCGGGCTGACAATCCGTCGCCCTGCTTCAAGCAATAAAAATCCGGCGGATCCGGCAATAAACATCGATTGGCTCAAGCCCGCTAGTGCCTCAGCTTTACCATGGCCAAACCGGTGTTCTTTATCTGCGGGTGTGAGAGCATGGCGCACGGCAATAAGGTTGATCAGCGACGCCAGAGCATCCAGCACTGAATCAATTAATGTGGCGAGTAAGCTGACCGAATCTGATAGTCCCCAGGCAATCAGTTTGGCGATTATTAATATCACCGCCACCGAAATCGAAGCATAGGTTGCCAGCCGCAATAGTTTTGCAGTTTCTTGTGGGGCCATATGCGTATCTTCAGAGGTAGTCATCGGGGCTGTCTATTTTCAAAGGCAATGATTTTAGCAAATTATACCAAGGCTCTGAAGCTTCGGCTGCGCTGGATTGTTTTAGAAGCTTTCTAAAACTCTGTTTAAAAAGCGATAACCCAGCTCTGTGGTGATGTACTTATCATCGCGGTCCACCATTAGACCCTGTGACCTAAGATTGCTTATTTGGGCTTGGATGCTGGAGGGTTCAAGTCCGCTGCGCTGAATAAAATAGTCCACAGGCACGCCTTGCTTTAACCTCAGGCCATTCATCATAAACTCTAGGGCCATTTGGTCTGCTTCAATGGCATTATTCTGCGCAATCACGGAGTCTTGTCTGGTTAGATATTTATCCGGCTGGCGGGCTTTGCTAGTGCGAATCACCATACCTTGTTCGGGCAATGTAATCTTGCCATGAGCGCCAGCACCAATACCGAGATAGTCACCAAACTGCCAGTAGTTGATATTGTGTCTTGAGGTTTGGCCGTTTAATGAAAAGGCAGAGACTTCGTACTGTTGGAAGCCCTTTGCCTCAAGTAACCACATACCCGCCTGCTGGATATCGGCCAAGCGATCGTCGTTGGGCAATATGGGTGGCCGTGAATAGAATTCTGTATTGGGTTCAATAGTCAGTTGATACCAAGAGATATGCTGGGCGCCATTGTCTAGGGCTAGCTGAATATCCGTCTTGGCTTCTGGGAGGCTTTGGTTTGGCAGCCCATGCATAAGGTCAATGTTGAAATTGTCGAACCCGGCGGTTCGGGCTGTTGCTATGGCTTTTAATGCCTGATCACCATCGTGAATTCTGCCCAGTTGTTCTAAGTGGCTGTTATTAAAACTCTGTATACCTATGGACAGCCGGTTTACGCCTGCACTGAAAAAGCCGACAAACTTCTGTTGCTCAAAGGTGCCTGGATTGGCCTCCAGAGTAATTTCGATATCTTGTTCAAAACCAATAATCTGTTCTGCAGCATTTAAGATTTCGCCGATGGCTGCAGCCGAAAAAAGACTGGGGGTGCCGCCGCCAAAAAAAATTGAATGTAGCTTGCGGCCCTGAGCCCAATGTTGGTCTGCCCGGAGGTCGGCAATCAGCTTGCGCACATAGGCTTGCTCGGGGATCTCTCTGCCTGCTTGGTGAGAATTAAAATCACAGTAGGGGCATTTGCGCACACACCAGGGCATGTGGATATAGAGGGAAAGAGGTGGGAGTTTTAGCACGGTCTATTGGGACTGGAGGCGCATCAACAGATTGGCGATGGCTTTGCCCCGATGACTTATTTTATTCTTGGTTTGCTTGTCTAGTTCAGCGGCCCGGCAGTTGGTCTCTGCGACTTGAAAGATAGGGTCATAGCCAAAACCGCCGTCACCTTTTTCTGTGAGGGCGATGGTGCCCTCCCAAGTGCCCTGACAAATCAAAGGTGTGGGGTCATTGACGTGGCGCATGTAAACAATAACGGTCTGATAGCGAGCGGTGCGCTGATTTTCCGGTGCCTCTTTCATTAGCTCCAACAGTTTGTCTCGGTTGGTTGCGTCTGTTGCCCCCTCGCCAGCAAAGCGCGCGGAGTAAATCCCCGGCGCCCCATCCAGAAAGTCGACTTCAAGCCCTGAGTCATCGGCTATCGCGGGAAGGTTAGAGTGGGCGGCGGCATTGCGTGCTTTGAGAATGGAATTCTCCACAAAGCTTAGGCCTGTCTCTTCGATATCTTCAATATTGAGCTGTGTCTGGGGCAGGATATTAAAGCCAAGGCCACCCAGCATTTGCTGAAGCTCTTTGATTTTACCGGGGTTGGCACTGGCCAGTACTAGGTCGCTACTCAATTTTTCCCTCGTCTTTCTAAGTGTTTTTTGGTTTAGGCGTTTCAATGCCAAGACAGTTTAATCCACATACATCTTTTTCTGGAATTTAAAGTCGTAGGGGTACAGACGGGGGCCATCGCCAGAAGGGGGCAGCACTTGAATTCTAAAGGTTAAAAAGTCTTCGTTATCAAATTCAAATGGCGCCAAATAATAAACTGTATTTTGTTCAAGGACTGGCACAAACTCCAATACTTGTGTCTGTTGTAGGATATTGGACACAGTGCCTGTGACTTTACCGGTGACACCAACACCGAGCTCTTTAACCAGAGCGATATTGACCAGTCCTTTGTCTTTGCCGCGCACAATGTTATTAGCAACAGCAATGTCTGGAGCGATAAATGAGCTATTGAATGCGCTGAAAAAGATTTTATAGTCGCCATGCTGTTTGTAGAGTTTGTCGTCTGCGGCTTGGCTGAGACCAGTGACGAGCAGTAAAACTGCTAAAATTAGAGATTTCATATCATTAATACTCCGGTTGATAGCGGCAAAATCACTAGCGGCTTAGATGATAGACCGCGGTCTGAGTAAACAAGTTGGGCCACAGGCTTTTGAGCTGTCGATCGGGAAAATGTTCGGCGATACATTGGCGGTGCAATATATTAATGTTGCGCTCAAGACACAGGGCTTCGAAATCCGCGTAGGTAAAAAAGTGGATATTCGGCGTATCATACCATTGGTACGCAAGCTGTTTGGTGACGGGCATGCGACCGCGAAAATTAAGGTAGGCTCTGGTGCGCCAGTTGCCAAAGTTGGGGAAGGTGATAATGCATTGTTCACCGATAAGCAGCATTTCATCCAATACTAAATGTGGGTAGCGCATCGCCTGAAGGGCCTGGGTCATCACCACCGTATCAAAACTGTGGTCGGCAAAATTAGTCAGGCCTTTGTTGAGGTCCTGCTCGATAACATTGACTCCACGAGCTATGCACTGGGTGATTGAATCTGGATCAATCTCAAGCCCATAGCCGAGAATATTGTGCTTTTTCTGAAGACTTAACAGCAGGTCTCCAGTGCCACAGCCTAGGTCCAAAACCTTTGAACTGGGAGCGATCCAGTTGCTGATAAAACTATAGTCCTGAGTCATGGATGCTGGCCCTCCAGCTGCTCCGCTACCCGGTTTAGATAGCCCCTAAGAGCGTCTTCATAACGCTGGTTGGGCAATAAAAACGCATCGTGGCCTTTATCCGATTCAATTTCTACGTAGGACACTTTTTTACCCGCTGCCAGCAGTGCATCGGTAATTTCACGAGAGCGCTCCGGTGCAAAGCGCCAGTCACTGCTAAACGAAACCACCAAATAGTTGCAGTTGGCATGAGCAAAGGCCTCTACCGGGTCATTGTTGTATTCCCGAGACAGGTCAAAATAATCGAGCATCTTGGTAATCAAAATATAAGAGTTTGCATCGAATGAGTCAGAAAACTTGTCTCCCTGATAGTTGAGATAGCTCTCCACTTGAAACTCTACTGGGTCGGCATTTCTGTCCACCAGGTCACCAATCCGCAACTGCCGGCCAAATTTCTGCCCCATCAGTTCGTCCGACAAATAGGTCACATGGCCAATCATACGCGCTAGGGCCAGTCCACGCAGGGGGGCTTTGTTTTGTTGTAAATAGTTGCCATCGCAAAAATCGGGGTCTGACTTGATGGCTCGGCGGGCGATTTCATTAAAGGCAATATTTTGCGCGGTCAGCTTCATGGAAGAGGCAATCACCACCGCGTTCTTCACCAGATCCGGATGCTCCAGCGACCAGCGCATGGCTTGCATACCGCCAAGGCTGCCGCCAACGACAGCGGCCCAGCAGTCAATATTGAGATGCTCCATCAATAATTTTTGCGATTCAACCCAGTCGCGGGCGCGCAGGGATGGAAAGTCGGCGCCCCAGGGCTGGCCTGTCTCTGGATTAATGGTCGTGGGGCCGGTACTCCCGAAACAGCTACCTATATTATTTACACTGACAATGAAAAATTTGTCGCTGTCTAAGGGTTTGCCCGGGCCGATGTAGTGATCCCACCAACCCGGCCGGGATTCTCCCGCATGGATACCGGCGGCATGATGGTCGCCGCTCAGGGCGTGACAGATCAAAATGCCATTATTTCGCTGGGTATTGAGTTCACCATAGGTTTCATAAGCAAGGCGGTGGACGGGCAAGGTGACGCCGCAAGCTAAAACCAGTGGTTGCTCAATATCTACTGTCTTGGTTTCGACGAGTCCGATGGCGTTTGCTGCTGGGCTGTCAGAGGGCATAGGGGATTCGGTTGGCGAATAATACTTAAGTCTAAGAGCGCACAGGGCGTAACGCAACTGTCGCTAGAGGTTTTTTGTGCTGACAGATCAAATGCAATTACACTAGACTAGAACGCACCATCCAAAGAGATGGGAGAATAATTATTTAAGGAGCGGGGAATGCAATACAAGAAGCTGGGTAATACCGATGTAGACGTCTCTCTTATCGGTCTGGGCACCATGACTTGGGGCGAGCAAAATACGGTTGAACAGGCTTGCGAGCAGATGGACTATGCGGTCTCAAAAGGCGTCAACTTTTTTGATGCAGCAGAGATGTATCCTGTGCCGCCAAAAGCGGACACCGCTGGTGATACTGAGCGCTGTATTGGCGAGTGGTTTTCTCAGTCGGGAAAACGTTCGGAAGTGGTATTGGCCACTAAAGTCGCTGGCCGTGCGGATACCAAGCCAGACTGGCAGCATATTCGCGGTGGACCCAGATTAAACCGGGACCATATCCGCCGCGCTATCGAGGGCTCTCTTGAGAAGTTACAGACCGACTATGTGGACCTTTATCAGGTGCATTGGCCTGAGCGCGCTACTAATTACTTTGGTATGCGAGGCTATGTTCATTACCCAGCTGGCGATGGCATTGCTATCGAAGAAACACTCAACGCATTGTCGGAGTTGGTTGATGAGGGCCTGATTAAACATGTAGGCCTATCCAATGAAACCCCTTGGGGTGTTATGGAGTATCTGCGTCTGGCTTCAGAGCGGGGCCTGGCCAAAGTTGTCAGCATCCAAAACGTTTACAACCTGTTGAGCCGTCAGTTTGAAACTGGTCTGGCAGAAATGGCAATTCGCGAGCAAGTTGGCTTGCTGGCCTATTCGCCTATGGCCTTTGGTGTACTCAGTGGTAAATATCTCAATGGTCAGATGCCAGCGGGTTCCAGACTCGAACTTTTCCAGCGCTTTGCTCGCTACGGTAGCCCACAGTCGGAGGCTGCTACCCATGCTTACAAAGCTATTGCCGACAAGCATGAGATTACATTGGCGCAAATGTCCTTGGCTTTTGTCTGTCAGCAACCATTTGTTACCAGTAATTTGATTGGCGCAACTACGATGGAGCAGTTGGCTGAGAATATTGCAGCGGTCGACCTTCAGTTATCCAAAGAACTGTTGAAAGAAATTGAAGCGGTTCACAACCAGTATCCAGATCCCGCGCCATAATCGGGTTTGAAATCTGTGTGCTCCCAGCAGTTGTCGAGGCGCCTCAGCCTGAGGCGCTTTGCAGCAGCTGGAGTCGGCACTTATTTATCTCAGTTGAACAAGCCCTGCAGTAATCTAGCAATTGCAGGGAACAGCTGCGCTTCAATAACTATCAGTGTGAAGATGGCTACCATAGGTGAGATGTCAATCATCCCGATTGGCGGAATCAAATGTCTAAACGGGCGCATATAGGGGTCGATAATCTGGTTTACCAGTCGTACCGTCGGATGGTTGGTGGTACCCACCCAACTGGAGATAACCAGAATAAAAATACCCCAAAAATAAATGCTTACCAGAGCCTTCAATAGATCAAAGGCGGCGACGGCCAGATAACTGAGCAATGCGGTTGGGAAGACACCGCTCAACAGCTGCAGCAACAGATAAAAAGACCATTGAATAAGCAGGGCGGCGACCAGTGCCGCGATATTGAAACTACCTATGGTGGGGAATACTTTGCGCAGGGGTTCCACAACTGGAGCGCAGAGTTTAAAAACCAACTGCGAGATTGGGTTGTAAAAATCTGCCTTTACCAGCTGTAACAATAGTCTGACCAACAGCAGACCGACACAGATCTGAACGGCGAACTTAAGAATAAATAGGATACCTTGGCTCATGCTGAATAGTCCCTGGACATTTCTTCTGCGCGTTTGACCGCGCTATTCATGGCGTCGCGGAACATGTCCTCCAACCCCTGTTGTTGAAAGCTGGTAATAGCGGCGTTGGTGGTGCCCCCCGGCGATGTCACTTGGGCTCTCAACTCCGTGGGTGTCATACCGGTTTCTGTGGCCATGCGCGATGCCCCCAGAGCAGTATGCACGCAGAGATCATGGGCAGTCTGTTCCGTCAGGCCAAGTTCTGTACCAATTTTTTGCATCGCTTCCATCATCAAAAAGAAGTAGGCGGGGCCACTGCCGGAGACCGCAATCACGGCATCAATCAACGATTCTTGATTGACCCAGCAAGTGTAGCCAATCGATTCAAAAATGCTCTCTACCAATCTCTGCTGCTGATCTGTTAATGGCCTGTTGGCATAGAGTCCAGTGGCGCCAGACTTTAGCATTGATGGTGTGTTGGGCATGGCTCGAACCACGGGCATATCGGCTCTCAGCCAGCTGCTTAGGGCCTCAATAGGGATACCTGCGGCCACCGAGACTATAGTCGGCTTATGGCCTAGGGCTGGTGCCAAATCTTTGATTACATCGCGCATCATATGAGGTTTTACCGCCAGCACTACCAAATCTGCCTGTGCGACAGCCTGATGATTGTCACTCACACCGACTACGCCATAGCTTTCGGCCAAGCGCTGCCTGGTGCTCTCGCTTGGGGTGCCCACCAGTATTTGCTCTGGGTTGAAGCCGTCGGCTACCATGCCGCCGATAATACAGGAGGCCATATTACCGCCTCCAATAAATGCGATTGAACTCATAATTTGATTGCTCTTTGTCTCTTTGACTGTGGCATTAATCTCTCGGGCCAAAAATATCTGTGCCAACGCGCACTATGGTGGCTCCCTCGCAGATAGCGGCTTCCATATCAGCCGACATCCCCATAGAGAGGGTATCCAGTTTCTGAGAATTGTCCAGCAGACTATTGATCTGATCTTGCAGCGCCCTGAGGCGCGCAAAGGCCCGACGCTGACCTTCAATATCGGGGCGCGCTCTGGGGATTGCCATCAGGCCGCGCAACCTGAGGTTGGGTAATTGGGCAATAGCTGAGGCGCTCTGTAATGCTTGTTCGGGGCTGTAGCCAGATTTGCTGACTTCATTATCTAAATTGATTTGAAGGCAAATATTAAGGAGCGGTTTATTCTCTGGACGCTGGTCGCTAAGGCGCTGGGCGATTTTCATTCGGTCGACACTGTGCACCCAGTCAAAATGTTCTGCGGCCTGTCTGGTCTTGTTGGATTGCAGTGGCCCAATAAAATGCCAGTCTAGATTGCAGTCTTGCAGTTGATCGATTTTGTCTGCGGCTTCCTGTAGATAGTTTTCGCCAAAACTCTGAACACCTGCATCTACAGCCCGGCGCACCTGTGCGCTGGTTCTCGTCTTACTGACAGCCAATAGCAATACATCCTCAGGACTGCGGCCTGCATCACGGGCGGCCTGTTGCAGACGTCTCTGTACAGCGGTAATGTTATTTTCAATGTTTGGCATATACTTAAATCGTCAACTTTAGTTCGAGCTCGGCTCGTTGAGCAGCACTAGTCTTAATGGAATAAGCGAGATACAAAATGGATATCACCGAATTATTAGCGTTTAGTGCAAAAGAAGGTGCATCGGACTTACATATTTCTGCTGGTCTACCCCCCCCATTATCAGAATTGATGGCGATGTTCGCCGTATCAATCTACCGCCTATGGAGCACCGTCAGGTGCACAGTTTGATCTACGAAATAGTGAATGACAAGCAGAGAAGGGACTACGAAGAGTTTCTGGAAACTGACTTTTCTTTTGATGTCCCTGGGGTGGCGCGATTCCGGGTAAATGTATTCAATCAAAATCGTGGTTCTGCCGCGGTATTTCGCACCATCCCATCTCAGGTCTTAACCCTAGAGCAACTGGGCATGGGAGATATTTTTCGCAAAGTGTCGCTGTTGCCACGAGGCCTAGTGTTGGTCACCGGACCCAAAGGCTCCGGTAAATCCACAACTCTCGCCGCGATGGTGGATTACATTAACGAAAATCGCTATGACCATATTCTTACCATTGAAGACCCTATCGAATTTGTTCACCAGAGTAAAAAATGTCTGATCAACCAGCGCGAAGTGCATAGAGACACCCATGGCTTTGGTGAGGCCCTGCGCTCGGCGCTGCGGGAAGATCCAGATGTGGTTTTAGTGGGCGAAATGCGCGACCTGGAAACTATTCGATTGGCCCTGACCGCGGCGGAAACCGGCCATCTTGTTTTTGGTACCTTGCATACAACCTCCGCGGCCAAAACGATTGACCGAGTGGTTGATGTATTTCCCGCCGGGGAAAATCCAATGGTGCGGTCCATGCTGTCGGAGTCTCTGCAGGCGGTGATATCTAAGTCTTTGATGAAAAAAATCGGCGGTGGCCGGGTGGCCGCTCATGAAATCATGATTGGCACTCCGGCCATTCGCAATTTAATCCGCGAAGACAAAGTCGCCCAGATGTACTCCGCTATTCAGACTGGAGGCGCCATAGGTATGCAGACGTTGGACCAATGTCTGCACAATTTAGTAGACCAGCGACTGATTAGCTCAGAGGTTGCCAAAGAAAAAGCCAAACTACCAGATAGCTTCTAAGGGGCCCTGACCATGGTTGCTGAGACCTTTGAAAAATTGATTCATCTAATGGCTGAAAGAAAAGCCTCCGACCTGTTTCTAACCGTGGGCTTGCCCCCTTGCATCAAGCTCAATGGCGAAGTTGTGCCTATCAGCAAGCAGAAGCTCAGCCAGGAACATTGTGAGTCATTGGTTTTAAGCACCATGTCCGCAGAGCAGCGCATAGAGTTTTATCGGGATAAAGAGCTGAACTATGCCGTGATCAGCGAGGAGTCTGGTCGTTTTCGTGCTAGTGCGTTTTACCAGCGAGGGGAGATTGGTATTGTCTTGCGGCGTATCGAAACTCAGATTCCCACGCCTGAGGCATTGTTATTGCCGCCTATTCTTAAAGAGTTGGTGATGAATCGTCGGGGCATTGTCATCTTTGTGGGTGCCACCGGTACCGGCAAGTCCACATCGCTGGAGGCTTTAATTGGCCATCGCAATAAAAGCAGTCGCGGGCATATTGTCTCAATTGAGGATCCAATTGAGTTTGTCCATGAGCATCAGGGCTGCATTATCACTCAGCGGGAAGTGGGCGTTGATGCAGAGTCCTTTGAAGTAGCGCTTAAGAATACTTTGCGCCAGGCCCCAGACGTTATTTTGATAGGTGAGATTCGCACCAGAGAAACCATGCAGCACGCAATCACCTTTGCTGAAACCGGCCATTTGGTGCTGGCAACATTACATGCGAATAATGCTAATCAGGCGCTGGATAGGATTAATCACTTCTTTGCTGCTGACCGCCAGAGCCATCTATGGATGGATCTATCTTTGAATTTGCGCGGTATTGTGGCCCAGCAATTAGTGCCTACAGTTGATGGTAAAAGTCGCCGAGCCGCCATTGAGATTATGCTCAATACGCCATTGGTGGCCGATACCATTCGCAAAGGGAATGTGCATAAAATTAAAGAGATTATGACCAGCTCCACAGAGCATGGAATGCAGACCTTTGACCAGGCTCTGTATAGCCTGTATGCGGATGGCGAAATCAGCTACGAAAACGCCATTGCCCACGCCGACTCGAAAAATGATCTGCGCCTCATGATCAAAATGCAGTCGAACAGCCAGATCAATGAGCTCAGCACTGGCATAGATAATTTGACAATTGAGGACGACAGCCCAGATCAACTGCGTTGGTAGTGGCGGCTATTTAAGGCTGTTGGCTAATTTGCGGGCATTCCATCCAGCCCTGCAAAATTAGAGCGGCGGCAAGATGGTCAATTTTGGTGAGATCTGCGACTTTGCCGCGTCTGCCAGAATTACGCTGGTCTTCATGGATCATCGACTTGGCTTCGCGGCTGGTCAATCGCTCATCAACCATTCGTACTTCCAGTCCAAATCGCCCCTGAAGCCTGCGGGCAAATCTGCGCGCGCGTTGGCTTAATTCGCTCTCGCTATCGTCCATGTTCAGGGGCAGGCCAACTAGCAATATATCCGGTTTCCACTCGTCGATCACGACGCTTATCTGGGACCAGTCTGGCGCGCCATCCGAGGCTTTGACAATGCTTAATCCATTCGCCGACCCGGTCAAGGTCTGACCGTAGGCGACACCAATTTGCTTGAGGCCAAAGTCGAAAGCTAATGCAGTGATATGGGCGCTGGATTCACGCATGGCCAGCATCGAGAGAGAGCATATCTATATTCACACCAATTGAGGACGCCGCAGCACCTGCGCGCTTGGCGCAATCGGTGTCAAAGATAATGGCGGAGTCCGCTGGAATGGTCAGCCAGCTGTTTTGGGTAAGTTCTTGTTCAAGCTGCCCCGGCTCCCAGCTGGAATAACCCAGTGTGATTAGGGCATTTTCTGGGCCGTTGCCCAAGGCGATATCGGTGAGAATATCTTTTGATGCTGTAAGGCTGATGTCCTCGGCAATAGCCACTGTAGATTCCCACTGTTGATCACAGGTCTTGTGCAATATAAAGCCTCGATCTCGCTGCACTGGGCCGCCATCGAAGATCAGGGACTTGCCGCAGTCATCGCTGTATTGCAACTTCAGTTGATCAAAGATCGCTCTGGCGGGAATATCCAGCTGATGATTAATAATCAGGCCCATAGCGCCATCCACACTATGCTCGCAGATATACACCACAGACTGGGAAAAGTTGGGATCATTAAGGCCGGGCATAGCCAACAGAAAATGATTTTTTAAGCTGGAAATAGTTTTTTTCTCTGACTTATTCATAGATAACAATATGGGGCCTGCGGCTCATAAACTCAAGGTTTGAGCACAGATTACTTGGTTGTTAGCGGCTTGTCTGCTTGATACTGCCAAGTACGTATTACATGGATTTCGTCTTGGTCGCGCAGATTGCTGGGGAAGGCGCGGAAAGGTGCGGCCAATTGCACCGAGCGCACGGCAGCTTGATCCAGAACTCGGGAGCCGGAGCCGCTGGCAATGCTGATTTTCCTGACATTGCCATTCGGGGTGATCACGACCACCAGCTGAACCTTGCCTTCAAGCCCTCTGCTGCGCGCCTCGAGTGGATAATGATAGTTGCCCACCTGTTCGATGCGTTGCTCAAAGTAGTGCATGTAGGCAGCTTCTTCAGCAGTTTTTGTCGAGGCTGATGTTATGCGAGAAACTTTGGGTAAGCTGCTGTATCTGCGCACTAAACGGTCTAGTTTGGCGCGGATGGTGCCCACAGATTGGCTGCCGTCATTTTCTGGTTGGGCCTGTGCAGGCTTGTCGCTCCGCTCGCCACTGTAGTTTGAGCCTTGGGCATTAATAGCCAAAAGGTTAATAATTGAGGGCGTTTCTGCGCTGCGTTGGGCTGCGGGCATTGCCCCGTGACTGTTGACATCGAATGCTGAGCGACGGTCCGATGTGGCCTCAAGATGATCGCCGTTGTCACCGCTGAACCGCTGATTGGATTGGGCTAGAAAATCGGCCTTGTCTGGCGCCGGATCACCATTGTAAAGAGATAGGGTGACTGCCATAGAGGCCTGGGGCTGAGATAGCGGAGACAGGGTAAATCCAAGCCCCAGCAACAGCAGCAAATGCAGCGCAAAAGCCACTGAAAATGCATACTTTAGGCGCTCACCGCTCTTATTCCAGGGGCTTTTGATCAGCTGCTGCATTGGCTAAGAGCCCATTCTATTAGCAGATCACTGAGTTAGTCGGGCATTGATTGCTGCGAGTAGTTGATCGCCAATAGCAGTGCCCTGAGCATCATCGATCTCCCGCACACAGGTAGGGCTAGTAACATTGATCTCTGTGAGATAGTCGCCAATCACATCTAGGCCAACAAAAATCAGACCTTTCTCTTTTAGGGTTGGTGCTACTTGATCGGCGATCCAGCGATCTCGATCGGAGAGCGGCTGCACTACACCCTGACCGCCAGCGGCCAAATTACCGCGAAACTCACCTTCAGCAGGAATACGGGCCAGACAGTAGGGAACCACTTCTCCATCTATAACCAGGATACGCTTATCACCGGTGGTGATTTCGGGCACATACTTCTGGCCCATAATGGTTTCTTGGCCATTCTTGGTCAAAGTCTCAAGAATTACATTGAGGTTTTGATCCCCTTGTTTGACGCGAAAAATCGATGTGCCGCCCATGCCGTCCAGAGGTTTGAACACCACATCCAGATGTTCGGCTAAAAACTTTTTCAGGCGGCGCTCGTCGCGGCTCACTAATAGGGGCGGGCTGCACTGAGGGAACTGTGTGGCAAATACCTTTTCATTGCAGTCGCGGAGGCTTTGGGGTTTGTTGACTACCATTGTGCCCCGGCGCTCTGCTTCTTCGAGAATATAGGTGGAGTAGATATATTCTGCATCGAAGGGTGGATCTTTGCGCATCAAGATAACGTCCAACTCCTCCAAGGGAACAGAGCTGCTCTTTTCAAGTTCATACCATTTAAATGGATTCTCGATCACCTTGAGAGGCCGGACTTCTGCTCGCGGGTTCCCATTTTCCAAAAACAGATGCTGCTGTTCCATATAAAACAATTTGTATCCCTGACGTTGAGCGGCGAGTAACAGAGCCAAGGTGGTGTCTTTGTTATATTTGATCGATTGGATCGGGTCCATAACGACCCCTAGTGATTTACCCATAAATGACGGCCTTGTGATGATTTTTGCACTATAACTATCTATGGCAATTAGCTACACGCGGAATGCTCTTAAAATCTGTGAGCCAGCAAGCAAAAAAATTACTAAAAATAGAGGGTTGTAGATTATATATTACAACTGTGTTTAAAATTCCATAACTTGAGTGATGTCAGTTGTACTTAAGGCGTTAAGTGGTTTTAACAGTGGTGAATAAAATGGATGTTCAGGGCCTTAAAGTGCTCGTCATAGACGATAGCAATACAATTAGACGTACCGCAGAAACTCTGTTGGCAAAGGCGGGCTGCGACGTAGCCACCGCCTCCGACGGTTTTGACTCCCTAGCCAAAATCGTTGATATCAGACCTGATGTCATATTTATCGATATCATGATGCCTCGCCTCGATGGCTACCAAACCTGTGCCTTAATAAAAAATAACGACGAATTTAAATCCACCCCGGTAATTATGTTGTCGAGCAAAGATGGTCTGTTCGACAAGGCCAAGGGGCGAATTGTCGGCGCAGACGACTATCTCACCAAACCCTTTGGTCGAGCTGAGCTACTCGATGCATTGGAGCGCTATGTCGCAAGCTAACTTTTAGGTTCTGCCGAGCATTGATAGGTAGGGAAATCATCATAAAACCTGACAAAGAGGTTGGAGTAAATGGAGGCATGTAGCCAATGAGTTTATTCTTTTTAGATAAGCAGGAACCGATTGAAAAAATTGACTGCTTGGCGGTAAATATCGGTAAATCCCAGCTTCTTGTACCTATGCCCGCTGTAGCGGAAATCATTCTCAATCAGACCCCTCAGCTGAGCGACAAACTGCTAAAGTGGTGTGTAGGCTGGATCGAATGGCGTCATTTAAACATCCTCCTAATTGATTTTGCCGCGTTGCAACTTAACAAAACTGCCAGTGGCTTTGGTGCCAGCACCAGAATATTGGTCCTCAATAGCTTTGCCGAGGGGCACAACCACAGATACTACGCCATTGTTACCAAAGGATTCCCCCACACGTTGAGTGTCGAGGCTGATGGAGATATGTCAACAGAAGTCGAGCAGGGGCTGGGAAACTGCATCAAGATTGACTTGTCGTTGCAGGGTGAAAATCTTCTATTACCGGATTTTCAGTCTATCGAAACCTACCTGCAGAAAGTGCCACTGTATTACTGAGATATGTCTCATTGCCGTGACCGGCAAGCCGCTATTTTAGATTTTGCTCCCTGCGTGACAGATGATAGTCTTATTGGAAATCCAATAATAAACATCAACAGGGGTAAGTATGAACGGCTTAATGATGGATTCGCAGCTCACTATCACTTCGATAATGGAGCACGCAGATCGTATAAACGGCAAGAGCGAAATAGTGTCTGTCACGGGCGACAATCCGCACCATAAGTATACCTACAGCGACGCTTTTCGTCGGGTTCGTCAATTGGCTAATGCCTTGGAAACTGTTGGGTTTCAACCTGGCGACCGGATTGCGACTCTGGCCTGGAACGACTACCGCCACTTTGAGCTGTATTATGCTATCTCCTGTGCCGGGCAGGTCTGTCACACTATCAACCCCCGCCTATTCCCCGAGCAGATCGACTTTATAATCAACCATGCAGAAGATCAGTGGGTGTTTACTGATCCCATGTTTGTTCCGTTACTCGAGGCACTGCAACCCAATCTGCCAACAGTGAGAGGCTATGTGGTGATGACCAGTGCAAGTCATATGCCTGAGACTAGTCTGAACAATGTCCATTGCTATGAAACCTTCATAGAAGGCCAGCCCGATACCTACAACTGGCCAGATCTGGATGAAAATACTGCCAGCTCTATGTGCTACACCTCTGGTACAACAGGCAATCCAAAGGGCGTGCTCTACAGCCACCGCAGCACGGTGCTTCACTCTATTGTTGGCTCCATGCCTGACTTGATGAATCTGTCCGGCCGCGATGTCATTATGCCTATAGTGCCGATGTTTCATGTTAATGCTTGGGGCACTGCATACAATGCGCCTATGACTGGCGCCAAGTTAGTTTTTCCGGGGCCGAAGATGGCAGACGGAGAGACCCTGACCAATCTGATCAATTCAGAAAATGTGAACTATTCTCTGGGTGTGCCGACCGTATGGCTGGCGCTGGTTGGCTACCTAAATGAATCTGGCAGAACTGTCGAGACACTGGATTCAGTAGTCTGTGGTGGATCGGCTTGCCCATTGTCGCTGATGAAGGAAATGGAGAAGCACGGCGTTATGGTACATATGGGTTGGGGCATGACTGAAATGAGCCCGCTGGGATCCTACAACAGACCTATGAAGGCATTGGACGATGCAACCGAAGAAGAGAAAGATGCGGCCCGTGTTCGCGCCGGCCGAATGGTCTTTGGGGTGCAGATGAAGATTGTCGACGCAGACTTTAACGAGTTGCCCTGGGACGGAATTGCCTCAGGATTGCTTTTGGTTAAAGGCCCTTGGGTAATTAATGGCTATTACCGGCTCGATGAAAAGCCTGCTCTGGATAAAGATGGCTGGTTTGATACTGGCGATATGGCCGCGATTGATGAATATGGCTATGTGACCATCACTGATCGGGTAAAAGATGTTATCAAGTCCGGCGGAGAGTGGATTAGCTCTATCGATGTTGAAAATGCAGCTATGGCACATCCAGATGTTCAGGAAGCCGCAGTGATTGGTGTCTCAGACCCAAAATGGACCGAGCGCCCGCTGTTGATTGTTATCCCTGTTGCCGGTGTCACTCCAGATAAAGAGTCGATTCTGGCTTCATTGGAAGGCAAGATTGCCAAATGGTGGATTCCGGGGGACTGTGTTTTTGTGGAGGAAATTCCTCACACAGCTACAGGCAAAATCAGCAAAAAGGATCTTCGCGACCAGTTTTCAGATTACAGCTACTAAAGCGACGTTTATCAATCTGCATATAACAGGCGGCCACTGTAAAAGTGGCCGTCTTTTTATTGGTTAATAATTCCATCGCTCCTCAGGCCCAACGATTGAAGCCATAATCTGGGCAAATTGTTTGCACCGGCCATTGATCTGCCGCATCATTGCGCCTGAACTGACTTATGGTGTGTTATGACTGATTTCCTTATTGCTCCATCCATTCTCGCCGCCGACTTTGCCCGCTTGGGAGAAGAGGTTGATAACGTGCTTGAAGCCGGCGCAGATATTGTCCATTTTGATGTAATGGATAACCATTATGTGCCCAATCTCACCATCGGCCCTATGGTATGTAAGGCGCTTAGAGATCATGGTGTAACGGCGCCAATCGATGTCCATCTGATGGTGCAGCCGGTCGATGACCTTATTCGCATGTTCGCCGATGCCGGTGCCACCTACATTACGTTTCACCCAGAAGCCTCAAACCACATTGATCGCTCGCTTCAGCTAGTCCGCGATCTGGGTTGCAAAGCTGGCTTGGTTTTAAACCCGGGCACAGGTTTGGACGTCACCCAATGGGTGATGGATAAAATGGATATGTTGCTGCTGATGTCGGTGAACCCTGGCTTTGGTGGGCAGAAGTTTATTCCCTCTACTCTGGATAAGCTGAAAGAAGCGCGACAGTTAATTGATGCTAGCGGCTATAACGTCCGCTTGGAAGTGGATGGCGGTGTTGGCGTTAACAATATTGCCGAAGTGGCCGCCGCTGGTGCAGATACGTTTGTTGCGGGTTCAGCCATCTTCAGCCAGCCGGACTATGCTGAGGTTATCAGCAAGATGCGTGAGCAGCTTGCCTCGGTTGAGTAATTTACTGAAAACCACATTTTGATTACAATAGCTGCGGAATTTTTTGGGAGATAGGTTTGAACGTCCATAGTTTTATACAGATTGATAACAGCCACCAATGGTGGCGATGGCGCAATTAATGTCGCCTCGGTGCCCTGTGCGCCTGTTTAAATCAAACTGTTCTAGGAAACTATCATGACACCTGAAAAATTTGCTCAGCTTGCAAGCCAAAAATTTAATCGTATTCCCGTCACTCGCGAAGTGCTGGCGGATCTTGAAACACCTCTTAGCGTCTACCTAAAGCTTGCCTACGGTGCTAACTCCTATCTTTTTGAATCTGTACAGGGGGGAGAAAAGTGGGGTCGTTACTCGCTAATTGGTCTGCAGACTTCTACCGTTCTCAAAGTCTATAGCAATCGCCTTGAGATTGTTCGCGACGGCAAGCCCATGGTCAATCGTACCACCAGTGACCCCCTCGCCGAAGTCGAGCGGTTCCGTCAGTTGTTTAGCATGCCCAACCTACCGGAACTGCCGCGATTCACCGGCGGCCTGGTTGGTTACTTTGGCTACGACACAGTACGGTTTGTCGAGTCGCGATTAGAAAACTCTGCACCTAATGATGACTTGGGCGCGCCAGATATTTTATTGTTGGCCTCAGACGAAGTAGCCATTTTTGATAACCTGTCCGGCACTATAATGCTGGTCGTGCATGCGGATGCTGCAGAGCCAAATGCGTTGGAAAAGGCCGAAGCCCGTTTAGATCAGCTGGAGAAAAACCTAGCAAAACAAATACCGCAATTACCGCCAATGGATGTTGATGGCGCTGGTATTTCTGAAGAGGCGTTTACCTCCAGCTTTGGCCAGCAAGACTACATGGCCGCTGTCGACAGAGTCAAAGACTATGTCTTGGCTGGCGACGTGATGCAGGTGGTGCCATCCCAGCGGTTGTCAGCCCCGTTTGATGCCGCGCCAATCAATCTTTATCGCGCCCTGAGACGCCTAAACCCATCGCCCTACATGTATTTTCTTGATTTGGATGAGCTGCATATTGTTGGGTCTTCCCCGGAAGTGCTGGCTCGGCTGGAAGATGGTCAGGTAACGGTACGACCCATCGCCGGCACCAGACGCCGAGGGCAGACAGAAGAAGAGGATCGAGCGCTTGAACAAGAGATGCTCGCGGATCCCAAAGAAATCGCCGAGCACTTGATGCTGATTGACCTTGGCCGCAATGATGTGGGCCGTATCAGCCAGACTGGTACAGTAGAAGTCACTGAGCAAATGGTAGTTGAACGCTACTCCCATGTTATGCATATCACCTCTAATGTAGTAGGTAATGTCACCGAGGGGATGGGTTCGCTGGAAGTGCTTAAAGCCACTCTGCCCGCAGGTACATTGAGCGGCGCACCTAAAATTCGTGCAATGGAAATTATTGATGAGCTGGAGCCCGTCAAGCGTGGTATTTATGGGGGCGCTGTCGGCTATATCGGCTGGAATGGCAATATGGATACCGCGATTGCAATTCGGACCGCAGTCATCAAAGATGGCACGCTCCATGTGCAGGCTGGTGCCGGTGTTGTTGCCGACTCTTTGCCCGAATTGGAGTGGGAAGAGACAATGAACAAAGCTCGTGCACTTATGCGTGCGGCAGCGATGGTCTGCAAGGCTCCAAGCGCAGAGTCAAAGCAAGCTCCCAGCGGAGAGTCACAATGATATTAATGATCGATAACTACGACTCATTTACCTACAACGTAGTGCAGTATCTGGCCGAGCTCAATGCCGATGTGCAGGTCTACCGCAACGATGAAATTACCATCGCCGAGATCGAAGCCTTGGCGCCAGAAAAAATTGTGATTTCGCCTGGCCCCTGTACACCCAATGAAGCGGGCGTTAGCGTCGAGGCTATTAAAACCTTTGCCGGCCGGATCCCGATTCTTGGCATATGCCTGGGGCACCAGAGTATAGGCCAGGCATTTGGTTGCAAAATCATCCGGGCCAAGCAGGTGATGCACGGCAAAACCTCTATGATTTATCACGATAACAGCGGCGTATTTAAAGGCCTGAGCAATCCCTACGAAGCCACTCGCTATCATTCTCTGGTAATTGAACAGAGCACCATGTCCGATTGCCTTACTGTGAATGCCTGGACCCAAAACGAAGATGGTTCAATCGACGAAATTATGGGTGTTCGCCACAATGATTTGGCGATTGAAGGCGTACAGTTTCACCCAGAGTCCATACTCACCCAGCACGGCCATTAGTTTCTGCAAAATTTTCTGGAGTCCTAGCTAATGGATATCAAAGTAGCCTTAGAGACAGTGGTTAATGGGGAAAATCTCAGCGCTTCAGCCATGGGCGATGTTATGCGCCAGATTATGACTGGTAACGCTGATGATGCACAGATTGGTGCCTTTTTGGTGGCACTTCGTATCAAAGGCGAAAGTATTGATGAGATTGCCGCCGCCGTCGAGGTCTTGCGCGAACTGGCGACCGGGGTTCAGGTCTGCGGCGACAATTTGGTTGATATTGTCGGCACTGGTGGCGACGAATCCAATTTATTTAATGTCTCAACGGCATCGACCTTTGTGGTAGCTGCTGCTGGTGGCCGGGTTGCCAAGCATGGTAATCGCTCGGTTAGCAGTAATAGTGGTGCTGCAGATTTACTAGAAGCCGCAGGAGTGAATTTAAATCTTAGCCCAGCGCAGGTAGCACTTTGCGTTGAAGAGCTGGGCGTTGGCTTTATGTTCGCGCCGGCCCATCACAGTGCAATGAAACATGCGATTGGTCCGCGCAAAGCATTGGGCCTGCGCACTATTTTTAATATTCTTGGGCCTATGACCAATCCAGCGGGCGTCAGCCGTCAGTTGATTGGCGTCTACAAAAAAGATCTGTGCAAACCTATGGCCGAAGTGCTGGGGCGTTTGGGGGCAGAGCATATTATGGTGGTGCATTCCGCCGATGGACTGGATGAGATCAGTATTGCCACCCAGACCCATGTTGCGGAGTATCGCGATGGGGCTGTCGCCGAATATCAGATTAATCCCGAAGACTACTTATCCCAGAGACAGAGCCTTGATGGATTGGCCGTGGATGATGCCCAGCAGTCCCTAGCTCTGATTAACGATGCTCTTGGCAAAAGATCCTCCGAGCAGGCACGCAAAGCTGCAGACCTTATCGCCATCAATGCCGGCGCTGCACTTTATGTCGCCGGCTGTGCCAAAGATTTAGCTCAAGGTGTTGAGATGGCACAAGATGCAATTAGCTCGGGTTTGGCAAAAGCAAAAATTAATGATTTAGCGACCTTTACGCAGGTCCAGAAAGACGGTTAATGGCCGTTTATAAGAGACAATTATGAGCACCTCAGACACGCCCACTATTTTAAAAAAAATTCTTGGCCGCAAAGAGCAAGAAATTGCTGAACGCAGCGCTATTGTAAGCTTAGAGCAATTGAAGCAACAGGTTGCTCAGGCTTCTGCGCCAAGGGGTTTTGCTGCCGCTATGGAGGCCAAATTGGCCAGCGGCGAATCTGCAGTGATAGCCGAGATCAAAAAAGCCTCGCCTAGCAAAGGTGTTATTCGCGAAGATTTTGACCCGGCAGCTATCGCCGCCAGCTACGCAGAGGGCGGAGCGGCCTGCCTCTCAGTGTTAACCGATGTAGATTTTTTTCAGGGTGCCGATCAATATTTGCAGCAGGCCAGAGCGGCTTGTGATCTTCCGGTAATTCGCAAAGACTTTATTATTGATGAGTATCAGATCTATGAAGCGCGAGTTATGGGTGCTGATTGCATTCTTTTGATTGTCTCTGCTCTGAATGAAGAGCAGCTTATCAGCCTGCACCATGTGGCAGTTTCCCTGGGTATGGATGTATTAATTGAAGTGCATGATGCTGCTGAATTAACCGTTGCTCTCAAGCTGGAAAATCCCATGGTGGGAATTAATAACCGCAACCTCCATAGCTTTGAAGTGTCGCTGGAAAACACTTATCAGCTGTTGGCGCAGATACCGGCAGGCAAGATTATTATTACAGAGAGCGGGATTCACAGCCCAGCTGATGTATCCGCGATGCGCGAAAAGAATGTTAATGCCTTTTTGGTGGGCGAGGCATTTATGCGCAGCGAAGAGCCGGGTCAGCGACTTAGTGAAATGTTTAGCTGATTGATAATCTGCTGTTATCTGTTTAGGAGAGCTGGTTTTTCCAGCTCGAAGATAGCATCTGCAATTGTTTCAACCCGATCCTGAATGACGATCTGAGCATCCATCAGCCCTCGGTTGTAATAAAATGCACCAACTTCTTCGGTAAAGAAATCGAGCAAAAATTCAGCATCAAATTGCCCAATTTGTTGATTTAATTCTTGATTAAAGTAGCGCTGAATGCTGCGTGTCAGTACTTCTTTTTCATCTTTATTAAATTCAATTTTTGCCATGACCTAACGCTCTAATTTTGGTTGTCACTATTTGCTCTGGTAGGGCGCTGTTGCAAGTCTCCACCGCAATTTGGGCAGATTCCCTTCAAATAACCGCTATTGCAGTCGAAACAGAAAGTGCATTCAAATGAGCAAATAAAGACCCTATTAGAGTAAGGCTCCAGTAAGGCTTTGCATCTTTGGTAGTCCGCTCTCATCTCCAGCACCTAAAATACCTGCTCCGATATATCAGGGCCTGAGCATCAGCGAGTGCCGAAGACAACCATGGTTTTGCCTGCCACGGATACCAGTTCTCGTTCTTCCAGGTCTTTCAGTACGCGACCGACCATCTCTCTGGAACAGCCAACAATACGGCCAATTTCCTGGCGCGTAATTTTAATCTGCATACCGTCTGGATGGGTCATTGCATCTGGTTCTTTGCACAGGTCCAGCAAGGTCCGGGCGACGCGGCCGGTCACATCCAGAAATGCCAAGTCGCTTACCTTGCGGGTAGTGTCTCTCAGGCGCTGGGCAATCTGCTTGCTGATGGCAAACAAAAACTCCGGGTGTTTATGGCTTAACTCAACAAATTTACCATAGCTGATTTCACCGACTTCACATTCTGTTTTAGTTCGGATCCAGGCGCTGCGGTGTTCCTGATCAAAAAGACCCATCTCACCAACAAAATCGCCTGGATTAAGATAGGCCAAGATCATTTCTTTACCGTCGTTATCGTCTTCAATAACGACAGTGACTGAGCCTTTAATAATATAATAGAGGGTGTCTCCCTGATCACCGGCATAAATAATAGTGCTTTTTGCCGGGTAGCGACGTCGGTGACAGGGGGACAAGAATTCTTCGACATTGTCTATATGTGGGGTAAGAGGTGCGGGCGCCAATGTGTGTCTCCTTCTGTGGTTTTCCTAAGCCGCGGCTGTTTACCACTCTACATATAACAGTTATTTGCGACCCCTGTGATTAATAGGAGTAAAAAATATCTACAAGCGTGCAAATTTTGGGGGGCAGTCTGTGCTAACCTTTTGTGGCTTAAATCCAGCGGTATAAGGCTGCTGTGGTCTGAACACACTTAGGCTTAGAGAGAAAAGAGGAACGCTATGCAAGCGACAGTAAAATGGGTAGATGGTGTAATGTTTGTGGGTGAATCCGGCAGCGGTCACTCCGTTATTATGGACGGCGCACCAGATCAAGGGGGCCGAAATATGGGAATCCGGCCCATGGAAATGTTGTTAATAGGCCTTGGTGGCTGTGCATCATTTGATGTCATGACTATGTTGCAGAAGGGGCGTCAGAAGGTTACAGACTGCAGGGCCGAGTTAGAAGCTGAGAGAGTAGATGCGGTACCTGCAGTATTTAGCAAAATTCACCTGAAATTTGTGGTGACGGGCAAAGACCTGAAAGACTCTCAGGTGAAGAGAGCAGTTGAACTGTCCGCAGAGAAGTACTGTTCCGCGTCAATAATGCTGGAAGCTGGTGGTGTTGAGATCAGCCATAGCTATATTATCGAGCAGGCATAAAACCGAGATAAAAAAAAGGAGCCTGGGATGGCTCCTAAAAAAATTCTTTGGATGGTTCACAAAGAGGGGAATGGGGTAAATCAGCGAGAAACTGCCAGTGGCCGTCTCTCTAAAACCAGTGTTACTTAGCTCGGGACGAATACTAAGAACCTGCGGCTTATACATCAAATGCATTTTTTGCATTCATGGTATGCGTTTTTGTAATATCCCTGATTTGACCAGACAGCGTTTAGGACGGGCAAAAAAAAAGGGACCTAGGCAGGTCCCTTGAAAGAAATCCTATAGCAAGGATCAAGAGGGGTTTGGGTAAAACGTCGAATTTGGTATTCCTGTAAATAGCAAGTATGGCCCAGGGCCTAAGCTTACTTCTCAGAAGCCTCTACTGCCGGTGCTTCCAACTTGACGAAACTATCTTTCGCAATTGCAGCACCCGTAAGGCCGGTAAAACCAAGCATTATGTATACGAGTGTCATGTGTATCTCCTTTGGGTAAAATGTCGAGCGCCATCGCTCTATGGGTGACAATATAGGGGTTTACATGTCATACTTCCAATGCATTATGCGCATTATTTATATGCGTTTTGGTAATACCGGAGGATGCCGCTGTTATGAACCTACAAAAGTTATCTCGCCTAGACCTTAACCTGCTTGTTTCCCTTCAGGCTTTGCTGGAAGAAAAGAGCGTTACCCGCGCTGCTGAACGTTTATTTATTACTCAGCCGGCGATGAGCAGAGTGCTGCAGCGCCTCAGGCATCAGCTGGATGACCCCTTGTTTACAAGAACCGGCAACGAATTGGTGCCCACACCCAAGGCCCGTGATTTGCAGGCTCGTTTACCGCGACTGCTCGACAGCATTATGGAGTTAGTTAGCGAAGGCGACTTTGACCCGGCAACCTACGAGGGTGAAATCACCATTGCCGTACCAGAGTTTGTAGCTATTTCCCTAATCTCCGAGCTGACCAAGCTGGTTATCGAGCAAGCTCCGGGGTTGGTTTTGTCTATATCCAGTGAGACAGATTCTGTAGAAGGTGAGCTGGCCGAGGGCGGGCTAGACTTTGCTATTGATATTGAAAAAACCATTACAGAAGATATCAGCTCCCGAAGTCTGGCTATTTTTACGCCATCTATTTGGATGCGGGAAGGGCATCCTCTCGCGAACAAGCCCAGTGTCACATTGGATGAGATTTTAGAATTTCCCTTTGTTCAGTACTATCTGCTTATATACAAGCGCGTCAGTGCGCGAACAGATGCACGATTTGACCGGGTGTTACGAGATATGGGCCGCAAGCGTAAAAAGGCTTTGGTGACCAATCAGTTAATGACAGCGATGGAAACAGTCTGCGATACAGATTGCCTAATGGTAGCGGCAAAATATGGCCTGACGATGGAGCGGGAAATGTATCGAATTGTGCGCAAACGCTACCCCGCTGAATTGCCTCACCAAGGCACCATCTCACTCGTATTGTTGCAGCATAAGCGGACTTCAGGATCGGGGATACATCGCTGGCTATCGGATAAAATTGTCGGGCTGATTCAGAAGCGTGAACAGGATATTGCTGCCGATGGCTCAACCGTCAGCTAGATTAAAGCCGGTAACTGCTGCCGGTCATGGCCGATGACACCAGAGTCATCAACTTTTTAACCGGAGCGGAAAAACGATGGCCGCCCGCACTGAGAGCGGTCTCTGCATGGCGTGCTTCATCCTCTAGCATATGCTCGACAATAGTACGGCTCTTCTGATCATTGGCAGGCAACTCTTGCAGATGTTTTTGTAAATGATCACAGACCTGGTCTTCAGTGGCGGCTACAAAGCCCAGGCTTAACTTGTCGCTAATTAAGCCGGCCCCGGCACCAATGCCAAATGACATCGCATACCAAACAGGGTTAAGGGCACTGGTGCGCCCGCCCAACTCACGGATGCGTTCCTCGCACCAGGCCAGATGGTCAATCTCTTCCTCTGCAGCATGCTCCATTTGCTCGCCCACCTCGGGCAACTTAGCCGTGAGTGCCTGGCCCTGATACAGAGCTTGGGCGCAGACCTCTCCTGCATGATTAACACGCATCAGGCCAATGGCATGTTTGCGCTCTTCATCCGTAAGTTCTGATTCGTCAATCTGATTTGCAGGTGACACGCGGTGAGGCTTGGGTGCGTCGCCCAAAACTGTGCGCAGCCCCTGATCCAGTTGGGTCAGAATTTGGTCAATACCTGAAAGTTGTCTATTAGCCATGATGTTAACGTCGGGTTACGGATGCTGGTTAATTGTAGCTGGATTTAAAAAGTATTTCTTGGCCACAAAAATAGGTACGTAGGCAACGGCAAAAAAGGCCAAAGCCAGCACCTCAGCCGTGAAAATATAAATAGGCCAGGGGCCAAAGTAATCCAGTATGGAAGGATTGAGAGGCTTTTCCATCATATAAAAGTAGTTGGCGTTCAACCACAGATTGATCAGCACTAGGCTTAGCAGATAAACATTCAGCCATACAAATGCTCTCAACATGCCCCGGGGCTCGGGAAGCAGATTAAATGACAGCACATGGTGAAGAACCAAAATTACCAAGCCTCCGTGGACAATCCAGTATTTAAAAAAACCATAGCTTGGGAAGTCTGCATAAAGATCTGGCGTTAGCATGGCCTGGAAAGTGCCAGACATCACTAAAAAATAGATAACTTCAAGACGTCGGCGGTTGGGATTCCAAAATAACAGCGGCGCAATAAAGGCAAATAGGTTGCAAATGGAAAGCGGTAGATCAACCTCAATATTGAACAGCCCATTGGCTGAGTGGATAAAGGAAAACACAACCACAGTAAACGAGAGAAAAAGGGCGATTACTCTACCCAGCAAAAGGTTTTGATGGTCATTCAGTTCCCGACCAAATTTGACTACCAACCCAAGAAGTGCAACGAAAGCCGTCAGAGTCCAGAAATGGGACGGGCTAAAAGAGACAAACGGCGGCGCAAAACTAAAAAACGGATGACTCATAGGTAACCCTTATTGTTATTTTAGCCACAGGCTTTCTTTATACTCGCCGGCTTGTTCACGTTCGATTGCCCGCCAGGCAATATCATCTCTCATATACAGATTATTCCAATCAATCTCCGATGCCAGCCCATAAGCTTTTTGCTGTGCCTCGGACACTGATTCGCCCATGGCAGTAGCGCAGAGCACACGGCCACCACTGGTGACAACGGCATCGCCATCGCGCTTGGTGCCAGCATGAAAGACCTTGGCATCATTGCCATACTGTGAGGCTGGGCGCAGCCCGCTAATAACATCGCCTCCTTGATAGGCGCCGGGATAACCGCCGGCCGCCAATACAATACCCACTGAAGGGCGCGGATCCCACTGAGCCAGCTCTCTGTCCAGATTTCCAGACAGGGCTGCAAGGCAATGGGCTACCAGATCAGACTGCAAACGCAATAAGATAGGCTGAGTTTCCGGGTCGCCAAAGCGGCAATTGTATTCGATAACCTTGGGGGTGCCATCGGCCATAATCATCAGGCCAGCATACAAAAAGCCAGTGTAATCATTGCCCTCTGATGCCATACCTGAAACGGTTGGATAAATCACCTCGTCCATCACTCGCTGATAGATACTTTGATCCACAACTGGTGCGGGAGAATAGGCGCCCATACCGCCAGTGTTGGGGCCAGTGTCACCATTGCCTGCGCGCTTATGATCTTGACTGGTGGCCATAGGCAACACATTTTTGCCATCTACCATCACAATAAAGCTAGCCTCTTCACCATCGAGAAACTCCTCAATCACGACTCTGTGACCGGCTTCGCCAAAGGCGTTGCCCGCCAGCATATCGCGCACTGCGCTCTCTGCTTCGGCCATGGTCATGGCAACAATCACCCCTTTGCCTGCGGCGAGGCCGTCGGCCTTGATCACAATAGGCGCCCCTACTTTCTCAAGGTAGGCAAGAGCTTTGTCCATATCCGTGAAATTGCCATAGGCGGCGGTTGGAATCTGATGCCGTTCAAGAAAATCTTTGGTAAAAGCCTTGGAACCTTCAAGTTGGGCCGCACCGCTGGAGGGGCCAAAAATAGGTAGTTGGCGCTGCTCAAAATAATCAACAATGCCATCCACCAATGGTTGCTCAGGCCCAACAATCGTTAGGCCGACCTGATTGGCCGTCGCAAAGTCTGCCAGCGTCTCGAAGTCACCCGCTGCAATAGCAATATTTTCAAGCTTGGGTTCCATATCTGTACCTGCATTGCCGGGCGATACAAAGACAGTGTCCACATCGGCGCTCTGTGCTGCCTTCCATGCCAGTGCGTGTTCACGGCCGCCAGAGCCAATAACCAGTACATTCATCGATCTTGTTCCAAGTGAAAAAATAAAGGGGAATTGTAGCAGACTGTGATCAGGACGCAGTAAAAAAGGCATGCTCACAGGGACTATCATGCTAATCTGAAAGCAAGCTCAGACCGTACCTTTTGAGAAACCAACAATAAGAGTGATGCCGCTATCTCCCATGCTAGCCCAACCATAATCTGGTTCCGTCAGGATCTCCGGCTTGCCGACAACCCTGCCCTTGTTGCCGCCTGCGAAAAAGGCCACATTATTCCCATCTATATTCTCGACGACGGCAATGCTAAGGAATGGGCTATGGGTGGCGCCAGTCGCTGGTGGTTGCATCATGCGCTCAAATCTCTCAATCAATCACTAGAAGGCAAGCTAAATATCTTTAAGGGCGACCCCCAGGTGATTATCCATCATCTGGTTGATCAGGTGTCCGCCAAAGCGGTGTTGTGGAACCGCTGCTATGAGCCTTGGCGTATCGCTCGGGACGGCAAAATTAAAAAATTCCTCCAAGACGCATCTGTTGAAGTGCAGAGTTTTAATGGCGCACTTTTATGGGAGCCCTGGGATGTACTGAAGAAAGATCAGACTCCCTACAAAGTATTTACGCCCTATTATCGGCGCGGTTGCCTGTCGCAAATTCCCCCGCGCAGACCATTGCCTGTGCCAAGCGCAATGCAGATTGCATCAAAATTAGATGGCTCTCTGGGGCTGGACGATCTGCATCTTTTACCTGAGATCAACTGGGATACGCAGATGAAAGCGCGCTGGGATATTAGCGAAGCCGCGGCCCAGGATCGTCTGGATGATTTTGTGATGCAAGATTTGCAGAACTACAGAGAGGGCCGCAATTTTCCCGACAAGCCCAATGTCTCAAGGCTATCCCCCTATCTTCACTTCGGTCAAATCTCAACTAATACCGCCTGGCATCGCGCTTCAGATGCCGCGGGAATAATTGAAAACGATGCCAGTGTGGACACCTTTCTATCAGAACTAGGATGGCGGGAATTCTCCCATTATCTACTCTATCATTTTCCGCAATTGCCGAAGGAAAATTTGCAAAAGCGCTTTGATATATTTCCCTGGGCGCCAGATACAGATGCAGAGCTAAAAGCCTGGCAGAAGGGCAAGACCGGCTACCCGCTGGTGGATGCCGGTATGCGTGAACTCTACGACACTGGCTATATGCATAATCGTGTACGCATGGTGGTAGGCTCATTCTTGGTCAAAAACTTACTAATTCACTGGCATCGAGGAGAGGAGTGGTTTTGGGACTGCCTGGTGGATGCTGACTTGGCGGCCAACAGTGCCAGCTGGCAGTGGATTGCTGGATGTGGTGCAGATGCCGCGCCATTCTTTAGAATTTTTAACCCAATCACTCAGAGTGAAAAGTTTGATAAACAGGGGGAGTATATCCGGCGCTATGTGCCGGAACTGGCGTACATGCCTGCCAAGTACATCCATGCACCCTGGCTGGCGCCAGCTGACATTTTGGCTGCAGCTGGTGTGAACCTTGGGGTGAACTATCCAGCGCCGGTAATAGATATTAAAGAGTCGCGGGAGAGAGCCTTAGCTGCCTTTAAGTTGACCAAGAACTAACCTGATTGGTCCTGAGGGCCACTGCGCTTACAGATAGTAAAAAGCCCGCAATAAGCGGGCTTTTTATTGGCCGTTGGGAAGCGGTTAGTGACGGAAATGACGCATGCCAGTAAACACCATTGCCATCCCATGTTCATTGGCAGCGGCAATAACTTCATCGTCGCGCATAGAGCCGCCGGGCTGAATAATACAGCTGATCCCAGCCGCCTCAGCATTATCAATACCATCTCGGAATGGGAAAAATGCATCTGACGCCATCACGGCACCCACAACTTCCAGTCCTGCATGTTCAGCTTTGATGCCAGCGATCCGCGCACTGTTGATACGGCTCATCTGGCCAGCACCCACACCCACGGTCTGATTGTTCTTGGCATAGATAATGGCGTTGGACTTAACCATCTTGGCCACTTTCCAGGCAAACATCATATCGCCCATTTCACTCTCAGAGGGAACGCGGTTAGTCACTACCTTTAGGTCTTGTTCGGTTACCATGCCGTTGTCGCGGTCCTGTATTAACAGCCCACCATTAACGCGTTTGTAGTCAAAATCTTGAGGTCGCTCAGCTCCCCATGAGCCACATTGCAGCAAGCGTACGTTTTTCTTAGTACCCACTACCGCCAAGGCCTCTGCTGAAACAGAGGGGGCAATAATCACTTCGACAAATTGTTTTTCACAAATCTTCTCGGCGGTTGCCGCATCCAACTCGCGGTTAAATGCAATGATGCCACCGAATGCAGACTCTGGGTCTGTGGCAAAGGCCAGATCATAGGCGGTATTAATGTCTACAGCGACAGCCACGCCACAGGGGTTGGCATGCTTAACAATAACGCAAGCGGGTTGATCGAACTGCTTAACGCATTCCAACGCGGCATCTGTGTCGGCAATATTATTGAACGACAATTCTTTGCCCTGCAATTGTTTGGCAGTGGCAACGCTGGCTTCAGTTGGATTGGCCTCCGTATAAAAGGCCGCTTTCTGATGGGGGTTTTCGCCGTAGCGCATCTCTTGGGTTTTAAAATATTGCACATTAAACGTATCAGAAAAATCCCGCTGTTCATTGGCAGTATTTCTAGCACCAAAATGGTTGGCAATCATGCCATCATAGCCAGCAGTATGTTCAAAGGCTTTAACCATCAGTTGGTATCTGGTGTTGTAATCCAGCTGGCCGTCATTGTTTTGCATTTCGCTGATCACGTTTTGATAGTCGGTCGCATTGACTACAATCGCCACATCTTTGTGATTTTTGGCAGCCGAACGAACCATGGTTGGGCCACCAATATCGATGTTCTCAATGGCTGTTGGCAGGTCACAGTTGGGGTCTGCCACTGTAGCCGCAAACGGATACAGGTTTACCACGACCATATCAATTGGCTTTATATTATGTTCTTGCATAACGGCGTCATCGGTGCCGCGACGCCCCAGAATCCCACCGTGCACTTTAGGGTGCAGGGTCTTTACTCGGCCATCCATCATCTCGGGGAAGCCGGTGTAATCGGACACTTCGGTAACGGCGATATCATTTTCGCGCAACAGGCGAAAAGTGCCACCAGTGGACAGTATCTCTACGCCCATCTCAGTCAAGGTGCGGCCAAATTCTACAATGCCGGTTTTATCGGAAACACTGATCAGTGCGCGGGAAACTTTTCTTAGGTCGCTCATGGAGTCCTCGAGTTAATATGTAAATAGATGATTACAGAAGGTCGTGCTGTTTTAATTTTTTACGTAATGTGCCGCGGTTAAGGCCGAGTAGTTCCGCTGTTTTGCTTTGATTTTGGCGAGTGTAGTTCATAGCCGCAGCCAACAATGGCGGTTCAACTTCGGCCATCACTAGCTGGTAAAGGTCTCTGGTATCCTGGCCATCTAGGTCCGAAAAATACCGCTGCATAGCTTCAGCGACGCTGTAACGCAGCGATTGGCTACTGTAACTTTCACTGCTTGCTGTATTTAGCGTATCTTCCTCTGTTTCTAATTGTTGTTCTGCAGAGTTCATGCCGCTTGTTCCTGATCCGATGCGTTTAGAAAAAATTGATGCAGGAATTCCCGCTGTTCAATGGTGCTTTCAAGTTTGTTGAAATGCTGGGTGAAGGCTTTGCCCCCAGGTAGCTCAGCGCTATACCAGCCAATATGTTTTCTGGAGATGCGCACGCCACCGACTTCCCCATAAAAGTTGTGCAGAGCCTTCAGGTGTCGTGCCATCATCTGGCCGGTTTCGTGGAAGCTAGGTGCTGCAAGTTTCTCGCCCTGTTCCAGATAATGATTAATCTGGTTAAATATCCATGGGTTGCCTTGAGCACCGCGGCCAATCATCACAGCGGCAGCGCCTGTGTGGTTAAGCACGGAGACTGCTTTTTCCGGGCTGCTAATATCGCCATTAGCGAGCACAGGGATAGACACGGCTTCAACAATATTGGCTATGGTGTCGTATTCAACCTCACCAACAAACCGGCAGGCTTTGGTGCGGCCATGGACCGCCAATGCGGCGATACCGGCTTGTTCTGCAATCTTGGCAATGGTCACGCCATTGCGGTTTTGCCGATCCCAGCCGGTGCGAATTTTTAAGGTTACCGGGGTATCAACGGCGTCAACCACAGTGTGCAGGATGCTGGATACTAACTCGGGGTCTTGCAGCAGGGCCGAGCCTGCCGCGCGCTTACATACTTTTTTCGCTGGGCAGCCCATATTGATATCAATGATCTCAGCCCCCTGAGCCACATTAAAGCGCGCGGCTTCGGCCATCATAAGGGGGTCATAACCGGCAATTTGTACTGATCTTGGTGCTGGCTCATCGCCAAACTGTATGCGCAATCGAGATTTTCTGGTGTCCCAGGTGATTGGGTCTGCTGCAACCATTTCCGAAACCACCAAGCCTGCGCCCATCTCCCGGCAAAGCCTGCGAAATGGCAGATCGGTTACGCCAGCCATGGGGGCCAGAACGGTTTTGCGATCAATGTGGTAGGGGCCAATATTGAACAAGAGAATCTCTATGGTCAGTGTTTCAAACGGGAGGGCCATTCTACCCTTTGGCCAACTGATTAAAAAGTGATCAATCAAAAAAACACTATTTTTTTATCACAGGCGTTTTTTTACTACTGAAAGAGGCCATTCTGCCCTATAGTCGATGGACGATAAGTCCGCTATTAATGGCTAATTATGAATCAAGGTAACAATTTCCCCCAGCTCTTAAAGCAATGGGCCACAGAGGCTAGCATCTATGACTGGGTGCTTGGCACGGTGTATAAAACAGAGGGACCCAGCTATCGTAAAGTAGGCGCTACCATGCTGTTTAACAGCTTGGGCCAGCAGTTTGGTCTATTGAGTGGCGGTTGTTTGGAGTCTGATTTGCAGCGCCATGCTAAGCTCGTGATGTCCACCGGTCAGCCAACTACCTTGTGTTACGACGGCTCTGATGAAGATGATGTTGCATTCCAGCTTGGTATTGGTTGTGGCGGCACTATCTATATTATGTTGCAGCCAGTTGTGGCAGAGAATGATTTTCTTGGTTTGTCTGCGCTCGCAGATCACCTAGCTGAGAATAAATCAGCTCTGTATTTACAGGCTATTCCTTTATCCGGCGAAAAGGTATCTATCGAGGCTCGGGTATTGACCGCAGACGATCCTCATTTTGAGTATTATCTTGCTCAGCTTGGCCAGCAAAAAAGTTGTCTAGTCCCATTGAGTAATGACAGCGATGGCCCTGAGTTGTTGATAACTCTGGTGGAGCCACCAGTGAATTTGCTGGTGATTGGCGGCGGTGTGGATGCCCGGCCGCTGGTAAGTATGGCCGCCAAGTTAGGCTGGCAGGTAACATTGTGGGACAGCAGGCCTGCCAATGGCCGGCGAGAGCATTTTTTAGATGCGGCTCGGTTGCTGAGTTGCCCGATAGAGCAGTTAGCCGACCACAGTCTTTTCAAGCATTTTAAGGCGGCCGTTGTCATGAGCCACAATCTGTCGATGGACGCTGATGCATTAAATCTATTGCAGTCTGCTGCGCTAGAGTATCTAGCATTACTGGGGCCCGAGTCTCGCAAGCAGACCGTATTAAAATTGGCAGGTCTATCCAATTCCGCGTTGTCGGCGCCACTGCATGGACCCGCCGGTCTTGCTTTGGGTGGAGAGCTCCCCGAATCATTGGCCCTTTCAATATTGGCCCAGTGCCATGCTGTTTTACATCATGCAGATAGCCATTGTTTGTCAGAGCCACAGTCTGGCCCGCTGCCCTGATGGCTAAAATAGGCGCGCTAATACTGGCAGCCGGTGCGGGCTCAAGATTTATGGCCGGCGCAGGCATTGTTGGTTACAAGCCCCTGGCACAGATTCAGGGTCGGCCAATGCTGCAGGCTGTGATTGATCTGGCCAATTTGGTAGTGCCGGGTAATGTGCATACGGTGCTGGGAAATGGGGCACAGGAAATAGCACGGCACATCAGCAATACAGAGTTATTAATAAATCCGGATTGGCAGCAGGGTTTGGGTCGGTCTATCGGTTGGTCTGTTGGTGAGTTAATGGTAGGGCCACAAAATTACGATGGCTTGTTGTTAATACTTGGGGATCAGCCGTTGCTGACTGTAGATGGGTTGAGAGACCTTCTTGGGCTTTATGATAGGACCAGGCCGGTCTGCGCTTTATACAATAATTCCCTAGGTGTTCCGGCGCTTTTCCCTCGTGAGCAGTTTCTGCAGCTAGCTCAATTACAGGATGATACAGGCGCCAAACAGCTATTATTGTCCATGGGTCGGTTGGTACGACAGGTGCCAATGCCAGAGGCGGCGGTGGATATAGATACAGTCGAGGATTTGCAGGCGCTAACGGCTAAGCAGGATAGGTAGCGCTTAATAAGCCTGCCTCGTTAGTCGGCAAGCTGAATCAGATAGCCTGTGGCGGCTAGTCTGGGGTCCACTATTTTTAGATTGATGCGAACCTCACGCTGACTTGGCATCAATGGGTGGCTTCCCAGTTGATCTTGCAGATATTCCAGAGGCGAAAACGTTCGTCTGGCCACCAGGCTATCGTTTAAATCGGTAAAGCTAACCTTCAGTTTTGGGAATCGCTGAATAATATCTGCCTTATTTACCAGTAGAATATCCATGCTGATGGTATCCAGTTGATTGGGGTCCGTGCGCACAACAAACTGTGTGACTTTTATCTTTTTCAGGTCCCGGTATTCACCAATAGTGCATTTTGTGTACAGACAAAACTGCTGGATAAGTGGTCGATATTTAGGCGTCTGACTTAATTGTTCGCTATTAAAATAGATGAGCTGCAGTGCTAGTAATGCAAGGCCTACAAGCCCAGCGCTGAGCATAGGAAATAGTTTTGCTCTGGCAGGGGAGTTTTTTGGAGGCTCTGTGTCCAGAATTTCCCGGTGAGCCAAATCACTGATCTTATTTTCATGGAGCTGTTGCTCCTCTTCAATGACCAAATCATCAAACTCAAACTCTTCGAGAGGTTGATTTACAAACAGCCTTTCGTCTATCGGCGCAGATTTTTCAAGCATTTCATCGAGAAGTTCGGCGAACTTTGTATTGTGCTCGGCCAATATCTCGGCTTCCGTGCTGTCGCCAAGCACTGCATCCAGTTCCCGCTCAAGATAGTCAGTAGCGCCATTTAAATCTGCAATCCCATCCAGCACATAGGGCAAATAATCCACATTAATATCATTGGAGTCCGGTTGCTCTTGATAGTCCTCGGCGGCAAATACCACTAGGCAGGCACCGCAGCGCACCAACCCTGCCGCTGCAGTTAACTGGCTGGGCTGGGCACGAAAGGCAATCTTGCACTCTGGGCAGCGGGTGATGATATCAGTCATCAGATTCCTGAATGAGGTGTTTAAGCGAGCAGTTTAGCAGGATTGCCTGTTAGTTTAAGTGTGAACTTTGATGGCGCTGAGTTGTGCCCATTCATCTTCGACAGCGGGCTGTTCAAACGCGAAAAAGGGTAAATAGGGGGCGGACACATCGTCAATCTGAGATTCCAGTAAGCCGGAGAGGCAGAGGCTACCCCCGGCATAGGTCAGCTGACTGATATTGTCGGCCAGCTGTATCAGGGGAGCTGCCAGGATATTTGCCACCATTACATCAGCTAGCACACCGTCTGGAATAGCCTCAGGTAGGCAGGTGATGAGGCGCTCGTCGGCAATGTTATTGCGCTGGGCATTATCGCGGCTGGCCAGCAATGCCTGAGGGTCGTTATCAATGGCTACCACCTTATCGGCGCCAAGTAAGAGTGCGGCAATGCCAAGAATGCCAGAGCCACAGCCGTAATCAATGATCGTTTTGCCTGCTAGATCTTGGCGGTCGAGCCAACGCAGGCACAGATGTGTGGTGGGGTGACTGCCTGTACCAAAAGCAAGGCCAGGGTCTAGGCTGAGGTTGATAGCATCGGGCTCTGGTGCATCAGCCCAGCTTGGGCATATCCACAGTCGCTCACCGCACTTTACGGGCTTAAAATATTTCTTCCATTCCTGAGACCAGTCTTTATCTTCTAGCAGTTCCCAGCGCAGCGGGGCCAGTGCCTCTGTGGTAAGTTGATTGGCGATCAGGTCGGTATCCACGGTTGAAGGGAACAGTGCTTTAACTGTGCATTGGTCCCACAGGGGAGTTTCGCCAACACCAGGCTCAAGGATTGGCTGATCTGCGGCATCCAAAAAGGTCACGGTCACAGCCCCCGCCTCAAACATAGCGTCCTCGGCAGATTCACTTTGCTCGCGGGGCACTTCAGTCTGAAGCTGAATCCATCTTGTGGCAGACATTTGGATCAGAGACCGAGCTTTTTCTCAAGATAGTGAATGTTCACACCGCCTTTCTTGAACTCTGTATCTCGCACCAAATTTTCATGCAGTTCGATATTGGTCTTGATTCCGTCAATAACCATCTCGTCCAGAGCGTTACGCATTCTCGACAGAGCCGAGTCGCGGTCCCGACCATAGGTGATTACTTTGCCGATCAAGGAATCATAATTGGGCGGAACGCTGTAGCCATTATAAATATGGGAGTCTACGCGCACACCGTTGCCTCCGGGGGCATGGTAGGCTTTGATTGTACCGGGCTGCGGCAGGAAGCTGACCGGATCCTCAGCGTTGATACGACATTCAAATGAGTGGCCACGGAAAATAATATTTTCCTGCTTGAAACTTAGCGGTCGGCCACTGGCAATCAGCAATTGCTCTTTAATAATATCTACACCGGTAATCATCTCAGAGACTGGGTGCTCGACCTGAACTCTGGTATTCATCTCAATAAAGTAATAGTGCCCATCTTCGTAGAGAAACTCGAAGGTGCCAGCACCGCGATAATTGATTTGAATACAAGCGTTTACGCAACTTTCAAACACTGCTTGTCGAGCATCTTCCGGAATGCCTGGAGCCGGTGCTTCTTCAATGACTTTTTGGTGACGACGCTGCAATGAGCAGTCGCGATCGCCAAGGTGGATTGCGCTGCCCTGACCATCAGACAGAACCTGCACTTCCACATGCCGAGGGTTCTGCAAAAACTTTTCCATATAAACCGTGCCATCGCCAAATGCGGCGGCGGCTTCAGTCTTGGTAATGCTTACGGCATTAAGCAAGCTATCTTCGTTTTCCACCACGCGCATGCCACGGCCACCGCCGCCAGCAGCAGCTTTGATAATGACCGGATAGCCAATACGAAGTGCCGTGGCTTTAAGGAACGCTGGGTCGTTAGGTAGTGGCCCGTCAGAACCTGGTACGGTGGGTACACCGGCGGCTTTCATGGTTTTGATGGCTGCAACCTTGTCGCCCATGGTGCGAATAACGTCGGCAGTGGGGCCGATAAAGACAAACCCGCTGTTCTCTACCTGTTCGGCAAAATCTGCATTTTCTGCCAGAAAGCCATAGCCGGGATGAACGGCCTCAGAGCCAGTAATCTCCATGGCGCTGATAATGGCAGGCACATTAAGATAACTCTGGGGAGATGGGTTGGGGCCAATGCACACAGCCTCGTCTGCCAGTTTTACATGTTTCAAGGCGGCATCAATTTTTGAGTGAACAGCCACTGTCTTGATGTTTAACTCTTTGCAAGCGCGGAGGATCCGCAGAGCAATTTCGCCGCGGTTGGCGATAAGTACCTTATCGAGCATGATTCAGTTCCCGGCCTGCGCTAAACAATGGTAAAAATAGGTTGGTCAAATTCAACGGGTTCGCCGTCTTCAACCAAAATAGCACCAATGGTGCCTGCTTTATCCGCTTCGATTTGATTCATCATTTTCATGGCTTCGATAATGCATAGCACATCGCCTGGAGCCACTGTCTGACCTACGGAGACAAATGCGGGTGAACCAGGTGCTGGTGAGCTGTAGAAGCTGCCAACCATGGGTGAGCGCACAACATGGCCTTCAAGTTCGTTGCTGGCTGGTGCAGCAGTTTCTGCTGCAGGCACTGCTGCGGCGGGCGCGGCGGGTGCCGGTGCCGGAGCGGCCATCACTGGAGCCGGCGCGGCGGAGTAAGCCACAGGGGCGCCGCGGCTAATACGCACGGACTCTTCACCCTCGGTGATTTCCAGTTCATTGATGTTTGATTCTTCAAGCAGCTCTATTAGCTTTTTAACTTTGCGAATATCCATTCTAGTCTCTCGATTCTAAATTAATTGTCTAGCTTGCTCAGCACTGCGTGCAGGGCAAGGTGGTAACTCTGTGCGCCAAAGCCGCAAATGACGCCTTGAGCAATATCAGAAAAATAGGAGTGGCGACGAAATTCTTCTCTGCCATGAACATTGGAGAGATGCACTTCTACAAAGGGGATCTCAACGCCCAGCAAAGCATCGCGCAGCGCTACGCTGGTGTGAGTAAACGCTCCGGGGTTGATAATGATGTAGTCGACCATTTCCTGCCGGGCATCATGAATGCGCTGAATCAACTCATGCTCTGCATTGCTTTGCAGGGCGAGCAGATGGTGCCCAGCGGATATCGCGGCGTCGATTAACTGTTGGTTGATGTGCTCGAGTGTTTCGCCACCATATATTTCGGGCTCACGGGTGCCGAGTAAATTCAGGTTGGGGCCATGAAGAAGAAGGATGGTTGCCATAATGAGTCTCATGCGCAAGCGACTAAAGGCGACAAGTCTGCACTAAAATGGCGCAGCTGTCCATGAGTTGCCAAAAAAAGAGCATTTTCGGCGAAATTAGCAGAATTTCCGCAGGTTTTCAGAGATTTTTTGCGGGATTGATTTCTGCTGCGAGCACATTAGGGGCTATTTCATGGCTTTTCGCCCCCAAATACCCGCAAAATTACAGCTTTAGGACGAAGATCCGCTAACGAGCCGCTAAATTCGCCAAAAAACCGCTAAATTCGGCGAAATTATTGGTTTGCTTGATTTAATGCATCTAAAACAACTGGCGCCAACAGGATTTGCGGCAATATCTCTGCTTCACCCGGGCCTTCGGGGAAAAGTAAATAGAGTGGCACGCCACTGCGTTGATACTGGTTTAGTAGCTCAGTGATCTCTGGATCACTGTCGGTCCAGTCGCCTTTCAGGTAGGTGATATTGTTGTTTTCCAGTGCTTGATAAAACGCGTCGGAACTCAGGGCAACACGCTCGTTAACCATGCAGGTGATACACCAGTCGGCGGTAAGGTTGACCAGTACCGGCTTGCCCCCACTGCGGAGTCGAGCCAGCACTTCGGGGGAGTAAGGCTCCCAGCGCGCCTCTTCGCTGGCCTTGGACATCTCTGCGCCAGGTATGGCAATGGATCCCATCAGACAGACAGCGGCAAAAATTTTGCTGGCGCTAAACAGAGAGCTATTGGTTTGATTGAGCTTCCACAGCCATATAGCCATGGCAATTAAAACCAATCCAATCACCACTGTGGCGGCCACATCTATGCTGGTTTGGCGGCCAGCGACCCAGAGCAGCCAGACAGCCGTGAGGTAGAGGGGGAAGGCCAGAAACTGTTTAAAGGTGTCCATCCATTGCCCGGGCTTAGGCAGGCGCTGGCTGAGGTTGGGAATCCAAGTCAGCAGAATAAACGGGAGAGCCATTCCCAGTCCGAGGAAGGCGAAGACCAAAAGAGCGACCGCAGAGGATTGGCCTATGGCAAAACCCAGTGCCGGACCCATAAAAGGGGCCGTACAGGGGCTGGCTACTGTGGTTGCTAGAACGCCAGTCATGAAGGAGGAGCTGAGGCTTTCGTCATTACCGGAAGACTGGCCAATAGACATCAGGCCAGTACCGATCTCTAGATAGCCTGAGAATGCCAGCCCCATGACAAAGAACAGATAGATTAGGAAAATCACAAAGGCCGGTGACTGCAGTTGGAAGCCCCAGCCTATAGCTTCACCAGCAGAGCGCAGAGCCAGCATTACCACTGCAATAGCGACAAAGCTAGACACTACGCCTGCAGTGTAGGCAAGGCCATGTGTCTGCTTGTCTTTATCGCTCTGGTGGGCGCGCGTAAAACTCAGTGCCTTGATGGACAGCACTGGGAACACACAGGGCATTAGGTTGAGAATCATGCCCCCAGCTAGGGCGAACAGCAGTATCAAGCCCAAGGAAAACTGCTCGCTGCCGGCTTGCTTGGCGTTGGGCCCCTGTTGAGCTGACTCAGAGGGAGTGGAGCTGATCGCCACGGCCCCAGATGTCAGGTCAATGGTTAGCCATTGCTTGCGCGGTGGGTAACAGAGCCCTGCATCGGCACAACCTTGGGATTCAATTTGAATCTCCATTTGCTCTGCTGCGGTGGAGAACGGAAGCACTATCTCTGTGGTGTTATAAAAAACTTCTAACTCCGCCTCAAAATAGTCGTCCCATTTAACTTTGCCAGCGCCAAACTTTGGCGTCTGCAACTGACTATTTGCATCCACGGCACTGAATTTGAAGCGGTCTTTATAGAGATAGTAGCCATCGCGGATAGACCAATTGAACAGTAATTGATTGGCACTCACGAGCACATCCACCTGATAGGCTTGCTCTACCGGCAGAAACTCGGCTTGGGTCAGGCTGAGAGCACTATTATTGCTGGCGCCTGGCGCCAGTGGATTTTGCTCTGCGGCTGACACCATGCTGGTTATTGCGGCAAGAAAAACCCAAAGCAACAGGCTTAATTTTACTGTCTTTTTCATCATTTAGTTCCGTTGTCATCCTGCCGTCAATATTAGTCGTAACAATTATTGAGCATGTATCCGGGGCGCTGCTAATAAAATTATCAGACTGCTACTTTACCACTTAATCTGTTGTTTACCTGAGCAATCTGATTGCCGATTCCCGATAAAAATATCATTACCGGTCAGTCATCATTGTTGGCCCCGTGCTATAATTTGCCTGAGGACCGTTATGAAAAAACTTATTATCACAATGCTTGCTGTCACCGCGTGTTTTGCGTTGCCAACTTTATCGGCCACTGCCGACAGTGCTACAAATGAAGGGTTGCATATCAGCGATGCTTATATTCGCACCATGCCCCCTGGCCGCAGCACCACCGCTGCTTTTTTATCTATTGCGAATCACACCGGTCAGTCGTGCAGAATTACTGAGGCGGATTCAGAGCTGTCCGATCGGCTGGAATTTCATCAACACCTGCACGCTGATGGCATAATGCGAATGCGCAAAGTAACTGGTGGCATCAACTTAGCGGCGGGTGAGACTGTTGTCTTCAAGCCCGGCGGTCTGCATATCATGCTGTTTAATATTGACCAGCCACTGATTGCTGGTGAATCTACGCAACTAAAGCTGAACACAGATCAGTGCGGCTCTGTGAGTTTTAATGTGCAAATCCGAAGTCTAGTCCCTGCCCCAATGAAAGAGATGCATCATTGATGAGGCTTTTTCACGGGTTGCGCGCCAAGTGGACAAGGTCCTACGCAGATATCAGTGAAACTCTGACGGAAGATTATGTGGGTGAGCGGGCTCCTCGCGGCGTGCGCTACAGCTTGATCGGTGCTCTGATACTGCTGTTATTATTGTCGGCTTTGGGCTGGTATTGGAGTAATGAACCAGATCAGTTCAATGTGCTTGAGGTAAGCCAAGCTTTTTCCGAACCGCTGGTGACCTCTAGAGCGCCTGATCAACTGGTGGTTGGTGTAGCCACCACTTCTGCATTAATTCACGCCGCTGACCTGATACTGCATAAACCCGGTGGCTATTTGTCCAACGATATTATGCCTCCAGGGCTGTGGTTGGATAATCAGCCAAGCTGGGAATTTGGTGTGCTGGTGCAGGTTAGGGATCTTAGCAAGGCCATGCGTGAAGCCTTCAGTCGCTCCCAGTCTCAGTCTACGGAAGATCCTGATTTGGCTCTTGCGGAGCCAAGATTTAATGTTGACCACAAGAGCTGGGCTGTGCCTTGGCCAGAAAGTGAATACACCGATGGCCGAGACTATCTGTATTCTTATCTCCAGCGATTGCACGATGATCGGGAGTTTGATGCGCAATTTTTTGCCCGAGCAGATAATTTACGCTACTGGTTGGGTACGGTGGAAACCCGCTTGGGCAGTCTTTCTCAGCGCTTGTCGGCCAGTGTTGGGCAGCGACGCATCAATACAGATTTGTCTGGTTCAGTTGCCGCGCGGCAGTCCACCGCATCACCTAGCGAATTGATCGTTAAAACAGATTGGCTATTAATCGACAATGTATTTTACGAAGCTCGTGGCACTTCTTGGGCGCTGCTGCATTTTCTAAGAGCCATCGAGATAGATTTCGCCGATGTACTTGAAAAAAAGAATGCCAAGACCAGCTTGCAACAAATAATCCGCGAGTTGGAAATGACTCAACAGCCGGTGCGGGCTCCAATTATAGTTAACGGCGAGGGCTTCGGCCTTTTGGCCAACCATTCTCTGGTAATGGCGTCTTACGTCAGCCGAGCCAATGCCGCCATCATTGATTTGCGGGAGTTGCTCTCCCAAGGTTAGATATAAATGACAGACGTCTTGAACACAGATGGAATTGGTTCGGACAGCGATTGGCTTAATCGGCTGAGCTCTCATTCAGATCAAGAACCCGGTCAGGGGCTAAGTTCTGAGCTAATCGCCAGCCGCCGCAAAGGCGGTGTGATGGTGGTCGATCACAACTTTAAGGTGGTGATGATTGATCGCAAAGCCGCCCAGTTTTGCGGTGTATCCCCCGGGCAGTCTCAGGGCAAAAGGTTCTATTCTCTGTTCCCAACCTTGCTGGGCAGTCTGTTTGCCTCAGAGCTGCACCAAGCCGTCACCTCTGTTGCGTGCAAGCGCTGTTCGCGGCCCAATTACAGTCAACTGATCGATCAGGTTTATCAAGCTTTTCCATCACAGAAGTCCATGTCTAAGCAGCCGCTGGATGCAATTGTCATAAGTGCTTACAAAGATGGATCCTCGGTATACGGGCTCATTCAGCTGCAGTTTGATGATCAGCACGATGAGGCACCTCTACGGTCTGATGATGAGACCCCCGCCCAGCCTGCGCAAAATGCTACAAGTGCTCCGCAGTCCTGTAGCATTAGCTTCGAGGGCAGCGCTATTGTAGTTGTGGATAGCTATGGCTATATCTCCAGCATCAGCCAAGACGCCGAGCAACTGTTTGGTTATAGGGATCAGCTACTCAAAGGCAGCTCGGTGCGTATTTTGTTTCCCCAGCTCAACAATCTGCAAGAGGGCTGTGATATTGCCGCCTCTCTGTCAATACTGGCCAGCCAGAGCCCTCAGGGGCACCTAATGGCGGCGACATCGGCGGGTGAGACCAAGCGGCTGGACGTACAGATTTTTCGTTGCGCCAACGATAGGGGTGAATTGGTGTTGCACTGCCGTGACTTCATAGAAGCCGGCCTAAAGATTGAACAGCTCATTAATCGCGGCCAGTTATTTGCCACCACGGCCAAAAGTGTTGCCGACGGCGTAATGGTAGTTGACGCGGAGGGCTTTGTGGTGGAGATGAATCCCATTGCCGAGCAGTTGTTGGGTGTTGAGCTCAACCATTCTAAGGCGGTTCAAATTCAGACAGTGATGCCGCTGGCTAACGAAGAGACAGGTATCAGGGTCACGCCGGTTGAGGATGCCCTCAACCAGGTCAGCAATATTGAAATCAGCGAGTCTCTACTGCTAAAGGTTCGTGGGGCAGAGCCGATGACGGTGGCCATTTCTGCCTTCCCTATGCGCAATGGGTTGGGGCGAGTGGAAAAGTGTCTGGTGATATTTCGCCCATTGAGTGAGGCGCGGCGAGTCTCCAGTCGACTGCGATGGCAATCGATGCATGATCCATTAACGGGCTTACCCAATCGCAAGTCACTGGCGGGGCGCATTCAGCGAGCTATTGAAAGTGCCAAGCGCGAGGGTTCGATTCACGCCTTGCTTTATATAGATCTGTACAATTTTTCGGTAATCAATGACACCAGTGGCCATATGGCTGGCGATGAACTGTTGGTGCAGTTTGCTCATCTGCTTATGGAGGTCACTGGCCCCAATGATATTGCTGCCCGAATAGGCAACGACGAATTTGCGCTGTTATTGCACTGTATTAATTATGATAAAGCGATCGCGATGGCCGAGCAGGTGTTAGAGGCGATCAAAAACTTCAGTATTCTGTGGGACGGGGAAACCCTCAAGGTCGGTGCCAGTATTGGCGGTATTATGGTGGATTCCAATGCACTGTCAGATATTGATCTTATGATCTCGGCGGGTTCTTCTTGCGCCGCTGCTCGGGATAAGGGCCGCAACAAAATTCACTTTCAGTCTTTTAACGAAGAAGTGACCAAGCGCCGACGTCTGGCTACCAGCATGCCAAAGCTGGTCTCGGCACTGGACGAAAATCGCTTCACTCTATTCGCCCAGCCGATCCTGTCCCTGAATCCCAATGTGGCATTGCCTAAATACTATGAAATTCTGGTGCGTATGCGCGATAGCGATGGCACCATTTTGCCTCCCTCTGAGTTTATTCCGGTGGCGGAGCATTTTTCATTGATTGATGATCTGGATAAGTGGGTGTTCACTAATGCACTTAAATTTTTGCAGCAATATCAAAAGACATCAGCTCTGTTACCTACATTAGCGGTCAATCTTTCGGGCAGCACTGTGGGTGATGAAAACGCGATTGACTATATTCTCGCCGGGTTCAGCGACAGTGGCATATCCCCCAAGCATATTCAGTTTGAAATTACCGAAACCGCAGCGGTAAAGCACCTGTCAGAGGCCAAGCGTCTGATCGCTACCCTAAGGTCGGTAGGGGTGTCTTTTGCGTTAGATGATTTTGGTAGTGGGCTGTCATCTTTTGCCTACCTTAAAGAATTGCCTATCGACTGCTTGAAAATAGACTCGGGATTTATCCAGACCATGGATAACAGCGATGTGGACTATTCTGTGGTCAGCACCATCAATCACCTGGGCCATATTATGGGAGTATCAACGGCGGCAGAGGGTGTGGAGAACAAAATGCAACACCAGCTATTGAAAAAGATTGGCGTCGACTATGTGCAGGGTTTTCAAATCCAGCACCCGGAGGCGCTGGATAAAATTATTCCTGTCTACTAATCAACTCAGCTAGCACTAGCTAGCTTAGGCAATCTTAAGCCCGTTGTACTCGGCGGGATGTAGTCTTGGGCCATACTGACCGACCACGGCACTGGCGGCACGATTGGCAAACGTGGCCGCATCGAGGCAGGACTCCCCCTGAAAAACCGCATATAAATAAGCCCCGGCAAACATATCGCCGGCACCATTGGTGTCTACCGCGGTAACCGGCTGAGCCGGTGCCTGCAATATATTGGCACCATCAAAAACAATGGAACCCTCGGCGCCTAGGGTAATTACAAATTGCCTGGCAGTCTTTTGCATAATCGAAATTGCACTATCTAGATCATGGGTCCCGCACCAGGCCAGCGCTTCCTGCTTGTTACAAAACAGCAGATCGACACCAGCGCCAATAATCTCAGACAGTCCGGCTTTGAAATGTTCGACAATGCCTGGATCAGACAAACTGATCGCCACTTGCGTACCGCTGGCTTGAGCTGCTTCTCTGGCTTTAATGGCTGCAGCGCGGCCGGAGTCGCTGGTGACAAGATAGCCTTCTATATAAACAATTTCAGAATCCGCGATTATGCTGGAATCTATGTCCGCAGGGCTGAGCTGCTCGCCGATCCCTAAAAAAGAATTCATCGTGCGCTCGGCATCTGGTGTCACCATCAATAGGCATTTGCCGGTGATGCCTTCTTCCAGCTGATCGCCGCCGCTGTGGTCTACACCATTGTCAATTAGATCTTGCAGATAGAACTGGCCATTTTCATCATTGGCCACTTTGCAGGCCATATAGCCTTTGCCACCAAACTGGGTGAGAGAGATAACTGTATTTGCGCCAGACCCGCCACAGGCGCGTTTTGATAATGTGAGGTGATCTTGCAGATTATCCATCAGATAACTCTGTCGCTGTTGATCAACCAGCGTCATCAACCCCTTTTCGATATTCAGGCTAGCAAGATCTGCATCCGAGACCTGAATTTCAGTGTCGACCAGAGCATTACCCAATCCATAGACATGATATTTTTTCATCAACAAATCTCAGAGCTTGGCTCGGTGGATAACAATACCCTGCTGGGTGGCTAGAAAAAGAATATCAGCCGGCTTAACCGCAAATAGCCCATTGGTCACCACGCCGGTTATCTGATTGATTTTCTCTTCCAGATCACAGGCCGATCCCATTGGGTATAGATGATGGACATCAAGAATAATATTGCCGTTGTCGGTGATAACATTCTCTCGCCACACTGGGTCGCCTCCCAACTTGACCAGCTCTCTTGCCACATGACTGCGGGCCATTGGAATCACTTCAACAGGAAGAGGGAACGTCCCTAGAGAATCTACCCATTTGCTCTCGTCGGCAATGCAGACAAATTCATCGGCCACCGCGGTGACGATTTTTTCTCTCGTCAGAGCCGCACCGCCCCCTTTGATTAATTGCAGCTGGTCGTTGGCTTCATCGGCACCGTCAATATAAATGGTTACCTCAGACACAGTATTCAGTTCGAAAACCTGAATGCCATGGCCGCGCAATCGTTCGGCAGAGCCTTCAGAGCTGGCCACGGTACCAAGAAATTTATGTTTGTGTTCAGCGATCAGGTCTATAAAGCAATTGGCGGTGGAACCTGTGCCAATGCCAACAATACTATCTGCTTCAATTTTTTCTAAGATATAGTCTACAGCGGCCTGAGCGACTGCCTGTTTAAGTTGATTCTGATCCACCGATGACCCCAATATGTTGATAAGAATGAAAACGCAGCAATTATACGTCGATCACTAGGTAATTGAAGGAATAAAACAGATTAGTCCTGAGATTGCCTGCCTTGGGCACTGGCGTAAATTCTTCGATCAAACTACTATTGTCCCTTCAACGAACAACTTTGGAAATTCCATGCCACACAACTATGTGGAAAAAATTCTCGATGCGCGCATCTATGATCTGGCTATTGAAACCCCAGTAGACCATGCGCCATTGCTATCTCATCGTCTTAACAATGAGGTGCTGCTAAAGCGAGAAGACTTGCAGCCGGTATTCTCGTTCAAACTGCGCGGGGCCTACAACAAACTCCGCCATCTCTCAGCAGAGCAGTTGGAGGCTGGTGTTATTGCGGCCTCTGCGGGCAATCATGCTCAGGGGTTGGCTCTGGCAGCAAAAAAAATGGGGGTGAAGGCCACTATTGTTATGCCCAAGACCACGCCGCAGATTAAAGTTGATGCAGTGCGTGCCCGTGGGGCCAAAGTCGTGCTGGTAGGGGATAGTTACGATGCCGCTGCCGCCCATGCAGACAAGCTTATCGAAGAACAGGGCCTTACCTATATCCATCCGTTTGATGATCCTGATGTGATCGCCGGACAGGGGACTATAGGCATGGAAATCCTACGCCAGATTCCTGGAGACTTGGATGCTATCTTTATCGCCGTGGGGGGTGGTGGTCTCTGCGCCGGGGTTGCTGCCTATGTAAAACATTTGCGGCCAGAGATTAAAATTATTGCTGTGGAGTCTGATGACGCGGCCTGTCTTGATGCGGCTATAAAAGCCGGTCGTCGAGTGCGCTTGAAAGAAGTAGGTATTTTTGCCGATGGCACCGCTGTTGCGCAGATTGGCAAAGAGACCTTCCGTTTGCTTAAAGACTTGGTCGATGAAGTTATTACGGTTAGCACTGACGAAATCTGTGCGGCGATCAAAGATGTATACAACGATACTAGGGCAATCTGTGAGCCCTCTGGTGCACTTGGAACCGCCGGGCTGAAAAAATATGTTGATGCTCATGGGATAGAAGGGCAAACATTGATGGCGATTCAATGTGGCGCCAACATAGATTTTGACCGTTTGCGTTATATTTCTGAACGCACCGAGACCGGTGAAAAGCGTGAGGCAGTTTTGGCGGTTACCATTGATGAAAAGCCCGGAAGCTTCCAGGCATTTTGCATGGCCCTGCGCAAGCGCAATATTACTGAGTTTAACTACCGCTACAGTGATGACAACTTAGCGCAAATTTTTGTGGGTATGAAAGTTAACTCTGATGATGATCGTCGTGAGTTAGTAGAAGAGTTGCGCGGCAAAAAGTATGTTGTGTCCGACATGACTGACAATGAAACGGCCAAGCTACATATACGCCATATGGTTGGTGGTCGCTCTCCTCAGGTTGGTGAAGAGCAGGTATTCCGATTTGAGTTTCCGGAACGCCCTGGGGCATTGCTGAATTTTCTGGTGCAGCTGGGCGGACGTTTTAATATCTCGATGTTCCATTATCGCAACCATGGCTCTGCCTTTGGTCGAGTATTGGTTGGCTTGCAGGCGTCGGCAAAAGATCGGCGGGAAGTTAAAAAATTCCTCGACGACTTGGGTTACCGTTATACGGACGAGACGGAAAACGAAGCCTATCAGTTCTTTTTGGCCAGCGAGTAAGAGAGGCTATTTATCCCAAAGCAGATCCGAAATCTTGCGGATCTGCAGGGCTTCAAAACCTGATCCCGCCAAGGCGTCGGAGATAACCACGACCTGATCATCTGGAGAGAACTCGTCGCGCTGAATCATAATCGCCGCGGCGTCCGCTAGGGTTTTTTCTGAGTCACCGCCAATTTCAATCTGATAGCTCAGTACATTTCGGTTGATAACCAACTGTCGTCTGGTACGGCTGTTGTTGGTAAAAGCACAGATAATAGATTCTGGGTGGCAGTTGGTGATACGGTTAGCCATGCGCCCGCGCCTGGTGGGCACGATAATCGCACGGGCAGAGATAGATGTTGCCAAATCTACTGCGGCTTTAGCCACCTGCTGTTTGTTGTCATCTTTCAGCTGTAGATTATCGGTGAAGCGCAGGCCCCGGCTGCTCTCAGTGGAACGGGCAATGCGATCAAGAATCTCAACACATTTTATTGGATGCTTGCCCACGGTAGTTTCGCCAGAAAGCATAATCGCGTCGGCTTCTTCGTAGACAGCATTGGCCACATCGGTCACTTCAGCGCGTGTGGGGATGGGGTTTTCAATCATGGATTCCAGCATATGGGTTGCGACAATCACTCGCTTGCCCATCTCGGCACAGGTGCGAATGATGCGGCGCTGGATTCGCGGCAACACTTCAAGTGGCACCTCCACACCTAAATCACCACGAGCCACCATAATGCCATCGGCTGCGGCAATAATTTCAACCATATTAGTAATGGCTTCCTGATCTTCCAGTTTGGCTACAATCTTAATTTGCTCGGCTCTTTCACCAAGTAACTCTCGCAACTCTTCAATATCTTTAGCCTGACGGACAAAGGACAGGGCGATAAAGTCGACGTCCTGAGCCATACCAAATTCAATATCTCGGCGATCTTTTTCAGTAATAGCTGGGAGGTTGACGCGAATACCTGGCAAGTTGACATGGCGCTTGCTCTTAAGCAGACCGCCATCAATGACCTGCACCTTCATCACGCGCTCTTGTTTGCTCAGAACTCGAAGATTAATCAGGCCATTATCAACGGTGATCGTGTCCCCCACATCTACATCATTGATTAGGTCCTCATAGTTAATGTGGATAGAGGAAGACTCTACATCTTCAGCACCACGGGCCACAATTGAAATTACATCCCCTTCGTTCAGATGAAGGTCATCGGCTCTGTCGCCAGTGCGAATCTCCGGGCCTTGAGTGTCCAGCAAAATAGCAATGGGGTGATTGAGTTTTTTGTTGAGCTGCTGAATCGCCTGAATAATTTTGGCGTGGGAGCTGTGGTCACCATGAGACATATTAAGCCGTGCCACATTCATTCCGGCATTGGCGAGCTTTTCCAGCATTTCGATGGATTCTGTGGCTGGGCCTATGGTGCAGATTATTTTTGTTTGGCGCATATTATCTCTTGGTCAGTCGCTATTTGATGAAGGGGGATATCCCAACTCTGATGGGATATATGCTCTATTTCCTGGCAGCTGTGAGCTAAGCCCACCAGCATTGGTTTGGTCCGCTGGCTATCGGCCGTAAAGGCCAGAGTGCGGTCGTAGTAGCCACCGCCCATGCCCATGCGATTGCCCAGGCGGTCAAAGGCCACCAGGGGCATAAAAATAATATCCAGACTCCAGGGCGGGGCGATTTGTGTGTCGCTAAAAACTGGCTCCGGAATTCCAAAGCGATTGGCTCGCAATGGCGTGCCTGCGCTGTACTGGCCAAAGTAGAGGCGGTTAACTTTCAGTGGATGCAATATGGGTAAAAAACAGCTTTTGCCCGCTTTCAGGGCAATGTCCATCACAAAGCTCGGATCGATTTCGCCATCATTGGCCAGATAGATGCCTATTCGTTTAGCCCGCAAGAAAAAGCTTTGGCGGCAGAGAATAGATGCCAATTGCTCAGCGCACTGGCGCTGTTGGTCTACTGACAGGGCGCGGCGCTTGGCACGGAGTTCTTTTCTGGTCTCAGCACTGGACATCATTTTGAACCCATTGAATTAAAATCCCAGAGTGCCGCTGCCAACGTGGCCTTGAACCGAAGAGTTCAAGGTGGCTACCCTCGCAACAAATCAGGCTTTCCGACGCACGGAAGTGCACAACATTGTTGGCGGAGAGAGGCCGGGTAAAAATTATCGGCTCAGGGACTTCTTGGCTGGCAAACACCCCAGGAGACCCTAGTATAGCAGAGCGCTATTATAAAAATCGTTGCCTGTGGGCAATAATTGATTGTTTTTTGGGGATAGTTTTCTTGTGGGCCTGCTTAGTTGGCCAGATCGCTCAGTGCAGAGTCCAGTTTGGAGTCCATTGATTGAAGCAGGTTGGAGGCAGAGGCGTCTTGCTGAGCATCATCTTGGGTGCGAATAAGATCATGGGCCAGATTTAGAGCAGCCATAACTGCAATGCGCTCGACACCAATAATGTGGGAGCTGTGACGAATCTCTTGCATTTTTTCATTGAGCAGTTGGGCCGAGTATTCCAGCGCTTCGCGCTCTTCTGGTTTGCAATTAACCTGATACTCTTTATCGAGGATGCGAATTTTCAAGGAGACATTTGCCATAGTTATTGCTCTGCACTCAGATTGCGCAGGCGATTAATCATGGTCTCAATCTTCTGTCGCGCCATTTCATTTTTTTCGATCAGCTCACTGCGCTCACCCATAAGACCAGCTTCCCGCTCGCGCAGGGCTTGATTTTCTTGTTTCAGTTGCTGACATAGCTCGATCAAACGGTCGAGTTTCTGCTCAAAGTTATTGGTCTCTTTCATCGCGGTGGGCACGGCCTGTTGTGTTACTGATAACCGCATAACTATAGGCATTGTGGATGGTTCGGTCAATTACAAGATTTGATGCAGCAGATTGGCAAGAATGTTAGGATGCGAATCAACTCCATGAGGTATAGCTGTGACTTTTGAACAACTGGAAGACCTGTTTTTTGCGCTGAAAATTAACGCCAATCCGTCGGCCTTTCACGGCTTTCTGTGTGGTCGTTTAAGTTGCGGTGCTGTAGATATGAAGCAGCTGGTTGAGGCCTCAACCAAATGGCTGGCGCTCGCCGAAGAGCAAGAAGAAGCGGTAGAAAACAGCTTGGAGGAGTTCTATGAAAGCTCCCTGAGCAACTTGGAAGATCTCAGCTTTCTGTTCTCACCGCTGCTCCCAGATGATGAACTGCCTTTGACGGAGCGGCTGGTCGCGGTTGGAGAATGGTGTAGTAATTATATTTCTGGCCTGGGCGATGGAATGGGCGCTGAGTTTGAAGTGTCAGCGGAAGGCAAAGAAGCCCTCGAGGACCTCTCTGCCATAGGCCAGATTTCGGTAGATTTTGAATCTGAAGATGACGGCGAGCGAGACTACGCAGAGTTGGTGGAATACATTCGTATTGCAGTGCAGTTGGTTTTTTCTGACCTGCATCCGGAGATTGAGTCTGAGGCTGGCCCCACTATTCATTAGTGCAGGCCACTGAGAAGCCAATGATCACACAAAAACATTATGCATCCAGACGTCGCGATCTAATGGCGATGATGCAGGGTAACAGCATTGCTGTGGTCGCCGCCGCGCCGGAAAAAATTCGCTCCAACGATACCCATTACCCCTATAAACAATGTACTAATCTCAGTTATTTATCGGGCTTTCCGGAGCCCGAATCTGTGATGTTGCTTATCCCTGGGCGTCAGCAGGGGGAAGTGGTATTTTTTTGTCGAGATAAAGATCCACTACGTGAAACTTGGGATGGGTACCGCGAGGGTCCTGCGGGCGCCGTTCAGAATTTTGGTGCTGACGATGCGTTTCCCATCGATGATATTGACGATATTTTGCCCGGCATGCTGGAAGGCAAGGATCGGGTTTATTACGCCATTGGCAAAGATGCAGAATTTGATAAGCATCTGATGACCTGGGTCAATGACGTACGTGAGAAAAGAGGCAACGATGCTGTGCCTCCTGGGGAGTTTATTGACCTCGATCACTTGGTTAACGAAATGCGTTTGATCAAGTCCGCCGCTGAAATAAAACTGATGCGTCAGGCTGGTGAGATATCCGCCAGAGCCCATCGCCGGGCTATGCAGCTGAGCAGACCCGGCCTTTATGAGTATCAGCTTCAGGCGGAAATCGAACATGAGTTTATGGCCTCTGGTGCGGTGGGTCCGGCCTACACCAGTATTGTAGGTGGCGGCAAAAATGGCTGTGTGCTGCACTATATTGAAAACCGCGATAGGCTGAGAGCGAATGACCTGGTGTTAATCGACGCCGGCTGTGAGTATCAAAATTACGCCGCAGATATCACCAGAACCTTTCCAGTCAATGGCAAGTTCAGTCGAGAGCAAGCGGCGATCTACGATATTGTGCTGGCCGCCCAGGCTGCGGCAATTGAGCTGATCGCGCCAGGGTTGGAATATAATCTGGCCAATGATGTCACGGTGCGGGTTATCACTCAGGGTTTGATTGACTTAAGTATTCTTGCGGGCGACATTGATGAGTTGATTGAGCAGGGCGCTCACAGAGATTTTTATATGCACAATGCCGGGCATTGGTTGGGCATGGATGTACATGATGTGGGTGACTACAAAATTGACAATCATTGGCGCGAGTATGAGCCCGGTATGGTGCTGACTGTAGAGCCCGGGATTTATATTTCTCCGGATAACACCAATGTTGATAAGAAGTGGCGCGGCATTGCTGTGCGCATAGAAGACAATGTGCTGGTCACCAAGACCGGCTGTGAAAATCTGACCTCCGGAGTACCCAGTGCCCGAGATGAGATTGAACTATTGATGGCCGGTTAACTAAAGGCACCATATGACTGCTCCAGCTGCTACCACCGCTAAAAATAGCACTGCCGATATTGTTATCGTCGGTGGCGGCATGGTTGGTATTAGTGCTGCATTGTTGCTCGCTGCCCAGCATCCCTGGAAGATCATGCTAATAGAGTCTCAGGCTTTTAGCGGCACCGGCCCTTTGGTCAGCCCCAGTTTTGATGCTCGCTCGACGGCACTGTCTTGGAGTAGCCGACAAATCTACGAGTCCATTGGGCTGTGGTCCGGTCTGGCTGGGGGGTTATCTAAAATCTCGCAGATCCATGTTAGCGACCGCGGCCATATGGGTCTCACCCGGATTGATGCCGCCGAGGCGGAGGTAGAAGCTCTGGGTTATGTGGTGGAGAATCAGTATCTAGGCGCTGCATTATTAGCCCAACTTGAGCAGACCAATATTCAGCTGTGTACCTCTACCTCGGTCAAAGGCATCAAGCCCCTAGCCTCTGGCATAAAGCTAACACTGGCCAGCGATCAAGGCGAGCAAGAAGTAGATGCAAAGCTGCTGGTGATTGCTGATGGCGCCGGTTCCAGCACAGCCCAGAAGCTGGGCATTCACAGCCAGACAGCCTCCTATAACCAATCCGGCATTATTGCCAATATCAGCCTTGCCCAGCCGCACAACGGTGTTGCCTATGAGCGATTCACCGATCAAGGCCCCTTGGCGTTGTTGCCGTTAAATAGTTTTCAGGGCCGCCCCCGCAGCGCGCTAGTTTGGACCCAGCCGAAAGATCAGGCTGAGATATTGATGGCCGCTGACGATCAGTCATTTCTCGAGCATCTGCAAGAGCGCTTTGGCCACAGGCTGGGCGACTTTGTGGCGGTGGGTGAGCGAGTCAGTTATCCATTGGCGCTGACCACCTCCACCGAACAGGTACGCAGCAATCTCGTGGTCATGGGCAATGCAGCCCATAGCCTCCATCCTGTTGCAGGACAGGGCTTTAATCTTTCATTGCGGGATGCTGCTACTCTAGCCAGTGCACTTGCGGAGGCGCCAGAGTCTATTGGCAGTCTTGACAGATTGCAGAGCTATTACCAGCAGCAGTCAGCGGATCAGCGCAATACTGTATTGTTTAGCGACAGTCTACCCAAGCTGTTTGGTCTGACGTCGCCGCTAGTGGCGGCGGGGCGCAATTCTGGATTGTTGGCGATGGATTTAATCCCGGCGCTCCGTGGTAATTTTGCTCGCTTTGGTATGGGGCTGGCAACGCGGGAGGCCGGTCATGGTTAGAGCTAAGCAACAAGAATATGACATGGTGATTGTTGGTGCCGGCATGGTTGGTGCCACCGCCGCCTCACTGTTGGCTCGTGTTGGCGGTGATAGGGCGCTAAAAATCGCCTTGGTTGAAGCGCGTACCCCCGAGCTTTTCAACGCCGAGCAGTTTGATCCGCGCGTGGCGGCCATTACCGAGAAGTCGCGACAGTTATTGGAAAGTGCAGGATTGTGGCAGCCGATGGCGGACAAACGTATCAGCCCGTATCTGCGCATGGATGTTTGGGATGCCGAGGGTACAGGGCGCATTCAGTTTGATAGCCATGATATTCATCAATCCAATCTGGGTCACATTGTCGAGAACTCGGTGGTTGTTGAGTCACTGTTAGCGGATATTGGGCAGCAGCCAAATATAGACCTATACTGCCCGGCTCATATTATTGATTACGAGAATTGCGAGGACCGAGTGACTGTGATCTTAGCGGATGGCACTCGTCTTGAGGCCAGTCTGCTGATTGCTGCTGATGGCGCCAAATCGAAAGTGCGCCAGCATTTTCAATTTGCTACTCGGGAGTGGGATTATGGCCACAGCGCCATAGTGACGACCATCCGTACCGAGCAGCCCAACCAAAAAACGGCTTGGCAGCGGTTTATGCCCACTGGGCCACTGGCGCTTTTGCCGCTAAATAACCAGGGTGATCTGCATCATTGCTCCATCGTTTGGTCTCAGGAGACCGAAGTCGCGGCGCGCTTAATGGACCTCAATGACGAACAGTTTTGTGCTGAACTCTCTCGGGCCAGTGAATATTGCCTTGGGCAGGTACTGTCGGTTGACCAGCGTCATTCTATTGGGCTGCACCAGCGTCATGCCACAGATTATGCGACACACCGCGTGGCTCTTTTGGGTGATGCGGCTCACAGTATTCACCCATTGGCCGGCCAGGGAGTGAATCTTGGCTTTGCCGATGTGGCGGTATTGGTGGATGAGATTGATCGCGCTGTGGCGCGACGTCTTGATCTGGGAGATATGACAGTGCTGGGGCGCTATCAGCGTCGTCGCAAGCCAGATAATTTAGCCACCATGGCTGCTATGGAGGGGTTTAAGCGATTATTCGCCGCGGATAATTTGCCCCTAAGATTATTGCGCAATATGGGTATGTCTCAGCTTAATGAAATGTCTCCGGTGAAGAATGAAATCATTAAGCGAGCAATGGGGCTTTAACTACCATTGAGTATTTTAATGGCCCAGCGCGATTAATTTAAACGACCCGTTATTGGCTACAATCTCAATATCCTGAAAATACTTTTTCGCCTTGTGCTCCAGGGGGATAAACGTATTCACGACAAATAATGCGCGACCGCTTGGAGCCAACAGCCTTTTAGTGTTGCCAAGAAATTTTTCGGTTAGGTCGCCATCTACTGAAAAGCCTTGATGAAAAGGTGGGTTGCAGAGCACTGTGCCAAAGCGCCCTTCAACCTGGTCGCCCGCATCAGCGGCGATAATTTTATGCTCTGTATTTATCAGTTGGTCACAGTTGGCTGTTGCTGCGGTAATGGCTGCGGCATTATTGTCGGTCAATGTTATCTGGGTAAAGTTGTATTGGCTGGCTTCACAGGCCAAATAGCCGTAGCCACAACCCAGATCCAGCAATGATTCTGGCGCCCGATTCCAAGTCCTTAGAAACAGCGGCAGATGATCGATTAAAAAAGCGCTGCCACGATCTATTTTGTCCCAGCCAAAAATGCCTGGCTTACTTTGGTATTGTTTTTCGCTAGGGGCTTTGATTGGTCTCAGCTGAGGGTAAGCTTTATCATCCAGCGACGTCTGGTCAGGGCTGTGTAAAATAATACTAGCAAAATAATGAATTCCATTTTTTGTTGCATTAGTGCGGTCACCAAAGCGCTTGCAGGCCTGTTTTACATAGGTTTTAACACCATCATTCTTTTCACCACTCAGCAATAGTTGGCCCTTGGCCGACAAGAGCTGAGCTGATCGATTGATAATGTGGTGACTACTAGCGCGCTCCTTGGATACTCGAAATAGCACGGATTCAAAGCTGTGAGCCGCCAGATTGCAGAACTCAAAATCATTAAAGCTACAGCTGAGGCCCGCTGCTTTTGCATCTCTAGCGATATCAAAGCGATTGCTAACTAGGTGAATATCTGCCTGACTGGCACTTAGCACTGCTGCCCAATGGGTGCCTACCCAGTTTTCGTCGGCAACAATAAGACAGCGGCCCTGCAGATCTCGCAGTTGCTGTAAAAGTAAGTCCACACTTCGGTCAATGCTGTTCATTTTGGCGGGTTGTAAGACCTCTTTGTGCTTATATGCAGGCAACTTCAGCTGCGGTTAATGGGCGATAGTCGCCGGGTTCAAGGTCTGGATCCAGAACAATATCACCTACCTGGTGGCGATGCAGGCTGACTACATGGTTACCAAGGGCGGTGAACATTCGTTTGACTTGATGGTATTTGCCTTCAGAGATACGCAGATTTAGATGATGACTGTCCACCTGTTCCATCCGAGCGGGCAGGCAGCGATGCTTTTCGCCCTCTAACAATACGCCTTCGGCTAGTTGAGTTTGGTAATGTTCACCAATCGGCTCTGCCAGCTCCACCTGATAAATTTTGGCACAGTCTGAGCGGGGTGAGGTCAGGCGATGATTCCACTGTCCGTCATCGGTAATCAGCAGTAAGCCCGTTGTGTCTATATCTAAGCGCCCGGCAATTTGCAGCTCTTCACTGCGGTGCTCGTAGATTAGGCTGATCGCGGTGGGATTATTGTGATCTTTGGTAACCGACACTACGCCGGCAGGTTTGTTGAGCATAAAGTAGCGGCTCTGGGCCATGTTGATGGTAGAACCCTCGATGGCTACGATTTGGTCATCGCGAATTTTTTGCGCTGGGTTGCTGGCGACCTCGCCGTCGATGGTGACCTGTTCGTTTTTGATCACGCGTTTGGCATCTGTGCGAGACAGATCCGTCGCATTACTTATGTATTTGTCGAGGCGCAAAATTATTTTTCCAGACCAGCTAGCAGTTGCGCTGCCTCTTTGGCAAAGTAGGTGAGAATGCCGTCAGCACCAGCGCGTTTAAAAGCCAGCAATGACTCGAGTATCACCTTGTCGCGGTTAAGCCAGCCATGATCAAAAGCGGCACAGTGCATGGCGTATTCGCCACTCACCTGATAGGCGAAGGTGGGAGCTTTGAGCTCATCTTTGATGCGGCGCGTCACATCCAGATAGGGCATACCGGGCTTGACCATAATCATATCGGCGCCTTCCTCTAGATCCAGCGCACATTCATGCAGCGCTTCATCGGCATTGGCCGGGTCCATTTGGTAGGTTTTTTTGTCGCCTACTTTAATATTGCTGGAGGAGCCAACGGCATCTCTAAAAGGGCCGTAGTAGCTAGAGGCATATTTGGCTGAGTACGCCATGATTTGTGTATTGATAAAGCCATGGTCTTCCAACTCTTCGCGAATATCGCTAATACGCCCGTCCATCATGTCAGAGGGGGCGACTATATCCGCACCGGCCTCGGCATGGGACAGTGCCTGTTTGACCAGCACCGAATTAGTAATATCGTTGATTACATAGCCAGTTTGCTCATCGATGATGCCGTCTTGACCATGGGTGGTAAAAGGGTCCAGTGCCACATCGGTGATCACGCCCAGTTCTGGTACTGCTTGCTTTAACGCTCTTACCGCGCGCTGAGCCAAACCATCTGGGTTGTATGCTTCTTCCGCCAGTAGGGATTTGTTCTCTTGAGCCACCACGGGAAACAATGCAATTGCCGGAATACCAAGATCTGCAATCTCACGAGCCTCATCGATCAACAAATCAATGGACAGGCGGCTGACACCTGGCATCGAAGCCACTGATTCTGATTGGCCGGTGCCCTCGATCACAAAGACCGGTAGGATCAAATCACTGGCAGATAAACTGTTCTCGCAGACTAGTCGACGAGAAAAATCACTGGCGCGAACGCGTCGCATACGTGTGTATGGGTAAGAACCGCGATTGGTTTTAAAGCTCATAGTCTCTCCAGCAGAGAAAAATGATAAGTCTACAGTATATTAGATGCGCGCAAATACTCGTTCGGCAGCATTCAAGGTGTCTTCAATATCTTGGTCTGTGTGAGCCGCAGACATAAAGCCAGCTTCATAGGAGGCCGGTGCCAAATACACGCCTTCTTCTAGCATGCCGTGGAAAAATTTGGCAAAGCGCTCAGTGTCACATTTCATAACCTGACCGTAGTTGATGATTTTTTCTTCCTCAGAAAAGAACAGCCCCCACATGGTGCCTACATGATTGCTGGTCATGGGAATGCCAGCAGCGTGAGCGCGCTCTACCAAGCCTTTAACCAGGCGGTCAGTGCGCTCAATCACTGGCTCCAAAAAGCCGGGGGCGGAAATAAGCTCTAAAGTGGCTAAACCTGCGGCCATGGCCACGGGGTTGCCTGATAAGGTGCCCGCTTGATATACCGGGCCCAGTGGTGCGATTTGTTGCATGATTTCCCGCTTACCACCAAAGGCGCCTACGGGCATGCCGCCGCCGATTACCTTGCCCAGGCAAATTAAATCTGCATCTATGCCGTAGTGGCCAATAGCGCCCTGCTGGCTGATACGAAAGCCGGTCATGACTTCGTCGATAATCAGCAGCGCGCCACTGTCTGTGCAACATTCTCTAAGCGCTTCCAAAAACCCTGGAATTGGTGGGACACAGTTCATATTGCCCACCACAGGTTCAACAATAACGCAGGCAACCTGATTGCCAATTTCGGCAAACGCCTGCTTGACTTGCTCGATATCGTTGTAGGAGAGAGTTACTGTATGGTCCGCTAGGCAATCTGGCACGCCAGGCGAGCTGGGCACGCCGAGGGTCAATGCGCCGGAGCCTGCTTTGACCAGCAGTGAGTCGGAGTGGCCGTGATAGCAGCCTTCGAACTTAATAATTTTATCGCGGCCGGTAAAGCCTCTAGCTAGCCTGATCGCGCTCATAGTGGCTTCGGTGCCGGAGTTGACCATACGGATCATCTCCATGCCCGGCACTATTGAGCAGATTTTGTCTGCCAGCTTTATTTCCAATTCCGTCGGCGTGCCGAAGGTCATAGCTTTTTCAAGCTGAGTACGAATAGCGCCTAGCACATGGTCGTGGCCATGGCCTAAGAGCATTGGTCCCCAAGACAGTACGTAGTCTATGTAGCGCTTGCCGTCGGCATCAAACATGTAGGCACCGCTGGCGCGATCAAAAAACAATGGTGTTCCGCCGACCGCACGAAAAGCTCTTACCGGTGAGTTCACGCCACCGGGAATATGTTGCTGTGCTTGGGCAAAAAGTTTTTCTGAGCGAGGGTTTGAATTTGTGGCTGTATCGGGCATTAAGTTTTCCTGACAAGTAATATGGTGTTGCTGAATCCAGACTTTGTATTATCCTTAATTAACAGGACAGATGCTATTTAACTCGATAGATGCATGGAGCATTCATGGAAATTCAACAGGTTCTGGCGTTTTGGTTTGGTTCTACCATCAACCGGGAAACCCCGGGTAAGCAAGCAAAGCTGTGGTGGAGCAAGCAACCGACAATAGACCAGCAGATACGGCGGGATTTTGAGGATGGATTGCAGGCTCTAATTCGCGGCGAGTACATTAAATGGTTGGAGACTGCCCATGGCCGATTGGCCGCTATTATTGTCGCCGATCAATTCTCCCGAAATATGTATCGAGACTCGCCCCAGGCCTTTACTCAAGATGCTATGGCACTCGATTGGTGTTTGGAAGGTATTGACAATGGTCAGGACCTAGAGCTCAAACCCATAGAGCGGACGTTTTTCTACTTGCCTCTGGAACATTCAGAAGATCTGGCTATGCAAGCGTTGTCCTGCCGTCAGTTTGCTCAATTATTGCATCAGGTGCCGCAATCCGAGGCTGAGGCCTTCAGGGGGTTCAGTGAGTTTGCTGAGCGACATCGGGAGGTGATTTTACAATTTGGTCGTTTCCCTCATCGCAACGCGACCTTGGGCAGACACAGCACTGTTGAGGAGCAACAGTATTTAAAAACGCCGGGCAGTGGTTTCTAGGATATTCCTTAAAAAGGCTGCACTACCACCAATATCACAATAGCGACCAAAAACAACACCGGCACCTCATTGAACACCCGGAAGTAGATATGGGATTTTTCACTGCGATCTTCGGCTAGCTGCTTCATATGGAACAGACACATATGGTGGTAGCCAATCAGCACCAATACTAGAGCAACTTTAAGCTGGAACCAGGTTTGGTTCAGATATGCCTCTGGAGCCATGGTGACCAGCCAAACGCCCAGTACAATTGTGGCGATCATCGAGGGGTTTGCAATACCTCTGTAAAGTTTGCGCTGCATAATTTTAAAGCGCTCGATACTGGTAGAGTCTTCCGACATGGCATGATAAACAAACAGGCGCGGCAAGTAGAATAATGCAGCAAACCAGCAGATCACAGCGATAATATGAAACGCTAACACCCATTTATACATTGTCGGCCTCTTTAAAATTGTGGTTGTGTCGATACAGATTGTATTGGGATATCTGGTTGCGCCACTTTCGGGTATTATAGGCGGCCGAAACGAATCTGGATATTCAAAAGCGAGGCACAGGTGATTAAAGTTGGTATTGTAGGAGGAACAGGCTACACAGGAGCAGAATTGCTGCGCCTACTTGCCGTGCACCCCTATGCTGACGTGGTAACCATTACTTCGCGCAGCGAGGCGGGTGTGCCTGTGTCGCAGCTATACCCCAATTTGCGAGGCGCGGTGGATCTTAGCTTTGCTCAGCCAGATATCGCTGCGCTAGCAAGCTGTGATGTGGTGTTTTTTGCCACCCCTCATGGCGTTGCTCAGAGCACGGTACCAGAGATACTGGCGACAGGTACAAAGGTGATTGATCTGTCTGCGGACTTTCGCATCAGAGACATCCCGCTATGGGAGCAATGGTATGGGCAGACCCATGCCGCCCCTGAGTTAGTCTCACAGGCGGTCTATGGTCTGCCAGAAATGAATCGCACAGCTATCGCGGCGGCAGACTTGGTTGCCTGTGCTGGCTGCTACCCGACCAGCGTGCAGTTGGGCTTTATGCCGCTGTTGCAGGCGGGCTGTGTCGATGTAACAGATTTGATTGCCAACTCCGCCTCTGGTGTCAGTGGGGCTGGCAGGCAGGCCAATGTTGCCAATTTGCTGTCAGAGGCCAGTGATAGTTTTAAGGCATACGCGGCGTCTGGCCACAGGCATTTGCCAGAGATTGAGCAGGGCCTGACAGATATGGCCGGTAAGCCCGTGGGCTTGACCTTTGTGCCCCATCTGCTGCCGATAAATCGTGGGATACATACCACGTTATACGGTAATTTGACTGACCCATCAGTGGATGTGCAGAGCCTGTTTGAGCAATGTTATGCCGATGAGCCTTTTGTCGATGTGCTGCCCGCGGGAAGCCACCCGGAGACGAGAACTGTGCGCGGATCCAACTACTGCCGCATCGCGGTGCACCGTCCCGAAAATAGCAGTAAAGTGATTGTGCTGGTGGTTGAAGACAATCTGACAAAAGGTGCTTCTGGCCAAGCTATTCAGTGCATGAATCTTATGTTCTCTATGCCTGAAGACGCTGGCCTAAGTGCTCCGGGAATAGTGCCCTAATGATAGAACGCAAACCTATAGTCATCAGCTATCGGCCAGGTCAAACCTACTGGCTGATTGCCTTTGTGGTTATTTTTGTTGCGGCCATATTATTTTTGGGCAAGTTCTGGGGCACTGCGGTTACTGAGTGGGAGGTTGCCGAGAAGGCGGAGTTAGAGGTTAAGAACCTCGACCTGGAAGCTCGGTTGACTGAGGCAGCCAGCGAGTTGAGCCGACTAAAGCTGAGCTCAGAGGTAGATGCTGCTGCGCTTGAAAACAGCAGGCAAGAAATGATTGGCCTGCAACGACAGATTTATCAGCGCGATGAGGAGTTAAAGCTCTATCGCGAGTTGCTTCAGGACAATGATCAGCCCAATGGTCTGTCTGTGGGCGACCTGAATCTGGTTCCTATGGATGATGGGCGTATTAGATATAGATGGGTGGCCCGGCAAAAAACGGTGAAAATGAAAACCCTAAGTGTCTACGCAGAAGTCTGGATTCTCGGGATGCAGGGGGATGAAGAAGTCAGTTTGTCGGTGGCGGATCTGGATGACCAGATAAAGCGCCTGCCGATCAAATTAGAGTTTAAGTATTTCTCGATTAATCAGGGCATTCTGACTTTGCCTGAGGGCTTCGAACCAGATAAGGTGAGAATTACACTTAGATACACTTGGATGAACAAAGCGCAATCCGATCAGAAATTTGATTGGAAACTTGAGGGTTAAAAGATGTTCGGCATTAAAAACAGTGACAGCACAGGGTCATTTTCTTTAGGGTCAACCACATTGATTGCGGAGGGAACTACCTTAGAGGGAGATCTTAACTTCAAGGGTAACCTAGAGATCGAGGGTACTGTTGTTGGCAATATCCTGTCTGAAGATGAGCATGCTCGGGTAAGGGTTCTGCAAGGCGGCTCTATCGGGGGTGAAGTCTGGGTAGCGACTGTGGTTGTTAATGGCCATGTTAAAGGTGATATCTACGCCAGCAAGCAGGTTAAGTTGGCCTCAAAGGCGGTCGTGGAAGGCAATATTTATTATAATCTGATCGAAATAGAAAAAGGCGCCGAGGTTGTTGGCAGCTTTGTTCATGAGCAGCCTCAAACTAATGTCACAGCTTTCCCTCAGGAAGGCCGCGGCGAAGACAATGCCGAGTCAGCAAAGAAGGCCGACAAGCAGTCATTATAAATAAGCCGGTCCAGAGTAATGGGCCGCAGGACATGGAGTAACAATGTCAGGTATTCAAACATTTACACCAACTGCGCTAGAAGTAACTGATCGCGCGGTTAACAAGGTTCAGACGCTAAAAGCCGAGGAAGATAATGACGAGCTCAAGTTGCGCGTTTTTGTCACCGGGGGTGGCTGCTCTGGATTTCAGTATGGGTTTTCTTTTGAAGACCTGATGGCGGAAGATGACACGCCAGTAACAAAAGATGGTGTTACTGTATTGATCGATTCATTGAGCTACCAGTATCTGGCGGGCTCCACGGTCGACTATGAAGAAGGTCTTATGGGGTCGAGGTTTATTATCACCAACCCCAATGCATCCACGACCTGTGGCTGCGGCGCCTCTTTCTCTATTTAATCGCGACAACAATTAGGACGTATTGCCATGAAGATGATTTCAACGATTTTAATTATGCTTTTTTACATAACTCTGCACAGCGCTCCGCTCCATGCGGTTGAGCTTGAAATATCTCCAGTTCAAGCTTCTGATGGCGCAGCCGACTCTGGGTTGATTGCGCGAGTTGATCTGTAGAAAGCCGGGGACCAGATTGAAGCGCTCAGGCGCGCTGAAGCTTATTACCTACAAGAGGGCATGAGACTGGATCATGCCCCGCTAGCTTTTGTTATCTACGGCCCACCAGTGGCGATGTTTTTTAAGAGAAACTACAGCGCCAACCAGCAGGAGGTGGATTTGGCCGCGAAGCTCACCGCGCTTAATGTAATCGACGTGAAAGTCTTTGAATTCAGTTATCTGAAAGAAGGCTTGGATCCAAGTGAGCTCTTGCCCTTTGTAACCACTGTTCCCTTTGGGCCCGACGAGGTTACTCGATTGGTTGAGCAGGAAAAGTACGATTACTTTTAGCGCTGGCGGGATTGCTTAGGCAGGCTTTATGGTCGATATAGGCCGCCGAGAACGGCTTTCCGGCTCGCGCCTGTCACCGCAGGTAGGTTGCCAGTTTCACCATGGACACGCTGTTTGGCTAGCCAGGCGAAGGCGCAGGCCTCCACCCAACTTGGATCCAACCCCAGAGCCTCTGTCGAGGTAACAGCCGATTCGGGCATCGCTACTTTAAGTTGACTCATCAGTGCGCCATTAAAGGCGCCGCCACCGCAGACAAATACCTCATTGACGGCCATTTCTAGGTTATTAATTTGATCAGCAATACTCTCTGCAGTCAGCTGAACTAAAGTTGTTTGGATATCTCGACTGTCAAGTTGCTCAGTTTGGCGTAGCTGGTGATCCAGCCAATCTTGGTTAAATGTTTCTCGACCTGTACTTTTTGGCCCGGGCTGAGCAAAGAAGGGATGAGCTTTTAGCTGAGCTAAAAGCTGGCGGTTAACCTTGCCGCCAGAGGACCAATCACCATTGTTATCATAGGCTCGGCCCAAATGAATCTGTGCCCAGCTATCCAGCAGCACATTTCCAGGGCCAGTGTCATAGCCGATGCATTGTTTGTCCGCTTGTGAGGCACTGGCAGGGAGTAGTGTGATATTGGCGATGCCGCCAATATTTACTATTACTCGCGTTTTGCTCTGATGGGCAAACAGCTGCTCATGGAATGCGGGCACCAATGGCGCGCCATGACCACCGAGGGCTATATCCGCGCGGCGGAAGTCGGCCACAACGGCGCAGCCAGTGCGCAGAGCAATAATATTGGGGTCACCAATTTGTTGGCTGAAGGCAATGGTTGCAGGTGCTGGTGGCGCGTGGCGCACAGTCTGGCCGTGGCTGCCAATCGCGGCAATTTGCTCAGGTTTAAGGCCCAATTGCGCCATTAGTCCCAGGGCGGCATCGGCAAATAACTCACCTAACAGATGGTCTGTTTCGGCATAGAGCTGAACGCTGTCTTTTTCTGCCTGGCAAAGTGCCAATATGCTTTGTTTTAGCTGCGCTGGAATGCTGTGAGAGTAGCTGCCCAGCAATGCAAACTGCCCATTGATAAACTCAACTGCGGCGGCATCAATGCTATCGATACTGGTGCCGGACATCAGGCCAATATAGGTCTCGGCAGTCATAGCGCCCCCTTAGTTGGCGCTGGAGCTTGCGCTCTTGGCTGCTGCCAATTGAATATTTTGCTGATGCTTGACCAATTCTGCCAGTAATGGTGCTGTGGCTTGCTGAAACCGAGTTTTTTCCGCACTGGCAATTGGCTGAGCCTGGGGCAGTTTAACGGTGCGGGGATTGCGGTGTACGCCGTTAACAACAAACTCATAATGTAGATGAGGGGCCTCTGCTAGGCCTGTTGCGCCAACTAGGCCAATCACTTGGCCCTGAGATACCTTAGAGCCTCGTCGTACAGATCTTTTAGACAGGTGTAAATATTTAGTGACAATGCTATTGCCGTGCTGGATAAACACATATTTACCATTGAACCGGTTAGATGTTGATGCGATAACGGTTCCGTCGCCAGCAGCCCTGACCGGAGTCCCGGTTTTTGCCCTGTAGTCGATACCTCTGTGGGCTTTCCATTTTTTCTGAATTGGGTGGAAGCGCTTTGGGTTAAAGCTTGAGCTGATATACATAAAGTTTACCGGTGAGCGCAAAAAGGCTTTGCGCATGCTGCGTCCTTCGGGAGTGAAGTAGTTGCTGCGGCCTTGTTTGTTGGTGTAGCGAACTGCTTGGTAGGTTTTACCGCGGTTGGTAAATGATGCCGCGATAATATTGCCCGAGGATAGTTTTTCACCGTCTAGGTATCTGTCTTCATAAAGCAGAGAAAAAGAGTCGCCCTGGCGGATATCAAACACAAAGTCGATATCCCAGCCAAAGATATTGGCCAGTTCCATAATTAATTTGTCGGGCAAATCGGCCTTGGCTGCTGACAAGTAGAGAGAGTCTTCAATAACGCCCTCTCTATAGGAGAGCAATGTATCTGGCTGGCGCAGGCGCTTTTCCGAGCTGTAGCTGTTTCCATTGCGCTCAAATACATGGCTCTCAAGTGCTGATTTTACATAATGCAGTTCCGTCAATTGCCCATTGTTATCAATGCCAAAGCGAAGCTTCTCTCCCGGAAACAGGTTTAGCAGTGACCTGCCTGCTTTTGATGAAGACACCTGATAGACATCTTTGGGGCTGAGTTTGGCTCGCTGAAACAGTGTGGACAGGTTGTCGCCAGGTGCCACTTTTTGTTCTTTCCAAGACAGATTAAAGTTTTCAACGGTACCAGTGGGTTCATTTGCCAGCGTTTGTTTTGGTGTTGGGGCGGGAATAACAATCGCCAATGGCTCCAAAATCTGACGCTTGGAGGCGGTGCTGTCCTGAGGATAGATAATAAGGGCCAGCAAACAGCCAGTAATGGCAGAGGCGAGCACAAGATGGCTACGGGGGAAGTCCCGGATGATCAAAAGCAAAAAATTGCTCAATTTTTGCAAGTTGCTCATGGTCGAAATACGCCACCTTCGTCGAATTCGGGCAAGTTTAGCCTGATTTATTAATTAGTTACAACGACAACCTGATGCCTTTTGATACATAGGCCCCATAACTGCAGCTTTTGAGTTGAGCCCTCCGGCGTGGGTATTGATAGCAACAGGCTAGAAAATCTTGTAATTGCCGTGCCAATCTGTAGAGTTGGCGATCTTTAAATTCAAGCAGTGAATCCAATCAAAATGAAAGAGAGTGGCAGTCAGTTATTAGACCAGTTGCGCAAGCGCGGCCTTGTGGCGCAGGTATCCGGCGATGCAGAGTTGGAGGCGCATCTCGACCAGCAGCGCACTATTTACTGTGGCTTTGATCCCACTGCGGACAGCTTGCATTTAGGGCATTTAGTGCCTCTGTTGGTGCTCAAGCGTTTTCAGCAAGCGGGCCACAAGCCCATTGCTTTGGTTGGCGGTGCAACGGGAATGATTGGTGATCCAAGCTTCAAGGCAGATGAGAGAAAGCTCAATACGCCAGATGTCATTGCTGGCTGGGCAGACAAGATCAGAGCCCAAGTGAGTCAGTTTATTGATTTTGACAGTGGCGATAACCCGGCAATAGTGGTCAATAACCTCGATTGGACGGCAGAGATGACAGCATTGGATTTTCTGCGCAATGTCGGCAAACACTTCTCTGTTAATGCCATGATCAATAAGGAGTCGGTAAAGCAACGTATTGACCGCGAGGGTTCGGGCATTTCTTTTACTGAGTTCTCTTACTCTCTATTACAAGGCTTGGATTTTGCTGAACTCAATCGTCGCTATGATTGTACATTGCAGGTCGGTGGCAGTGACCAGTGGGGTAACATAGTAGGTGGTATTGATTTGGCCCGCCGGCAAAACCAGTCGCAGTGTTTTGCATTAACCGTGCCTCTTGTTACCAAAGCTGATGGCACTAAGTTTGGTAAAACCGAGGCGGGCGCTGTTTGGCTAGATGCGAAAAAAACGTCTCCCTATAGTTTCTACCAGTTTTGGCTGAATGTCGCTGATGCTGATGTTTATAAGTTTCTAAGTTACTTTACCTTTATGCCGCTTGAGGAAATCGAGGCGATTGAAGCCGCGGACGCTGCCGCTAATGGTCGGCCACAGGCTCAATCTGTGTTGGCTCGGGAGGCAACTGCACTGGTTCATGGTGAGCAGGGTCTGGATGCGGCACTGCGGATTACCCAGGCGATGTTTAGTGGCGAGTTGAATGATTTGTCTGAGCAGGATTTCGAGCAGTTATCTCAGGATGGGCTGCCATCTTCCAAGTTAGAGGCAGCCAGTTTGGTGGATACGCCTCTTACGCTTTTATTATCTGACTGCGGCATGGTTAAGGCTGGTCGGGAAGTGAAGGATGCTCTTGGCCGCAATTCGGTGTTTATCAATGGTGTTGCAAAGGGTGCTGAAGACAATATGAAGACCGCGGAAAACTTTGCTGCCGACAATGCACGTTATGGGCGCTTCTTTTTGGTTCGCTTGGGTAAAAAGAAATACCACCTATTCGAGCTTGTTTAGGCCGCTTTTAGGCCTCTTTTGCCAGTTGATAAAAATAAAACAAAATACTTGTTGACAGTGGGTGGCCTGTCTGTAGAATGCGCGCTCCCAACCGGGTGAGCCGCTTTAAAAAAGCAGGCAAAAGCTAGCAAAAATAGTCAGTTACATTTATTTGTTGTTAGCTGTTGACAAGAAGATTCGCGACGCTAGAATGCGCGCTCCCAACAGAGATGTTGAGAAGCAAAACAAGCGTCACGAAATGAGAGTGAAAATAAGTTAGATTAAATCACTTTCGACTGTTGACAAAGGGTTGGCGTTCTATAGAATACGCCCCCCGCTCAGATGAGTGAATCGCTCTTTAAAAATATAATCAAGCAATGCGTGTGGGCACTTGCTAATTGATATTGGATACATATATATCATAAGCAAGTGACTCATCGATTCATTTATGAATGTGATAAGTTCAAACTTATGAAACTGAGATTTTGAATGGTAAAGCAAGTTTTGCGTAACCATTTCCTCGACTTAATTGGAGAGGTTAAACGATTAAACTGAAGAGTTTGATCATGGCTCAGATTGAACGCTGGCGGCAGGCCTAACACATGCAAGTCGAGCGCGAAAGCACTTCGGTGTGAGTAGAGCGGCGGACGGGTGAGTAATGCTTGGGAATCTGC
>Ga0213863_10000031_pt1 | contig 100574 bp, 102 predicted proteins | sample PICome_8_FD_160128 | JGI IMG/M metagenome (GOLD analysis project Ga0213863, IMG submission 160128) | Coastal seawater microbial communities near Pivers Island, North Carolina, United States - PICO497 | ecosystem: Environmental > Aquatic > Marine > Coastal | place: USA: North Carolina...
ATGTCATAGCTTGTACATTATGGGCCATTGCTCTAGCCTTGCTTGTGGTATCAGTAGGCTCTATATTTAAATAATTATGATTACATTAATAATATTATTCTTATCCATTGTTGCGCTTTTATTTTTAGTGCAACAACTATTAAAAAATTCCCCTGAAGGAAAATTTTTAAAATCCCTAAGAGACTTACTGTTGATTGTTTTGGCTTTAGGTATTTCTATGGGAGTTTTTTATGTAGGTTTTAGATTGATTCGATTTCTTATTTAGATTTATGGAAACACTTTTCACTAAAATTATTAACAAAGAAATTCCCGCAGATATTATTTTTGAGGATGATCTATCTCTTGTCTTTAAAGACATTAATCCGCAGGCCCCTACACATTTATTAATTATTCCTAAAAAACCAATACCTAAACTTTCAGATGCATCAGAGGAAGACAAAGAGCTTCTTGGTCATTTAATGTGGGTTGCAGGAGAGGTCGCTCGGGACCTCGGGTTAGATGAAACCTTTAGACTTGTTACAAATAATGGAGCTAAGGCTGGGCAAAGCGTTTTTCATCTTCACCTTCACCTGTTAAGCGGCAGACCTTTGCAGTGGCCTCCAGGATAATTAATGAGCATTGAAGAAAGGTTAGATAGACTTGAGTCTTTGGACGAGATTAGGCAGCTTGCCGCAAAGTACTCTGTTACTTTAGACATGCGTGATTTAGATATGCACGTTAATTTATTTGTTCCCGATGTAAGAGTCGGAAAAGATGGCGCTGGCAGGCAAGCATTAAAAGAATGGGCTGATGCAACATTTAGGGATCAATTCACTGGCACCTCGCATCATATTGGAAATCATATTATAGATTTTGATTCTCCTGATTCTGCCATTGGATTGGTCTATTCAAAGAATGAGCATGAAACTGAGACTGAATGGGTGATTATGCAAATGTTGTATTGGGATACCTATAAGAGAGTTAATGGAAGATGGCTGTTTAAAAAAAGACTGCCGATGTATTGGTATGCAACCGACTTAAATAAACCGCCGCTTGGCGATCAAAAAATGCGTTGGCCAGGCCAGGAAAATTATGAAGGATATTTTCATGATTTATTTCCATCTTGGAAAGAGTTTTGGAGCAGCGAATATATACGTGATAACGACGTAGCTGAGCCTGTGGAGGCTGATTCGTTTTTGAAGGCTTTACGTCGAGACTCAAAGCCTGGAAAGTTAAGGGTTAAATAATTAAATAAGCTACAATGCCAAGTACAAAAACTAACCCACCTATGCCTAAAACAAATAGTCCTAAGCTTTTTATCGTTTGTGCATCATCATTCATTTGCTCAGTATAACCATCTAATATTTACATAATCAATTATGAATTCAGAAACAAGATTAACTTTTCCGCTTGATGTGGTTCCACAATCGGGAACTTTGCACGCCATCAATGAACATGTTCGTTGGATTAGAATGCCTTTGCCTATGTCTTTGAATCACATAAATCTCTGGGGTCTAGGCACTCAAGACAACCTAACTTTAGTTGATACTGGCATGCATCTTGATGACACTAAAAATGCTTGGGTTAATTTGATAGAGCAAGAAAAACTATCAATAAAAGATGTTGTGGTCACACACATGCATCCAGACCATATTGGAATGGCTGGTTGGTTTGTAAAGAAATATAACACCACCTTCAGTATGAGCAGAACTGATTATCTCCAGTGTCGAATGTTATCAGCAGATACGGGTGACAACGTTCCTCATGAAGCGATAGATTTTTATACTCAAGCTGGAATGACAGAAGGGCAGATCAAAGCCTTTACAGAAAGATTTGGTTTTTTTGGGTCCATTATTCACCCTTTACCTCAATCATATAATCGACTCAAAGAGGATGATGTTATTCAAGTCAATGGGATTGATTGGGTGGCTATAGAAGGACGAGGGCACACAATGGAGCACTTATGTTTCTTTTCCAGGGAATTAAATATGTTCATAAGTGGCGATCAATTGTTGCCAACTATCAGCTCACACGTTGGCACTTTTCCTACAGAACCTGCTGCGAACCCAGTGGAGGATTGGATTTCTTCTTGTCATAAACTGATTGAAAAATTACCTGAAGATGTTTTGGTTTTGCCTGCTCATGGAAGACCTTTTATTGGTGCGCATAAAAGACTAAATGCTCTCATCAATCATCATGAGCAATCACTAGAAAAGCTTCATGCTGTCCTTAAAACTCCAAAGCGAGCCGTTGATGTTTTTGACGTCTTATTCAAAAGGGAAATAGATGATACCAATCTAATTATGGCAACTGGAGAATCTTTAGGCCATTTAAATTGCTTGTTTTATAGGGGCTTAATTAAAAAATCTCTTGATAATAATCAATGCTGGTATGAGCAAAGCTAAACTTTCAGCAGAGGCCAAGGCATGGATTCTTTATGATGGAGGAAATTCTGCTTTTGCCACAACTGTAATTGCTGCCTTTTTCCCAATTTTTTTTAATGATTTCTGGGCATCTGGACTTGAAGCTGAAGTTAAAACAGCCTATCTTGGTTGGGGTTTAACAATTTCTAATCTTGTTCTCTTGTTTACTTCGCCATTCATTGGCGCGTTAACTGATGTCTCCAGAACAACAAAAATATTATTTACCGGGTTTGGGGCGATATCTATTATTTCTGTTGCTGTGTTGTATTTTATTCCAGCAGGATCATGGCTTCAGGCTTTAATATTTTTTGGTATTGCAAATTATTGCTTTGCAGCAGGCAATACTTTATACGATAAGATGCTGGTACAAGTTTCAAATGAAAGTAACATCGCTCGAATATCTAGTTATGGTTTTGCATTCGGCTATCTTGGCGGAGGTTTACTATTCCTTATCAATGCAGCCATGACAATTAAACCTGAGTTTTTTGGACTTTCCAGTGTCGCCGATGCCGTTAGATGGTCTTTTTTAAGTGTCTCCGTTTGGTGGACTTTATTTTTGATTCCTATTCTATTAAAAATTCAAGATAAAGGAGCAAATCTTCCTGGCTCTCATTTCAAGCTTGCTTATACCAAAGTATTCAATACCTTAAAGACGGTTTCAGCAAAGAAAAATGTGTTTATATTTTTATTAGCCTTTTTTCTATACATTGATGGCGTTCACACAATCATGGCAATGGCAGCTGATTTTGCCTTAAATCTAGGCTTGCCTAGCAGCGACGTAATCATTGCGCTGATCTTAGTACAATTTGTAGCTTTTCCGACCACTTTGTTATGGTCAAAGTTTGCTTATAAATTTGGTGATAAAAATACTTTGCTCTTTACAATCTCTCTTTACCTCATTGTGATTGGATACTCTGCATTTCTTTCAAATGCTATCGAGTTTTATATTCTTGCTTCAATGGTTGGGGCCATTCAAGGCGGCATTCAATCAATCTCAAGAAGTTATTATGCAACCTTGATACCGCAAGATGAATCTGGTGAATATTTTGGATTTTATAATATGTTTGGGCGTGCTGGCGCATTCATGGGACCAGCACTCGTTGCAATTTTTGTTACTTTTTTTCAAGATACAAGATATGGCTTGATACCTATTGCTGCACTGTTTATCATGGGCGCCATAATTCTTTTAAAGGTTAAAAGTACCAATGAATCTCTTCAGTCGTAACTCAATTATTCTTTATAGTTTATTGGGCTTGGTAAGTTTATTTTTAGCAGGCTTCATTCGAAATCTTTTACAATTCAATACTTGGTTAGAGGTCTTTATCACCTCATGCATCATTATTCCAATGTATATTTTTGCAAGAAAAATTTTTTCGAAATTTCTTCAAAATTAATGGAAGATATATCTGAAGTCCTCAAAAAAAACTTGCCTAAAATAAGAGATCAGAAAGAAGGTGAAACCACTCCTGAGTATCTAAATCATATCAATGCACAAGTTAATAAGGTTCATGAAGACCTAATAAAGCTTAGTCCTTTTTACAAGATATCTAAAATTCTAAAAACTTCAAAACCTTTATCGTTAAATGACATAAAAGAAATTTTTAATGAAGTAAAAAAGCATCGATCTGTCTAGTTAAATAAAATTTACTTTCTAAACTTGATTGATTTTTTAGGTGTATGATTTATTTTATGAATTGGTACAGAATTAAAACATCTTTTATTGGCATCAAAAGGCTGATCACTTTATCAAAGGAAGATAAGCAAGCTTGTATTGATGCATATAAATTTTTTCAGAGTATGCAGGATGGTGTAAAAACCCAAACAGAGGATGAAACAAAAGCTGTTGCTGCTTACTACAAAGTTTTAAACAATATGCTGTCAGTTTTTGATTTAGAGAAACTGTATATTCCTCCTCAGCTTGATGACTCACTCGGCCTTTATGGCAATCAGCTGCTTTGTGAGCAAGCTCTCTTAACTGAATTAAATTTAAGTAGTCCAGATTCATCCCATTTATTAGATATGGGCTGTGGAAGAGGAAGAATTTCTCACTATTTTGCCTCTCTGACTGGTGGCCAAGTATCAGGATACAACATTGATCCAAATCAGATAGAAAATGCAGATGATTGGGCCAAAGAAACCAATATGAGTGATCGATTGCATTTTAAGGTTGGCGATCATCATAAGCCTCTAGAATATGATTCAGAAAGTTTTGATGGGTGCTTTTCATTTCAAGCGGTTTGGCCGTTCTTTAAAAAAGAGGAGTTAGATAGTTGCGCGCAAGAAATGTTTAGAGTGTTAAAGCCTGGCTCAAGGTATGCTTGCTCAGAATACTTGCTTTCACCATATTTTGATTGGACCAATGAGGAGCATGCCAACCTCCACAAGAAATATCTTCCAACTCTTGCTGCTACTCAGTCTATGTACCCCGCAGATGTATGCAAGGCTCTTGAAAGGGCTGGGTTTAAGATCCTTTTATCAGCTCCCTCTAAGAGCCCTGCATGGCCTATATGTGAGCAAAAACGAGATTTAATTTTAAGAGTTAGAAAAGTAATTAGATTTTTTCAGCGCATAAAATTAATTCCTGCTTGGGTAGAAGAGTCTTTGGATTTATTACAAACCGGCGGTCAATCATGGACAGATGCAGAAAAAGCCAAGATCGCTGATTTAAATTGGAGAATTGTTGCTGAGAAGCCCGCCGCTAATTTGTAGACAAGAGCTTTTTTAACAGTTTTGGCTTATCGGTAATAATTCCATCCACACCAAGATCAATTAATTTTCTCATTGTATTTTCATCATTAATTGTCCAAACATGAATTTTCAGACCAATGCTCTGAACATACCTTACGAATCTTTTGGTCACTAGCTTGATGCCGAAGTGGGTGATGGGAACTTGTAAACAGTCTCCTGGGACTTTTTGATTGTAAAAACCAAAACTGGCTAATAAAAGTTTTAAAATCTCTTTTGGACCCATCGACAGACATGTTTCAGGAAACTCCTCTCTTACTTTTTGGAGTCTGTTGCTACTAAAACTAGCTATGCAAATTCTATCAAAGGCATTCAAGTTTTTTATAACATTCATTGCTGGGAGCACAACCTCATCTGTTTTAAGATCAATTTGAAACAGTGCACTCGGAAATTGGGTAAGTGCCGTTTCCAGTTTTGGAATTTGATAGGATGCAAATAGTTTTAATTGGTCAATCTGCTCACTATGAAGAGAATTGAAGGTCACGTCCATGTTTAAAAGTCTACTAAGATCATCATCATGAAAGATATATGGTATTCCATCAGCAGATAACTGAACATCTGTTTCAATGTATGAAGAGCCCAGCTCTATAGCATAAGTAAAGGATTCCAAGGTATTTTCAGGCGCTTCTTCGCTTCCACCTCTGTGAGCGGAAATTGAAACTCCCGATTGGCTTAAATAAGGATGCATGCTCATTTTATTATTGTACTTAGATTGGTGTAAAATCACTAAGTTCAATTCAAATAGTTGAATTACAAATATTGATAAATATGATCGAGCAAGACATCCTAATACAAGAGGGCATTAACCTGCTTTTAACTGGCATGGTTATTGTTTTTACCTTTTTAGTGTTGTTAATTATTTCAGTCAATATATTGAGGGTATTTTTCTTATCATCAGTTCAAGATAATGGACTAAGCCACAATGCTAGCAACTCATCGGTTCAGATTAAGAATGAAACCCATCATAAGATTATCAAAGAAGTTCTTGGAGGCATGAGAGCATGACAGAATCTAAAAAAATTGGCGTTACAGAAGTGGTTTTAAGAGACGCTCATCAGTCTTTGCTTGCAACTCGATTTAGATACCATGACATGGAAGCTGCCTTAAAGAATTTAGATGATGTTGGTTTCTGGTCTGTCGAATCATGGGGCGGTGCAATTTTTGATTCATGTATTAGATACCTGGGTGAGGATCCATGGGAAAGAATTCAAAAAATTAAATCCATGATGCCTAATACTCCTCAACAGATGCTCCTAAGAGGTCAGAATTTATTAGGTTATAAACATTACTCAGATGATGTGGTCAATAAATTTGTTGAGTGTTCAAAAAAAAATGGTGTCGATGTTTTTAGAGTATTTGACGCTTTAAACGATACAAGAAATATGCATCAGGCATTACAAGCTGTTATTGCGGCAGAAGGTCATGCTCAGGGCACAATATCTTATACAACCAGCCCTGTTCATACAATTGATTTATGGGTAGATCTTGCAAAAAAGATTCAAGATATGGGCGCTCATTCTCTGGCAATAAAAGATATGGCTGGCTTATTAAAGCCATATGTTGCATTTGAGTTGGTCTCAAGACTTAAAGAGGAGCTTGAAATTCCTATTCACCTCCATTGTCATGCAACTACAGGTTTTTCAGTTGCAACAGGTGTAAAAGCAATTGAGGCTGGGCTTGACAATATTGATACATCAATTTCCTCAATGAGTATGACATATGGGCATACTCCAACCGAAACAATGATCAGTATTCTTGATGGAACAAATCGAGAAACCGAATTAGATCTTGATAAGTTAATACCAATCGCTGAGCATTTTCAGGCAATTAGAAAGAAATATAAGAATTTTGAAGGTTCACTCAGAGGAGTGGATGCTCGAATTATTGCTTCACAAGTTCCTGGTGGGATGTTAACAAATCTTGAAAATCAACTTAAAGCGCAGGATTCAATTGATAAGTTTGATGAAGTTATTCAAGAAATTCCTAAAGTTAGACAGGAGCTAGGTTACATACCACTGGTAACGCCAACGTCTCAAATAGTCGGCACTCAATCAGTAATAAATGTATTATCTGGCTCTAGGTATTCAACGATAACCAATGAGGTGAAGTCTCTGCTCAAAGGGGAGTATGGTGCAACGCCTGCGCCAGTAAACAAGGACTTACAGCAACAAGCCATCGGTGAGAGTGCGGTAATTACATGCAGGCCGGCTGATCTCCTTAATGAAGATTTTCAATCGTCTGCAGAAGATTTCAAAACAGCTATTGCTGATAAAGCTATTTTGGCTGAAGCCTCTGATGAAAACATACTCATTTATGTGATGTTTCCAGAAATCGGACTTAATTATTTACAGAATGCTGATAATTTAGACTACTTTGAGTCTGAGCCAATGGAGATTACTCAGCTAAGCGATGCTTCGTATTTGGTTACAGTTGATGATCAGGAATATTCAGTAACATTAAAGGCAGATAATTCAGTAACAATTAATGATGGCTCAGCAACGAAAGAAGTTTCATCCTCTCCAGCTACTCCGGCTGGATCTGGAACAGTAATTGAGGCTCCATTGGGTGGAAATATCTTTAGACTGATTGCCTCAGAGGGAGAATCTGTTGCTATGGATTCAACCGTTCTTATTTTAGAAGCCATGAAAATGGAAACAGAAATAAAAGCTCCGACAAGTGGAGTTATCGGCAAAATATATGTTCAGCCTGGCGATACAGTTAAACCTGGAAATCCTCTATTTGAAATTATTAACTAATGAATTTTGAAGCTATATTTTCAAGCTTAGGTATTTTCAGCTTAAGTCTTGGGCAATCAATTATGCTTTTAGTGGGCCTTTTAATTTTGTATTTAGCTATTAGTAAAAAATTTGAACCCTTGCTACTTTTGCCTATCGGATTTGGTGCAATACTCACCAACATACCTGAAATTGGTTTAGCTCTCAGTCCAATAGAGAAGTTAATTTATTTTTCAAATTCAGAGGAATTAGCCGGAGCGTTGAGTTTGGTCGCGCTTGGTGATGCTGAATCCTTAACTACTTTTCTCAAAACAGCCTCTCATTCTCAGTTATGGCTATTAAATGAATACGCTGCAGAGCTTGGATATAAGGCAGGAATTTTAAATACTTTTTACTCAGTAGCCATTGGTTCTGGAGTTGCGCCCTTGGTAATTTTTATGGGTGTAGGAGCAATGACAGATTTTGGCCCGATGCTAGCAAATCCCAAAACTTTAATACTAGGTGCTGCAGCTCAATTTGGTATCTTTGCAACTGTAATTGGCGCTTTGCTTTTAAATGAGCTGGGAGTTGTTTCCTTCACCTTAAAGCAAGCTGCTGCAACTGGAATTATTGGAGGAGCAGATGGCCCAACTGCAATTTACGTTTCTTCAATATTAGCTCCCGAGCTTTTGGGGGCAATTGCTGTTGCAGCCTACTCATACATGGCATTAGTGCCTTTGATACAGCCTCCAATCATGAGGCTCTTGACCACCAAAACTGAAAGAACCATCAAAATGGTCCAATTAAGAGAAGTTTCCCAAAAAGAAAAAATAATTTTTCCTATCATCTTGGTTTTTCTAGTTGGCATGATGTTACCCAGTGCAGCGCCGCTTATAGGTATGTTCTGTTTTGGAAATTTAATGAGGGAGTCTTTGGTTGTTGAGAGATTAAGTGAAGTTGTTCAAAACTCACTTATTAACATAGTAACAATTTTTTTAGGCTTAGCCGTTGGATCAAAACTAGCCGCTGATCAATTCCTTACTCCTGAAACTCTGGGAATATTGTCGCTGGGAATAATAGCTTTCTCAATCGGAACAGCTTCAGGTATTTTAATGGCAAAATTAATGAATATTTTGAGCTCCAATAAAATCAATCCTCTGATTGGTGCTGCTGGCGTTTCAGCAGTCCCAATGGCTGCAAGAGTTGTCAATAAAGTAGGTCTTGAAAATGATTCTCAAAACTTTTTACTCATGCATGCTATGGGTCCAAACGTAGCTGGAGTAATTGGTTCTGCAGTTGCGGCAGGAGTTATGATCCAGCTTCTAGCTTAATGCAATGGATCCCTTTAAAAACATTAGACCTTACACTGATGCTGAAGTAGCTGAAGTTCTTCAGTCACTTGCTAATAATTCATCAGTTTTAAAGGCTTTAATAGGATTGCAGTTTCCAGGAATTCTCTCAAAAACACCTTTTTTAAAATTTTTTGTTAAACGAAACCTTACTTCTCAAATAAAAAACATTCAAACAATCGATGACTATCAAATGATATTTAAAGATTTGATGGAAAAGGTTGTGAAAGAGTCCATTGCATCATTCAAAGTAAATGGTCTAGAGAGATTAAATAAAAATGACAATTATCTATATATTTCAAATCATAGAGATATTTCCTTGGATGCAGCTTTGCTTGCTCTTCATCTACACAAATCTGGTTTTAAAACCTTCAATATTGCAGTCGGCAATAATCTCATGGAAGAAACCTGGGCTTCAGATCTATTTCGATTAAATAAAAGTTTTATTATTCAACGATCTGGTGGAACTAAAAAAGAAATATATTCAGGCTTGTCACTTGCCTCACAATTTATTCATCAAAGTATATTTCAAGATAATACATCTGTATGGATTGCTCAAAAACAGGGCAGGGCAAAAGATGGTATTGATGAAACCGATCCTGCTCTGTTAAAAATGATTCATCTCAGTGAGAGAAAATCACAACATGAAGCTCACTATTTCAATTCTCTAAAAGTGGTACCAGTGTCAATTTCTTATGAATACGATCCTAATGATCAATTGAAAGCTAGGGAATTAGATTTATTGCAAGCAAATAGTGAGTACCTAAAAGAAAAAGATGAGGATCTTAAAAGTATTGCCAATGGCATCACTGGTTTCAAAGGCAATGTAACTATTAATTTATCAGAACCAATGAAATTCGCCGAGGATGATGGTTATCAGATGATCTCAAATAAAATCACCCAGTCGATACTCACAAACTACAAACTGCATGCATCTAATTATGCAGCATGTAAATTAATGGGTTTAGATTTTACTCAAGAGACATTCGATGTTGAGGAGATTACTCAGGCAGAAACCGAACTGAATCAAAGAGTCCAATCATTGGAGACAGGCGCTCGATCTAAATTATTAGAGCAATACGCCAATCCCGTTATTAGACAAATACAATCAACTTAGTTCGTGTGATATGCACTTTCGTTATGCTCAGTTAAGTCTAAACCCTCGTGTTCATCTTCATCGCTCACCCTTAAATCAGCCATGAATGATGTAATCTTTAAGGCAATCCAAGAAAAGACAAGAGTCCAAGCGCATATAACCACAACACCTTGAAGTTGAATCATAAATTGTTCAAAGACACTTGGATCAAATCCAGCTGCTCCTGCTCCAAGGAATCCATCTGGCTTCCCAACAAAAGCCAGCATGAGAATTCCTAAGATACCCCCAACTCCATGAACTGGAAAAACATCTAAAGAATCATCAATTTTAAAGTAACCTTTAATTAGTTGAGTTGCATAGAAACAAACCAAACCAGCCAATAATCCAATCAATAATGCACCTTGAGGTCCAACTGTTCCAGATGCAGGAGTTATCGTGGCTAGCCCGGCAACCATGCCGGTGGCTATACCTACGACTGTTGGCTTACCTGTTTTGATCCACTCCACTGACATCCAAGTCAAAGCTCCAACAGCTGCACTGATGTGAGTAACAAGAATAGCCATAGCGGCACTAGAGTCTGCAGCAACAGCGCTTCCACCATTAAATCCAAACCATCCTACCCAAAGCATAGCCGCACCCATTACTACCATTGGTCTGTTATGAGGCACAAGTGATCCTCCGGGAAAACCTTTTCTTGGTCCCAGCATCATTGCAGCAACTAAAGCACCAATTCCACAAGTAGCGTGAACCACTAATCCACCTGCAAAATCAATAACCCCTATGCTTCCAAGATAACCGCCGCCCCAAACCATATGGCAGGCTGGCAAGTAAACTAAAGTTACCCAAAGTACAGTAAATATACACATGGCACTAAACTTCATTCTTTCTGCAAATGCTCCTACAACTAACGCAGGGGTAATCACTGCAAAGGTCATTTGGAATACAACAAATAAACTCTCTGGCAAAGTGCCTGAAGCAGATTCTCTCATCAGGCTTGATAAGAAAAAAGCATCAGTCCCACCAATAATGGAGCCAGCACCCGTAAAAGCTAGGCTATAACCGTAGATGACCCAAATAACAGACACGATGCAGCAAATAGCAAAGCACTGCATAAGAACAGACAAAATATTCTGATTTCTTACCAGCCCACCATAAAATAGCGCCAACCCTGGAAGGGTCATAAACAGAACTAGGGCAGTAGCTGTAAGAATCCATGCTGTGTCTCCAGAGTTAATCTCTGCCGAGAGCAGCGTTGGAGAAAGAAGGGTGGTAAATATAACAAGACAGATATTAAATAATTTCATTTTTTCTCCTATTTTTTATATGGCATCACTGCCTGTTTCACCTGTTCTGATTCTAATAACTTCTTCTACATTGGTAATAAAAATCTTGCCATCACCAATTTTTTCAGTATTTGCAGATTTCGAGATCACATCAACAATGTCAGATACTTTTTCTGAATCAGCAATAATTTCTAGCTTAATTTTTGGGAGAGTGTCAATCGTATATTCTGCACCCCGATATAATTCAGTATGGCCTTTTTGCCGACCAAAACCTTTGACTTCAGTAATAGTGAGACCTTCCACTCCATAATCTAGAAGTGCTTCACGTACTTCCTCTAATTTAAAAGGCTTAATAATTGCGCAAATAAGTTTCATTTCTTTACCCCATATAAAAAGAATGTATATAAATACATGCAATTATCATGCCAACTTATAATGGCTATTTTGAACTATTTTGGGGAAATTTAAGTTGCGTCTTAAACTTTGTGCACCGGTTAGATGCAAGATAACCGCCAACTGGATGTCGGCGGTTATCAGGAAGAGTTAATTATTTAAACTCTGGATATGCTTCAACTCCAATTTCAGAAGCATCAAGCCCCAAGGCCTGCTCTTCATCTGTTGCTCTGATAGGCATAAACATATTAATTACATAGACAGCTCCGTAACTTGCAATGAAACCAAATCCAGCAATAGATAGTACACCTATAAATTGCATTAAAAATGTTGCTTCAGTATTTGTGAATGGAACCACCATCACCCCAAAGATACCCACGATTCCATGAGCTGATATTGCGCCTACTGGATCATCAATTTTTAATTTTGAGTCAAAGTAAAGAATCGATGCATAGACCAATAACCCACCAAGAAAACCAATAATCACTGACTCTCCTCCACTTGGAGCGCTTGGTCCAGCAGTTATAGCTACCAATCCAGCAATAGCTCCATTAATCACCATTGTGACATCACTTTTTCCAGTGAGAGCTAAACTTAAAACTAGAGCACCAATAACACCGCCAGCGGCAGCCATATTTGTGTTCATGAAAACTTGGCTAACAGCAATTGCGCTTGCTTCATCGCTAATTACAAGCTCTGAACCACCATTAAAACCGAACCAACCTAGCCATAAGATAAGAACACCTAAAGCAGCTAAAGGAATATTAGATCCTGGCATAGGGTTGATAGACCCGTCTGAGCCATATTTTCCATTTCTAGCACCAAGCAAAGTTACAACTCCCAGTGCTGCAGCAGCACCAAGAAGGTGAACTGTGCCAGAGCCCGCATAATCAGAATAACCAAGGGTACTTAAAAAACCACCACCCCAATTCCAGTATCCTTGAACAGGGTATATGAACGCAGTCAGGATAACTGTGAAAATAAAGAAAGGTATTAACTTCATTCTTCCAGCTACAGCACCTGAAACAATTGACATAGCAGTTGCAACAAACACCACCTGAAAAAAGAAGTCAGCTTGCTGGGAGTAATCCATCGCATAAGCCATACCTATTTCTTCAAGAGGCATGTCAGTGCTAAGACCCCAGGATGTTCCGATGGCAGGTAAGATTCCATATAGAATAGCTTCACCAGCCTCATCTAATCCACCAGAGATAGCAAGGACAGGTTCAGCGGGGTACATGAGAACAAAACCACAAACAAGGTACATGACGCATGCTATAGAAAACAAACCTAGGTTTTTAGTGACGATTTCAGAAACATCTTTCTTTTGGACTAAGCCTGCTTCAAGCATGGTAAATCCAGCAGCCATCCACATGACCAATGCTCCTGACATAATTGCGTAGAAAGTATCTAATGCAAATTTCATTTCTTCCATATTAATCTCCTTAATTAAATGGCTTCGTTGCCTGTTTCACCAGTTCTAATTCTGATGACATCTTCAACGTTGGTTACAAATATTTTTCCATCACCGATTTTTCCAGTCCCAGCGGTGGATGTAATGGTGTCGGTAACAGTGCTAAGCTTCTCGTCCTCTACAAGAATTTCAAGCTTAATTTTTGGCAGAGTATCTACCGTATATTCAGCTCCACGATATAGTTCGGTATGTCCTTTTTGGCGACCATACCCCTTAACCTCAGATAGAGTTAAGCCTTCTATGCCAGCGTCAACAAGTGCTTCACGCACTTCTTGCAACTTGAATGGTTTGATAATAGCTACAACTAATTTCATGTTTTATAGGCTTGCAGAAATTGAGAAGAATATGCCATCTTCATCTGCACCATATCCCCCATCACTAAAATCATATGCAGTAATACCGCAATCAAATGAGCCACAAGTAAACCCATAGCTGATAGTTGTGTTATCTCCATAATCATCATATTCACCATAGGCAACAGATACAGGACCGAATGCATATGAAAATTCTGTGTAATCTGGCGCTCCATCTTGACCATAAGCTAGGGTTAATCCAAAGTCTCCAAAACTTAAGCCTAAGTAAATTTCTTCAAAATCAAGACCGGTTTCATTTTCAGGATAATCAAAAGCTATGTATCCAATATCAACGCCAACATCACCAAGCGAAAAGCCATAGCCTGCGTAGTAGTCTAATTCACTACCAGCACCATCATTGAAATTGACATTTGAACCCCAGATACCGGCATAGAAACCAGACTCTGCTTCAAAATCAAAACCACCTTGAATAGCAGGACCGTCGCTTTGTGTCATGCCTCTCCAAACATAATCTGAAGCAAATGCTACATTTGCACTTACGGCTGCGAACGAGGGCATAGCAAGCATACCCACTAGTAATAATAATCTTTTCATAATTTCTCCTATAATTTTTATGAAGTTACATATTTGTTAATGCAATTATTGTGCCAATTAGATTTTTCAACTTCTAATGCAATCATTTTTTTAAATAGCTAGGTATAATTCTTGTTCAATTAGGAGAGATTAAATGGAACTAAAAGATAAAGTTATAGCAATCACAGGTGGCGCATCAGGTTTGGGTGAAGCGTCAACTAGACACTTTGTATCTCAGGGTGCAAAAGTCATGATTCTGGATATCAATGACGATAATGCAAAGGCTATATGTGATGAACTTGGCAACGATAATGTTAAATACATTAATACGAATATTATGGAAGAGCAGCCTGTCATGGATGCAATGTCAAAAATCAAAGAAGCTTTTGGTAAATTGCACGTTGCAATTAACTGCGCTGGAACTGGATATGGCGCAAGAATTATTGGTAAAGACGCACCTCATCCTTTGGATCATTTTAAATTTATTATTGATTTAAATTTAGTTGGAACATTCAATGTTATGCGTTTGGCTGCTGAACTTATGGATAAAAATGAAGCTGGAGAAGATGGTGAAAAAGGCGTAATCATTAACACTGCCTCCATCGCAGGGTATGAAGGGCAAATTGGACAATCAGCCTATAGCGCATCAAAAGCTGGCGTGATTGGCTTAACTCTTACTGCCGCGAGAGATCTTGCAAGACACGGAATCAGAGTTAACACCATTGCACCGGGTATTTTTGACACGCCTTTGATGAAAATGGCTCCAGAAAAAGTAAGAGACCCTTTGCTTGAATCAACTCAATTTCCTCATAGGTTTGGTATTCCATCTGAATTTGGTAATTTGGCAGCACACATAGTTGAAAACACTTATCTAAATGGTGAAACCATTAGGCTTGATTCTGCCATGAGAATGAAGCCAAGATAATGCAATACTCAGCATATTATGTTGAGGAGATTGAGGGTGAGTTTTCTGCCTCAATATCTGAACTTGAGCTTGAAAAGCCAGCTGATGGTTTTGTTCAAATAAAAGTATCTCATTCCTCATTAAATTATAAGGATGCATTATCTGCATCTGGCAATAAAGGAGTGACAAGGCATTATCCATTTGTTCCAGGGATTGATGCTGCAGGAGTTATTTCTGACGGCAACTCTTTGCAATTTACTGAGGGAGATGAAGTCATAGTGACTGGCTATGACATGGGTATGAATACTCCAGGTGGTTTCGGAGAGTACATTAACGTACCAGTTGAATGGGTCGTCAAAAAACCAGACAACTTAACAAACATAGAAGCTATGTCTATAGGTACTGCAGGCTTAACTGCTGCAGCCAGCGTATTAAAAATATTCGAATCTTCAAATGAGTCAGACCTGCCTGTTTTGGTATCAGGGGCAACTGGAGGAGTTGGTTCAATAGGCGTGATGCTTATGTCGAAGCTAGGGAAAGAGGTTTCTGCATTGACTGGAAAATCTTCTTCTGTTGAGTTTCTGAAATCAATTGGCGCTGCTAATGTCATTATGCGTGATGATTATTTGGAGGCTCCTTCTAAAGCCATGGAAAGACCTTTGTTTTCCTGTGCCATCGATACAGTTGGCGGCAATGTGTTGAGTAAAATGCTTCCTCAAATTTCACCTCATGGTGTTGTTGCATGCTGTGGCAATGTTGCTGGCATCGAAGTCAATACAACAGTATTTCCATTTATCTTAAGGGGTATTTCACTTTGCGGCATTGATTCGGCTGAATCAGCAATAGATTTTAAAAGCAGTATTTGGCAAAAATTTGCTGACGAATGGAAGTTAGACTTATCGCCAATGATAAAGATTGTTACAAAAGAAAATTTACAACAAGAGATTGATCTTATTTTAAAGGGCGGTCAACAAGGTAGAGTAGTTTTAACACATGGAGAATAATTATGTCAGATAAATATGATGAATATTTTGATTCAAGAGAGGCTAACGAAGACAGCAAATCAGATTCAAGGGTTGCACTAATACTTATAGCAGTTTTTGTTGTGGGTATGGTTTTCTGGGTTTCTGGTCAGTAATTACTCAGATAGAAATTTCTCAGCATCCAAAGCAGCCATACACCCAAAGCCAGCCGAAGTAATGGCCTGTCTATAAATTTGATCTGAAACATCACCTGCGGCATAAACTCCTGGTACGCTAGTTGCGGTAGCCATACCATCTGTTCCTGATTTAATCGTGATGTAATCATTCTTCATTTCGAGTTGGCCTTTAAAAATTTCAGTATTGGGGTGATGGCCTATAGCAATAAATACCCCAGTTAATTCAAGTATTTTATTATTATCATCTGTAATAACTTCAATTGAGTGAACGCCTTTTTCATCCCCAAGCACTTCGTGCAATTGAGAATTCCAATGCATCTCAATTTTTCCTTCGGTAACTGCCTCAGCAATTCTATCCTGAAGAATTTTTTCAGCTCTAAGCTCATCTCTTCGATGAATCAAGTGAACCTTTGCACAAATTCGAGAAAGGTATAATGCTTCTTCAGCAGCAGTATTTCCACCACCGATTACAGCCACTTCTTGATCGCGATAGAAAAAACCATCACACGTAGCACAGGCAGATACTCCTTTGCCTAAAAATTCTTTCTCTGAGGGTAAGCCGAGATACTTTGCACTCGCTCCCGTTGAAATAATAAGAGAGTCGCATGACCAATTTTGACTGCCTATTAATTTGAATGGTTTTCCAGATAATTGCGTTTCACCTATGTGATCATTAACGATCTGGACATCAAACTGCTCAGCATGCTTTTTCATTCGCTCCATAAGCTCTGGACCTTGTAAGCCATCAGAGTCACCGGGCCAATTCTCCACATCTGTTGTAGTTGTAAGCTGTCCGCCTTGTTCCGCACCGGTGATGAGCAAGGGCTTAAGCCCTGCTCTTGCCGCATAAATGCCTGCAGCATATCCAGCTGGACCAGAACCTAAGATAATAAGTTTGTGATGTTGATATTCCATGTGTGAATTATAAGATAGAGATTAAAGAAATTGTTATCTTTTCTAACTAAATAAGCCATATCTCAATATAATATCGATAACAGGAGTTAATCATCGCTAAAAAACTAGAGCAATCAAATTTATCAGCCGGCACTCTTAAAAATGTTTTTGCATTTTTTTGCCTAGGTTCAGTTTTATATATTTTTATATCACTTGTTTCGTACTCATCGCTTGATCCAAGCCTCTCATCAATTAGCTCGCTTTCGGGCTCAATAGAAAATTTGGGTGGGCCTTTTGGGGCTTATCTTTCAGACGCCTTATTTTCAGTTGCTGGCATAGGCGCATATCTATTTTTGTTGGTCCTATCTTTTGTTGCTGTCAAGCAGTTATTTTTTTATCAGCCATCTGATAAAACTCATAAAGTGATTAAATTCACCTCTGCGCTAATATTACTTTCTTCATTTTCTGCATTGTGTGAATTTTATTATTCTGGTGATTATTTTCCCCAGTCCTCATCAGGAGGCCTTGTTGGCGCATTAATCTTTACCAATCTTTCAAATATTTTTGGAATCGTTGGCTCTTTAATTTTTATAGTAATTTTCTTTTTAGCATCTATCTCTTTAACTTTTTCATTTTCCTGGCTATCGGTTATTGATGCTCTTGGAAACGGAGCTAGATATCTGATCTTGGAGGTTAGCGTACAATTTAATCGTTTTTTTAAATTCTTATTTAATGCTTTGAGATCTATTGATTTCTCAAAATTTAAAGTTAAGAACGAACCCTTGGCTGAACGTTCTGTTGTTGAAGCTAAACCAAGAGAATTAAATCTACCTAAATCGAATCCGACAGCACCTCAATCACAAACTAAATCAGTAGAGGCCTCTAAACCGGCATTAAAAAATGACACATTTAAAAGCGAATCAGTAGCTACATCTACTGTTTATAAGCCCAAAGATAAAAATACTAATCCAGAGATGCCTTCAACAGATCTTCTTGATAGGGTTCTGGATGATGGCTCATCCCTTACAAAAGAGCAGCTGGATGAAGTAGCAGATAGGCTTGAAATTAAGTTACAAGAATTTGGAGTCGAGGCAAAAGTTGTTTCTGTTATTCCTGGACCTGTGGTAACAAGATTTGAAATTCAGCCTGCTCCAGGAACAAAGGCGAGCAAGATTACAAACATCGCTCAAGATATTGCGAGATCTCTTGCCGTCATGAGCGTAAGGGTTGTTGAAGTCATTCCAGGAAAATCAGTTGTTGGTATTGAAATACCAAATACCAACAGAAAGATGGTTCGACTCACTGAAATTTTGTCTTCGGAAACATTCCATAATTCTACTTCGCCTCTATCCATGGCATTGGGTCATGATATCGCAGGCAAACCAATTGTAGTTGATTTGGCAAAAATGCCTCATTTGCTAGTGGCTGGTACAACTGGCTCAGGAAAATCTGTTGGACTGAATGCTATGTTGCTTAGTCTGCTCTTCAAGTCTGATCCTGAAGCTGTCCGTCTAATTATGATAGACCCCAAAATATTAGAACTTTCAGTTTATGAAGGCATACCACATCTCCTAACTCCTGTTATTACAGACATGACAGATGCATCCAATGGGCTCAGGTGGTGCGTTGCTGAAATGGACAGAAGATACAAATTAATGTCAGAAATGGGTGTTAGGGGTCTGGCAGCTTTTAATCAAAAAGTAGCTGAAGCTAATGCGGCTGGAACCCCCTTGTTGGATCCTTTTAATGAAGAGGAGGAGGTCCCGCTGGAGGAATTGCCTTCTATTGTTGTTGTTGTAGATGAATTCGCTGACATGATTATGATTGTTGGAAAAAAAGTAGAGCATTTGATTGCAAGAATAGCGCAAAAAGCAAGAGCAGCTGGAATCCATTTAATTTTAGCAACTCAGCGACCCTCAGTGGATGTTATTACAGGACTTATCAAGGCTAACGTCCCATCTAGAATTGCGTTTCAGGTATCTTCAAAAATAGATTCAAGAACCATTCTTGATCAAGGTGGGGCTGAACAACTTCTTGGTGCTGGTGACATGTTGTATTTACCAGCAGGTCAAGGTGTGCCTGAGAGAGTTCATGGAGCTTTTGTTGGTGATGATGAGGTCCACAGAGTTGTTGATAGCTGGAAGCAGAAATCTGAGCCAAATTATTTAGATGAGATTACCTCTGAATTGCAGGAGACAGGACCAATTCCTGGATGGTCTGATGGAGATAACTCCGATTCCTCTGATGAGAATGATGAGCTTTATGATGAAGCAGTAAGCTTTGTTATAGAGTCTCGAAGAGCTTCAATATCTGCAGTACAAAGAAAACTCAGAATTGGTTATAACCGAGCAGCTAGAATTATTGAGGCCATGGAGATGGCGGGCTTGGTATCTGAAATGGGTAGCAATGGTAGTCGAGAAGTCTTAGTTCCTAAACAGCAATGATTGCTAAATTTTTTTTCATACTTGTTGCTTATAATTTCTCAGTATTTACTCCTGCCTCATCCATCTCATTAGAATTACTGAATAGTGAGTTAAAAAAAAATTATTCATTTGTTGAGAGGTCACTTAATCAATCCGACCTGAAAATTGAAACTTCCACAGGAAAAATTTTTTTTGACCAGGCAGGTGTCACGGTTAATGTGCTAACACCATTTGAGGAAAATTATAGAGTCGAGAATGGCAACCTTGAAATTCATGATTTATTTTTAGATCAAAAGCAAATCGTCGCTATCGATGATGTTGATAACTTTTTTCTTAACTTTTTGCTTAATGGGGTAGATGATAGCGCTGAAGAATATTTAATTAACCAGATTGATGATGCAACCATTCAGATTATTTCAATAAATCGTTCTCACATAGTAACTTTCTTTTTTACAGACAATAAATTAAATCTCATTCGATACAAGGACTCTCTTGGGGTTGAGCATGGAATAGAGCTTACACCACTATGACAAAGTTTTTTTTAATAGCTTTCGGGGGAGCATTAGGAGCTCCTATTAGATACCTCATCAATGATTTGATGAAACATTCTTCACTTTTTATGTTTCCAACCGGGATAATGCTTGTTAATTTTATCGGGTGTTTTTGCATTGGCATTGCCATGGCTCAAATCTCAGATTTCAAATCTAATCTTTATTTCTTTCTAATTATTGGTTTTCTTGGCTCTTTCACAACCATGTCAGCCTTCTCACAGCAAACAATTGAATTGCTATACAATGGTAAAGAATTTAATGCCTTGATCTATGTTGCAGCTTCGATTGCTTCATGTTTGATAGGAACATTTTTAGCTTATTCTTTATTTAAAACTAATTAGAGAAATGATTGATACAAATTTACTTAAAGATAATCCCCAGAGAGTTTTGGAAGCTTTGCAATCAAGAAATTATGATTTTAATGTTGAATCATATGAAAGTTTGGAAGCTCAGCGAAAAACACATCAAACTGAAACTGAAGATCTTCAAGCGAAACGCAATTCTCTTTCAAAAGAATATGGATTGCTAAAAAAAGAGGGTAAGGATGATCCTGCTCTCAACTCAAAGATTGAGACCATCAAGACTGAGCTTGATAAATGTTCAAGTAAACTGAATCATATTCAATCAAGCCTTAAAGAATTTTTATTAGATATCCCTAATCTACCCGCTGACTCTGTTCCCAATGGTTCCAGCGACGAAAACAACATCAAAATAAGAGATCATGGAGAACTACGCATTTTGAATGGTAAAGATCATTTGGAGATCACTTCAATGATTGATACAGAATCAGCAAATCTCTTAGCTGGCTCACGTTTTTCAGTGCTAATAGGAGAAATAGCTAAATTACAGCGTGCCTTAATAGCCTTCATGCTCGATAAAGCTGAGGAGCATGGCTATACCGAGCATTATTTACCAATGGTAGCGAACTCTGAGTCTTTGACTTCCACCGGCCAACTGCCAAAATTTGCTGAGGATCTATTTCAGCTAACTGAAGACTACTATTTAATTCCTACTGCTGAAGTCCCTTTAACTAATTTGTACAGAAATCAGATTGTTGATATGAATAAATTTCCACTCAAGCTCTCAGCTCATACCAGCTGCTTTCGATCGGAAGCAGGAAGTTACGGCAGAGATACCAAGGGATTAATTAGACAGCATCAATTCGAGAAAGTAGAGTTAGTCCAGATTTGCCATCCTGATAATTCGTTTGAGGCTTTAGAAAATCTTACTTCTCATGCTGAATCGGTGCTCAAGGATCTTAACCTTCCTTATCAAGTAGTAGAATTATGCACAGGGGACTTGGGTTTTTCTGCCGCAAAAACATATGACCTAGAGGTTTGGATTCCAAGCCAAGAAACCTTTCGAGAGATTTCATCATGCTCTAATTGCACTGACTTTCAAGCTAGGAGAGCCAAAATTAGATTTAAAGAGGAGGGAGCTTCAAAATTAGCCCATACCCTCAATGGATCAGCGCTGGCAGCGGGAAGGGCATTAATTGCGGTCATTGAAAATAATTTTGATCAAAAGGGCACAATTATTGTTCCTGAAGTCCTACATGAGTATACAAAATTTAAGTCGATAAAGGTTTGATAAAATTTATCTAAATGTTGCTTAATTGTTCCTTTTATTCAGAGGAAAACAGGTATAGAATTGGTTAACCGTCATTATATTTTAATTTTTAGAGGGAAATTATGAAATCATTGCGTAACTTATTTATGGTTGCTGCCTTAATTGCTATTCCAGCATTCGGTCAGGAGCTTACTTCGGATATTACAGGTACTGTAACTAACGGTGCTGGAACACCAGTTAGCGGTGCTACCGTGAGTGTTACTTACACCCCAACCAACACTACTGTCACAAGAACAACGAGCGCAAATGGTCGTTACAATGCTGGTGGACTTAAGCCGGGTGGTCCATATGAGGTAAGTGTTCAATCTAGTTCTTATAGCTCTGAAACTACACCAGGCATTACATTGATTGTTGGTGATACCAAAAGATTAAATTTTGTTTTAGAGTCTATTGATGAAGTTGTTGTGGTGGCAACCGCAGGTACTGCTTTAGATACAGGTTATGGGTTCGGCACAGCCTTAACAGCTAAAGACATAGAGCAAACTGCTTCAGTGAACAGAGATCTGAAGGACTTTATTAGATTAAATCCTATGGTTTCGTTAGATGATGCGCAAGACAACTATGAAGCAATATCTATTGCTGGCGCACATCCACGAACTAATGATTTGAGGGTAGATGGAACATCATTTAATGATGACTTTGGTCTGAATGATAATGGTTATCCTGCACAAAGAAGTCCTATTTCCCTCAATGCCATTGAGCAGCTTTCTGTAAAGGTCGCGCCTGCGTCTGTTGAATACTCTGGTTTTAGAGGCGGTGTAATTGAGGTTATCACTAAATCAGGAACGAATGAGTTTACTGGCGAATTATTTTCTTATGATAGAGGTGACTCTTTTATGGGTGATGAATCTGAAGGAGATGAGTATTCCTTTGACTTAGATGATACTTCAGAAGGTTTTGCATTTGGTGGGCCAATCATCAAAGACAAAGCTTTTTTCTATGTGACATATGAAGAGGCTTCCATTAATAAGCCTATTACTCATGGCCCTATAGGCTCCGGTCTTCCAAATGAATCAGGCATTACAGTTGCTGAAGTAGATCAAATTAGACAGATCACAAAAGATAAGTATGGGTTTGATCCTCTTGGATATACTGCAAGCAATCAATCTGAGCAAGAATTTATTACTGCTAGATTTGATATCAATATCACGGATAATCATCGTCTTACCCTTAATCATAAAAAGGTTGAAAGCTCAAAATTAAATGGAGCCAATGATAGTTTTGGTGATTTTGCATTTTCATCTGCTGAATATCAAAAAGGTGAGGTCACCGAAACCGACGGATTTCTTCTTGTATCTAATTGGTCGGATGATTTGATCACAGAAGTTAGCTACTCTACTAAAACTCAAGATACCTCTCAAATGTCACCCGTTGGCCAAGGTCTACCTTCCTTTTCTATTGACGATTGCGGAGCATTAGGAATTGAGTGTTCCATAGGTCCTGATATCTTTAGAAGTGCGAATCAACTTGCTACAGAGAATACTTTCTTTAAAGCTAAGCTTACTTATTATGATGATAACCATAAATGGACACTTGGATATGAAACAAAAGAGTGGGATATCTACAATGTATTTATTGTTGCTCAGGATGGTGCATATTCATTCGATGATATCGCTGCATATGAAAGTCAAACAGCAAACAGTTTCTTTCATAACAATTCAAGAGATTTAACAGAAGCTGGCGGTGCTGCTATATTTAAATACGATTTATCATCCTTATACATCCAAGATGAGATAGAACTTTCAGATAAATTAAATGTATTAGTTGGTTTGAGATATGATCAATTTGACTCTGATGATGCGCCTGCTGTAAACCAAGGTTTTGTTGATGCTTATGGATTTGCCAATGGTGGTATCGCTGGAACTGACTTGCTTAATTATAGATTCAGTTTTGAGTATGAAATTGATGATGTGAGCTCTTTAAAAGGCTTGCTTGGCACATTTTCATCTAAATTGCCAACAGTATGGATATCCAATGCTTACACTAATGATGGAGTAAGAATTGCTGCATATAGTGGCTCAAATGCGCCAGGAGGATGCGATCCATTAACCAACGTTACTTCCACGTTGCCTGCCTGTGTTGGGGCTGCAATCCAAAATGCACCTCTTACAGATGCCGTAATTAATTTTATAGCTCCAAGTTTCGAATGGCCTGAAACCAAAACCCTGAACCTTACTTATGACAGACAGATGGGCGATTGGTTAATGACTGCAACTTACCTTCATTCTGATCAAGAAGAGGCTTTATATAAAATTATTGATGGTTCTCCATTGGACCCATTGAGGAGGGATATGCCCTCAACACCTTCCTTAAAGGCTCCTGACGGTAGACCAATTTATAGCCAATCTGGTCCGAGAGGAACATATAAAGGTGGCTTATATAATGAGAGTGGAGGAGAGAGAGAGGTATTCTCCCTTGCTTTCTCAAGATTTTTTAATGATGGTGATACTTCATTGGCTGTTGGCTATACACATCAAAATATTGATGAGTTAAGCGGTATGGCTTCTACTACAGCAAACTCAAGTTATGGCAAGTATGGAGCTACAGACTTTAACAATAGGACTGCTCAAAGATCTATTTATGAAACTGAGCACAGACTATTCGCCACTTTGTCTTCAACTCATTACTTCTTTGGTGCGGACAAGCCTACTACCTTTAATCTATTCTTTGAAAGAAAGTCAGGTTTACCAGGCTCTTATTCATGGCAAACATGGACAAGAGGCGGCTTATTGGCGAGACAGACAGAAGCTTTTGGTTATGAAAATAATCTGAATGACGATAATGCTCACTTATTATATATCCCTTCTGGGCTGACAGATCCTAATGTTTGCTGGGGTTCATGTACTGGTGCACCAGATTTAACTGTGGCCAATGAAGTTTTAGAGCTTCTCCACAACACACTGGGTTTGAAATCCTATGCTGGCGAGATACTTCCAAATGGAGTGTATGAATATCCATGGCAAACTACCTTAGATTTAAAAATTACTCAAATACTTCCTGGCTTTAGGGCCAATGATGAGTTTGTAATTAGTTTAGGTATTGAGAATCTTCTGAACCTTATTGATTCGGATAAGGGCGTTGCAGAATATGGAAGTTATACAGGACTAGTTGATGTTATAGATATGAAGATGAGTGATGACTTTTCTAAATATATTTATCGACCAAGTCGCTCCGGTGGAGCAGATCTTGCGCGAGGATTTAGAGCAAGCAATCCTAAAGAAATAAGGAAATCAGCCGTTAATAGCATATGGAGAGCTCAGCTTGGGTTCACATATAAGTTTTCTTTCTAAGAAGGGTTAATATTATCAAAAGGGCGGTCTTCACCGCCCTTTTTTTTGTTAAAATAAATTATGTCATTTAATGCTATCCCTGTTTTTTCAATGTCTGATATTGAGCAGAGAGACATTGAAACTATTGCCGACCTTAAATTAGCATTAACTACCCATGGTTTTTTTACCATTACTGATCATGGAATAGCTGACGAAGTTCTGCAATCAAGCTATAGATTAAGTAAGGATTTTTTTTCACTCCCTGATGCTGTAAAAAAAACATATGCTCATCCCGAAAAAGCTGGGGCGCGGGGCTATACCCCTTATGGCAAAGAAACTGCAGTTGGTGAAATTACTCCTGACTTAAAAGAGTTTTGGCATCATGGCCCAATGGTTGACGATTCCTATGATCCAAGAATTTCTGAAAATATTTCAGTTTCTGAAATCTCAGATTTTAATGAGCAGTTCGATATATTATTCAATCAACTAAATATGCTAGGTCTGAAAGTGCTCAGTGCGATAGCTGTTATTTTAGGCAAGGAGCCGTCATTTTTTGATTCTTGGGCACTTAAAGGAAATTCCATATTACGCTTGATTCATTATCCGCCAGTTGTTGATTCATCAAATATTTTGCGTGCACGTGCGCATGAGGACATAAATTTAATCACTTTATTGGTGGGGGCGGAGGAATCTGGGCTAGAGGTGCAAAATCCTGATGGTGATTGGATTCCAATAGCGGCAAAAAGCAAGTCTATCGTATGCAATATTGGAGATATGATGCAATTAGTTACACGCTCGCAACTTAAAAGCACAAGTCATAGGGTGGTAGATCATAATGCTAGCTCATCAGCATCTAGATACAGCATGCCCTTTTTTTTGCATCCCTCACCAGAAGTTGAACTTTGTTCCATAGTTGATGATTCTCCTGAATCTGTCAGTGCGCATGATTTTTTAGAGGAAAGACTTAGAGCAATTAAGCTATACTAAGCCATGACAATTACCTCACTATTTCATATTATTATCGGCTTTGTTGGTCTAGTTTGTATTGCTATTCCTTTTTCACAAAATAGATCATCAATAAATTATCGGCATATTTTTGCAGCCATAATACTGCAGATTGTTTTAGCCTTTGCATTACTAAAAATACCTTTTATAGTTCAAATTTTTGCTTACCTTTCTGAGGGCGTCACTGCTTTACAAGCCGCCACCCAAGAGGGTGCTGAGTTTGTTTTTGGTTATTTAAGCAATAGCTCAACCTCGCCATTTGAAAGCTCGGGCACAGGTAATTCTATGATTTTTGCTTTTCAAATATTACCGTTGATCATAGTCATTTCTAGTCTTTCTGCCTTGCTTTGGTTTTGGAATATTTTGCCATTAATCATTAGAGCTATTTCAAAAATTTTTGAAAAACTTTTTAATATTGGTGGTCCAATTGGATTGGGTGCCACTGCCAACATAATTATGGGTCAGGTTGAAGCTCCTTTGTTGGTTAGGCCTTATCTATCTAGGATGAGCGAAAAAGAATTATTGATTCTTATGACTGCTGGTATGTCGACTGTTTCTGGCTCCATCATGATTGCTTTGGTATCAATGTTGGCCCCACAATTTCCTGATATTAACTTGATTCAACATCTAGTCTCAGCATCTATTCTATCTATTCCAGCTGCCATCATGTATGCAAACATCATGATTCCTTCTTCAGAAGTTACTAATTTTGATGGCAATTCTGTTCCTAAGGTTTATGAGAGTTCTATGGATGCCATTACAAGGGGCACTAGAGATGGTTTGGATATTTGTTTGAATGTCGGAGCTATTCTAATTGCTTTTATAGCCCTTGTTTCTTTGCTTAATTCTTTGCTTGGGATTTTAGGAGGCTGGATTGGAGTTTCCGATCTTTCTCTGCAGTTAATTCTTGGGTATATTTTCTTCCCAATTGTATGGTTAATGGGGGTCCCTTTATCAGAAACTTTAGCTTCTGCCGAACTCCTTGGATTAAAAACAGCTCTAAATGAATTCGTTGCATACGGCGCTCTTGCAAACATTGAGCCTGATGCTTTATCAGATAGGTCTAAATTAATTACTTTGTATGCATTGTGTGGTTTTGCTAATTTTTCTTCTGTTGGAATTCTGGTCTCAGGAATCAGCGCGATGGCACCAGAAAGAAAAAATGATTTAATTAGAGTGTCAATCAAGGCATTGATTGGAGCAACACTTGCCTCTTGTATGACTGGTCTTGTTATAGGTATTTTTTAATTTAGCAGGACAATTGAAGCATTTAAAAATGCTGCAAATAATAGCCATAGTATATAAGGAAGATAAAGAAAATATAGCGTCCTTGATTCTGTCTTAATTGTTACTAATATTCTCTGGTTTAAATAAATCAACAAACCAATGTCTACCAGAGCAATGAATGGGGCATGAAAATAAAAGAATATCCATGACCATGCTGCATTTAAAACTAATTGCACAATAAATATAGGCGCTATTTTATCCGCTAGCTTATATGCAACAAAAGCCATTAATGCATATAGTATTGGCCAAACAATTCCAAAAACAAAACTAGGAGGATTAAGCGGGCTCTTTATTAAGCTGCTATACCAGTCATCTGAGTTTATATATATATTTGCTAGAGATCCTAATACCGAGGTCAGAATAACCAGAAACGGCAAAATGTATTTCATATCTTTATGCTTTTTCTACTAAAATTGAGCAAATAGAATATCCTGCACCAAATGAGCAGATGATTCCTTTTTGTTCTGCTTTTAAGTAATTGTATTTATGAAATGAAATCAGCGATCCTGCTGAGCCAGTATTCGCATATTCATCAAGAACGTTTGGAGCTCGCTTAGGTGGGAAGTCATCACCTAGCAGTTTTTTTACAACATAGGTGTTCATATTTATATTTGCCTGATGGAGAAAATATTGTTCAACGTCATCAGGTAATAGATTATTTTCTTCCAGATGCTCGCTTATCAAAGCTATAACCATTGGCATTACTTCTTTAAAGACACTACGACCATTTTGAACAAATAGTAGTTCTTCATCTGTGTAATTTTTGTCTTCAATGGAGTTCATGAAACCAAAATTATTTCTTATATTATTGGAAAAATGAGTTTTCAATTTTGCATTTAATATTTTGAATCTATTTGGTGATCGAGAATCTTTTTCAATAACTGCGGCTGTGCATACATCGCCAAAGATAAAATGACTGTCTCTATTTTTATAATTGTTGTGCGCAGTTGTGATTTCAGGGTTTATCACTAATATTTTTGATGCTTTGCCCGATGCTATATCCGAATAGGCATTACTGATTCCAAAAGTTGTGGAAGAACAACCAACCATCATGTCATAAGCATAACCCTCAATGCCCAATTCATTTTGAACCTCAATGGCAATTGCTGGATAAGCCCTTTGAAGATTTGCTGTAGAAACAATCACCGCATCAATATCAGAGGGAGATAACCTTGCGTTTTCAAGCGCTTGTTTGGCTGCAATCACGCTAATTTCAGCACAAATTGATAAAGAGTCATCATCTCTTGCCTTAATCATCGGTTTCATACGCTTTGGGTCCAGCAAGGATTCTTTTTCTAATACATATCTATTCTGTATTCCTGAGGCTTTAACTATAAATTCTGATGAGGAGGGCTCTAGTGCTTTTAAAGTGCCAGATTCAATTTCCTTAGAATGCTCAGCATTATAAAGTTCAACATAACTATTGAAAGATGCAACAAGCTCTTCATTTGAGACTGTGTGTGATGGCGTCCAAATACCTGTTCCAGAAATATATATATCTTGCATGTCTTTACCCCAATACATGTTATTTTATAGTTATATGGAAAAAATAGCATTAGACACAAATCCTAACTCTAATTTGCATTATGACCTTTATCAATCAAGATCTGATTCAATTCTTGGTTTGGTTCAGATTTCTCATGGCATGGCTGAGCACAAAGGTAGATACAAAGAGTTTATAAATTTTTTGAATCTAAATGGTTTTCACGTCGCCATTCATGATCATCGTGGACATGGTGAGAGAATATTTGAAGATAAAATAGGTTTTTTTGATCAAGAGGATGGATGGAATTTGGTTGTTAATGATTTGCTTGATATACATTTTGATACAAATAAAAGATTTCCAGATATACCAAAAATTCTTTTAGGACATAGCATGGGTTCATGGATAAGCTTATCAGCACTCCAACAAAAAAATCTCTTTGATGCGGCTATGCTTTCTGGATCAAGTTATCCCAATTCTTCTGAGACTTTTGTACAGAAACTATTGCTTAAAATAGAAATGTTTAGGCTTGGAAAGGATGGTTATAGCTCTTTGTTGCATAAGATAATTTTTGGTGGTTTTAATGGTAAATTCCAAAATACTAACACTCCAAATGACTGGTTATCCCAAGATACTAATAGGGTAGTGGATTATACAAATGATCCGTTATGTGGTTTTGTTGTTACCAATCAGCTATGGTCTGATCTTATCGAGGGCGTTAAATTAGTTTTTGATCAAAAAAATTTGTCATTAATTAATAAAACTATTCCCATTCTAGTTTTCTCTGGCTCTCATGATCCTGTGGGTGCAATGGGAAAAGGGACTAAGAAATTACACCAATGCTTGATACAGAATGAATGCACTTCAGAACTTTATCTCGTTGATGGAGCGAGGCATGAAACTCTTAATGAAACCAACAGAATGACAACTTATAATTATGTATTAACATTCTTAAAAAATAATTTAAAAGGAGCATGATTTGGAATTAGAAAATAAGGTATCTCTTATAACTGGAGCTGGTCAAGGCATTGGAGAGGGTATTGCTAAAACTTTAGCCTCCCATGGATCAAAAGTCATGATTGTAGATTTAAATAAACAATCAGCCGATAAGGTAACCAAGGAAATAAATAAACTTTTTCCAAATTCTGCAACAAGCTTTGAAGCAGATCTAACTGATACCAATGCTATTCAATCAATGATTGAAGCAACCTTATCCACATTTAATAAGCTAGATTGTATTTGTAATAATGCAGCCGCATCAAAAGGCTTAGGACCAGTTGAAAATTATTCACTTGAGGATGTGCAAGCTACACTCGATTTAACTTTCACATCGTTATGGAAATGCCTTCAAGTTGAGATCATGTTCTTGAAAGAACAATCAATTCCTGCCTCTATAGTTAATATTTCTTCTAATTCAGCTATAAAAGGCTATGCTTTTAATTCCATTTATGCAGCTAGCAAAGCAGCTGTAAATAATCTTACTCAATCTGTTGCCAAAGAAGTTGCTAGAAATGAAATTAGAGTAAACGCTGTTTCGCCAGGAACGATTAATACTCCTGGTGTAAAGCAATATTTTGAGGCTGAGCCAAAAGCAAAAGACATGCTAGAAAAATCATCTCTATTGCGACGGATTGGTGAGCCAGAAGAAATTGGTGAACTTGTGTCATTCCTCCTTTCAGATAGAGCCTCCTATATAACAGGGCAAGTTATTTCTGTAGATGGCGGCTCATCAATTAATTAATTCAGAATGATCAATAAATTATTTGAATATCCGGCACTTGAACGTGTTGAAAAAAATGAAGTTCGATATTATCGAGATTCTAAAGAAAATCTTGTACCTTCTGTAACAACAATACTGTCTGCAACTGGAGATCATTCTGGAATAGATGCATGGAAGAGAAGAGTAGGTCCAAAAACCGCTAAAGAGGTTGTGGATGAAGCAACAACAATAGGAACAGCTGTTCACCTAGCAATTGAAAACTATCTAAACGGGGTTGATTGGGAGCAATTTAGCGAAGACAGGCTGGGTCTAATGGCGCATCAGATTGCGAAGAGATTTATTGATGACTGTTTGGGAGATATTGAGGAGGTTTGGGGTCTTGAATCTGGCCTGGTTGTTGATGGTTTATATGCAGGGACAGCAGATTGTATAGGTATCTTTAAGGGGAAACCTACAATCATTGATTTTAAAACGGCAAAAAAAATAAAAAGGAAAGATTGGATAGAGGATTATTTTTTACAAGGCGCTGCTTATGCTAATGCGCATAATGTAATGTACGAGACAGACATTGAATCAATTGCAATTTTAATGGTAGACCGTGATCTTTTATTCAAAGAGTTTCTTATCAACAATAAGGAATTTGCAAGCTATACAGACAAGTGGAAACAACGGATTATAGGTTACTATAAAAAACATGAAATTTTAGGGAGAGAATAAATGAATGATTTGAAAGATAGAATAGTCATGATTACAGGTGCTAGTTCTGGTTTTGGCAAAGAGGCTGCGAAAATGTGTGTTGAATTAGGTGCAAAAGTTGTTTTGGGTGCTCGCAGAGAAGAGAAATTAAAAGAGTTATGCGATGAACTTGGCACTGATTCTGCTATATATAAAGCTACAGATGTTACTTCAAAAGAACAGATGCATGCACTGGCACAACATGGCATTGAAACTTTCGGAAGAATTGATTCATTGGTGAACAATGCTGGAGTCATGCCTCTGTCATTGCTTGAAAAAGGCAGAACCGATGAGTGGGACCATATGATAGATGTAAACATCAAAGGTGTGTTATACGGAATTGATTCAGTCTATTCGCATATGCTTGCTAGAGAGTCAGGTCAAATCATTAATATTTCTTCTGTGGCAGGTAAAAGAGTTATGCCAGGAAGTGCAGTTTACTCAGGAACAAAATATGCTGTCAGAGCTATCTCTGAAGGTTTGAGATTAGAATCTTCTGGAAAAATTCAAGTAACATGCATTTATCCTGGTGCTTTTAAAACTGAGTTGGCATTTTCTATAAAAGATGAATCAATGCTTGAGGCATTAATGAGTAGAGGGATTGGTAATATTGCGCAACCAGCTGAAAAAGTGGCCGAATCTATAATATATGCTCTGCAGCAGGACCCAGGAGTCTCTGTCAATGAGATAGTAATACGACCAACTGCCCAAGAGGCTTAGTCAATTTGATGTTGAGGCTCTCTCTTCTATTTGCAAGCATTTACGCTCCAGCATTATTGGGAGCCATTCAATGCATTGAAGCAGATTTAATTCTCCATGAAGGCAATATTTATACTGGGAATGATGAAGAATCATTTATTGGTTCCATCGCCTCAAAAGATTCAAAAATTACCTATGTTGGCAATTCTTTATTGGATAGTGATTTGGCTTGCTCTGGAGCAAAAGTTATAAATTTAAACGGTAGTTACGTGTTTCCAGGATTTATAGACGCCCATGCTCATCTTAAGGGGATTGGCTATAGGGAGCTCACTCTCAATTTACAAGGAATCCCCTCATTAAGTGCAACTTTGGAGGTTGTAAGAAACTATTTATCCAAAAAGAATCCTGGAGAGTGGGTGATTGGTCGAGGCTGGATTGATAAACTTTGGCCTGAAAAAAGATTTCCAACTAAACAGGATCTAGATATTTTTTCTCCAGATAATCCAATTGTTTTAGAAAGAGCTGATGGACATGCTGTTGTGGTAAACAGTTTAGTCTTGAAGTTAGCAAACATAGATGCAAACACCAAAGATCCTCAAGGTGGTTTTATTGAAAAAGATCAAAATGGGGAGCCAACTGGTTTATTGGTTGATATGGCTATGAACTTAATCACAGACCATATACCTAAATTAACCAGAGCTGATGATAAAGAGGCTTTCCTGCAGGGCATTCAAAGGAATGTAAGCCTCGGTTGGACACAAATACATGTGCCTGGAGGTACCTTTGAGGACATTTCAATTTTACAGGAAATTAAATCTGAGAATGATTTACTCCAAAGAGTTTATTTTATGGTGAGCGATGGTGAACCCGCAGATCGTTTGATTGAAAATGGACCAATGATTGACCCTGATCATTTCTTAACTGTTCGAGCTATAAAAATGTATGCTGACGGCGCTCTGGGTTCGCGCGGGGCAGCCCTGTTAGAAAAGTATAGTGATTATGATGGTAAAGGGGTTTTTATTTTTCTTGAAGAAGATACAAAGCCTAGGTTATCAAAAGCATTAAGCAAAGGTATACAGATCGGAACGCATGCTATTGGAGATCACGGTAATAGAATAGTACTGGATTGGTATGAAGAAACATTTGCTCAAGCTAAAATAAATAATCAATTCATAGAATCCCCTAGATGGAGAATAGAACATTCACAAAATATTACACCCATTGATCAAAAGCGTTTTGTTGAATTAGAAATTATTCCTTCAATGCAGCCATCCCATGCTATTGGTGATTTGCATTTTGCAGTCGAACGGTTGGGGCTAGATAGAATTGATAATGCATATGCATGGAGAAATCTTATTGATCAAGGTCTCATTATTGCAGGCGGAACAGATGCACCAGTTGAGATTGGTGACCCAAGAATAGAGTTCTATGCCGCTGTTACCAGAAAAGATGTGGATGGATATCACGCTGATGGATGGAATCTTGATCAAAGACTCACTCGTTTTGAGGCTTTAAAAATGTTTACCATATGGCCTGCAATAGCCTCTTTTCAAGAGAATGTTAAAGGAACGATAGAGGTGGGCAAACTGGCTGATTTTTCTATTTTTGATCAAGATTTAATGACTATTCCTGAGACCAAGATTCTAGAATCAAAAAATATATTAACAGTTGTTGGTGGTAAGGTGGTTTTTAAGGAATGAGATTATCTATTATTCAAAATTAAATCAGCACATTTAGCCCCAATAACATTACAGGTAGCATTTGTATTGCCTGAAATAATATTCGGGAATATAGATGCGTCTGCTACCCTCAGCCCTGATATACCTTTTACTTTTAATTGGTCATCGACCACACATTCTTTAGTTTTCCCCATCTTGCAAGTGCCTATTGGATGATAAACTGACAAAGATTCATTTCTAATAAATGCTTCAATATCAGCTTTATCAATGCACTTGATTCCTGGCTGTAATTCTTTGGCTTCCAAATCTTTCATGGGAGAAGTTTGAAATATTTCCCGAGTCTTCTGAACACCCTCTATCATCCATTCCATATCTTCTGGATCATCAAGATAATTAGCATAGATTTTTGGTGCATCTGATGGATTAGAAGATGCAAGTTCAAGATGACCACAACTTTTAGGTCTCAAATTGCAAACAGAAGCCGTGATCCCTGATGAGGGTTTCATAGCGCCATTTTTGTTATATTTTCCTGCTCCAGGAGCAAAATGAATTTGTGCATTGGGAGTATTTACCTTGTCATTTGTTTTAATAAATACACCAATATCTGAGGCAGGATAAGTCATTAACCCTTTATGTTGTGCAAAGTATTCAAATAAATTTTTGATCATTCCTAGCGGCTTCATAAGCTCGCTAAAGGTTTTTAATTTATTAATTTTGTAGCTGATATTAACCGTAAGATGATCTTGTAAATTTTGCCCAACACCAGGTAAATCTTGAACTACTGATATATTATGATTGATAAGGTTTTTCTTGGGCCCTATACCGGACAGCATGAGTATTTGCGGCGAATTAATGCTTCCACCGCAAAGAACTATTTCAGAGGTGCACCCAATTATATTGCTTCCTTTTCTATTTTTAATTTTCACACCAATAGCTTTTTTATTAGATGTAATAATCTTTTCAACTAAAGTATTAGTTAATAAATATAGATTGGGTCGATCTAATGCTGGTCTTAAAAAAGCATCGGATGCGCTGAATCTTTGTCCATTCTTGATATTAACTTGATATTGACCATAACCCTCTTGATCTTCTCCATTGAAATCATCATTTTTTCTGAGGCCATACTTTTTACAAGCATTTAAAAAAGACCTCGATGCCTCAAGAATTGGTTCATAGGTTTCGACCCAAAGAGAGCCAAAATTTCCATGATACTGATCTTCGTAATTTTGATTATTTTCTAATGCCACAAAATATTTCATTAAATCTCTATAACCCCATCCTTTGTTTCCAGCTCTTTCCCATTCTTGATAGTCCTCAGCCTGCCCTCTGATGTAAAGCATTCCATTGATTGAGCTGCTTCCGCCAAGAGTTTTGCCTCGAGGCCAATTGATCGTTCTATTATTTAAATTTTTTTCAGGCTCAGTTTCATAGCCCCAACCATATTTTTTATTTTTAAATAAAGAACTTGCAGCCAAAGGCATCTTAATAGATGAATAATTATCTTTGGGACCAGCTTCTATCAGGAGAACTGAGTTTTTAGGATTTTCTGAAAGCTTGTTTGCCAGAACACAGCCTGCACTTCCTGCGCCAATAATGATATATTTGTGGCTAAATTTCATTAATCTAATATCTCTCAAGGATGAAAATGCGTCAAGTAATTGCAATTGGTGGAGGGGGTTTTGGTCGGACCCAAAAATCAAACTTAATCGAACAGTTTATTTTAGATCAAACAACCAAAAAGAATCCAAAAATTTGTTTTATACCAACCGCTACTGGAGATTTAGATCCATATATTGTTAATTATTATTCCGTATTTTCAAAGCTTGATTGTGAGCCCACACATATTAGTTTTTTTAAAAGAACTATTGATCTTGAAGACCATATTTTAAAACAAGATGCAATTTTTGTTGGAGGAGGAAATACAAAAAGCATGTTGGCTGTTTGGAGGGATTGGGGTTTAGATTTAATTTTAAAAAAAGCATATCAAAAAGGGATTGTGATGAGTGGTGTCAGCGCAGGAGCCATTTGTTGGTTTGAGGCTGGACTAACTGATTCGTGGGCCAGTGAACTCAAGATGATGGAATGTATGAACTTTATTCCAGGCAATTGTGCGCCTCACTATGATGAAGAGCCAGAAAGGCGCCCAGCAACTAAAAAATTTCTTGAAGGTGAGTCTATTAGTTTTATGTATGGAATTGAGGGAGGGGCAGCTCTTCATTTTATTGATGAACAACCAATCTCGACCATTAGATTTGCACAAAATAAAAATGCTTATAAAGTTACGCTTGAATCTAATAAAATAAATGAAAGTGCATATCAAGCAACGGAATTAAAATAATGAATCTTTGGTTTTTGATAAATCCATTTGTAGCATTCCTTGCAAGATCACCCCTGCATTTTCTTATTAGCCATCAGGTGCTTGTTATTCAATTCAAAGGGAGGAAATCTGGAAAACAATATCTAGTCCCTGTTAGCTATCATGAGCATGGAAACTCCTATACTTGCGTGACATTAAGATCAAATATTTGGTGGAGAAACTTGAAAGAAATAACTCGTACTCAGATTTGGCTCAAAGGTAAATTGCAAGATTGCCAAATCGATTTAGAGTTTAATAACGACCAGATAATTGAACGCACACTAAGAGACCTTGTGACCAATAATAAAGTTGATGCTTATTTTGCAAAGATAAAACTTAATAAAGATGGATCTCCATACTCGGATGATTTAAAGCAAGCTGCAAAAATTCATACTGTTTTAAAATTTACTATTACTTAAGCTATTCTCTTAATTTTATTTGTTTCTCGGTTCTTATTTCCATTTGAGTCTTGCCTTCGTACTCAGATATATAACCTTTAACACAAATATTTTTTCTTTTAAGAAATTTCTCTGGCTTATATGAGAAATACTCTGAAAATCTACCAAACCAGATTAAGCCTGTCATTTGTTGATTTGGGTGGTCTCTTCCGAAATTTAAAAATATAGGCCCTCCAGAAGCTCTTTTTAAATATCTTGTGGATACAATTTTTCCGCAAACAATTTTTGTTTCGCCAACATACTTATAGGCTTCTTTTACCTCTATTGCATTTTCTGATTGGGCATATAAAGAAATAGGGCTCAATAAAAATAAACTTATATAAGAAAAATTTTTAATTTGATTCATTTTGATGCTCCTAACTTATTAATAGTATATATTTCTTTTTTGTTATGAATAAGTTAACTTACTAAGCACTGAATTAAATTTAGGTAATTTTATGTTTACAAGAATGGATCAAAGCACACAAGAAGAGTGGCAACATATAAGCGATGAGCACATGCCTCATATTTTTGATATGCCAAAAAGAATAATCTCCATGCTTAAAGAAGCTGAGTCATTAACTCTTGGATTTGGAACTGATCAACTTCACCATGCTCTTCAGACTGCAACAATGGCTCGAAGAGCAGGCGCAGAGGATGAGATGGTATTAATCAGTTTGATTCATGATATTGGCAAAGTCATCAATGTACCCAATCATGGTCAAATTGCAGCAGAGATGATTAAGCCATACGTCAGTGAGGATGCTTATCATATTATTCGCACTCATCAAGACTTTCAGGGAGAGCATTACTATCATTATATGGGTAAGCCGCAAGACTTACGTAAGCAATATGAGCAGGAGTCTTGGTATGCAAAGGCAACTGAATTTACCGATGAATGGGATCAAGCTGCATTCGATCCGAATTATAAAACAGATTCTCTTGAATCTTTTGAGCCATTGATCAATCAATTTTTTGCAGCTCCGCACACAATTTAAGTAACATTTTTTCTAAAGACTCTAATCATTATGAATAGCAGTGCCTGGAATGAAATTAAAAAGGAAATAGCTTTAAGGATTGATGCTGAGCCATCATTGAAGAATTACTTAGAAAGCTTAATCTTATCCAAGAATAATATTATCGAGGCTACAGCAGCCATCCTTGCTTCGAAGCTCAATAATGATGCCCTATCATCTATTGATTTATATCATATAATTTTTGATGCCTATGATAGCGATGAGACAATCCAAAAAAGCTTAATAAATGATATTGTTTTTTTTCGAGCAAATGATCCTGCATGTAAATACTTATCTACTCCTTTACTTTTTTATAAAGGTTTTCAAGGGTTGGCAGCTTATAGGTCAAGCAATATTCTATGGAAAGCTGATAGGCATACCATGGCTCTATTCATTCAAAATCGATCTTCAGAAGTTTTTGGTGTAGATATTCATCCAGCTGCAACTATTGATAGCCCGGTGATGATTGATCATGCAACTGGTGTTGTGATCGGAGAAACTGCAAAAATTGATAAAAATGTCTCGATTTTTCAAGGAGTAACTCTTGGAGGGCATAGCTTTACCCAGGAGGATAGGCACCCTAAGATTCATGAAGGAGTTTCAATTTATGCTTCAAGCACAGTATTGGGTAATGTTCAGGTGGGTAAAAATTCTATTGTGGCTGCCGGAAGCTTAGTTCTGGAGGATGTCCCCGCAGACTCTACGGTCGCAGGGATTCCTGCAAAAAAAATTAAATAGAATTTAAAATATCTTTCTCTTCGTCATTCATCTCTGAATCAATCTCACTAAATAATGGAGATGTTAAGTACCTTTCAGCAGTATCAGCTAGCATGCACAAAATATTTGATCCATCTGGAGCATCTTCAGCAATCTTCATTGCGACGGCAAAAGTAGAGCCTCCTGATATACCAGTCATAATTCCCTCTTTTGATGCGAGTTTGTTAGACCAATAAATTCCTTCATCACCAGAAACAGGTATATTTTGATCAAAATAATTATTATCTATAGATTCCTGTAACACCAATGGAATGAAATCTGGTGTCCATCCTTGAATAGGATGCGGATTCCATGCTTCATGAGATCCTGAGGGTGAACCATCGCTATTACGTTCCTGTGATAGCATGCTATTTATTAATTGTGCGTTTTCGGGTTCAGTAATTATTAATTTTGTTTCTGGTGAATGTTTTCTCAAAACGCGTGATACACCGCTAAATGTTCCTCCCGTTCCATAACCCGAAACCCAATAATCTAATCCTATATCTTTAAAATCATTCAAAATTTCAACAGCTGTAGTTTGCTCATGAATATCAGCATTAGCTAAATTTTCAAATTGTCGAGCATAAAACCAATCATTTTTATCAGCTAGTTTTTTTGCAAGATTATAAGCTGCAGTCGCACCTTCAGGCCCTGGAGTTAATAAAACTTTAGCACCTAAAAATCTCATTAACTTTCTTCTTTCAACCGAAGCGCTGTCTGGCATGGTTATAATGCACGGGTAACCCTTGCTTGCACATACCATTGCTAATCCGATGCCAGTATTTCCACTTGTTGCTTCAATAACTGTCTGATTGGGTTGTAGATCGCCATTTTTTTCAGCTTCGTTGATGATGCTTGAGGCTAATCTGTCTTTTACTGACCCTCCAGGATTAAAGTATTCAGCTTTCACATACAAATTAATGTTTTTTGGTGCAGTATTATTGATCCTGATTATAGGAGTATTGCCAATTGAGCTTAATAAGTCATTGAATATCATAATTTGTTGCCTTGATTGTTTGTATGTAAGTTTAAAGAAAAAAAATTAAATGTTAAGTGGCTATGCTTTTAATTCTGCATTAATTTTATGAATCTCTGATTCTTTTGGTGCTTTTGCCATTGAGGCAACTGGAATGGAATTTCTTATTTTGTTTGCACTATCAATTAAACATATTTCTGTTTCTGCTAATGGTCCTGTTTGAAAATTATTTGTATTCATACCTTCTTGCACCCAATTAATCAATTGGGTATCTTCATTATTAACTTGTCTATTAATTCTCCAATTCAAATATTGTGCAGCTTTTGTCTCTCTTCGATTATCTGGTAATGCGTATGCTATTTCTCTAATCATGGTTGTCTGAGCATTAATTGGGATAAATTGCATGAAGTCCATTTGCTCGGGATAAATATCAAACGCTAAATTTGGCCACAGTCTATAATAAAGCCAATATCTTTGTTTGTTGTCTGGCAGATGATCTATATGAGGCAAATATTTGTCATATAACATATTGGATAAATTATCTTTGCGAATATTTCTGCCGTCTCCCCACATTTTATGTACATACCCATTATTGCTTGAGACTTCAACACCATAATTTTTGCCAACAAGATTTGACAAGCCAGGATGTGCTACAGGAATATGTAAAGCATCCACATAATTATCTGCTATTTGTTTCCAATTAACGTTTCTAGGTCTCATTGTTACCCGTCCCAAAGGCCTCATTTCTTCGAGTCTGTATTGCTCAATTTCATTAATGTATGGTGAAAATTGCTCTTTAACACTCGGTGCATCTGATTTTAGTAATTTAACAAAAATAAATCCTTGAAAAATTTCTAACTCAACTTTTTGAAGCCCATGCTCTTGTTTGTGGAGATCTCTAAATTGATCTTCATAAGGAACCTTGATTAGATTTCCTTTAAAATCATAGCCCCAAGCATGATATGGGCAGGTTATCTTTCCATTACAGGTCCCTGAAATTTCATTGATTAGCTTAGTACCTCGATGAGAGCAAAAGTTATGAAAGCCCTCAACATTTCCATCTTTATCTCTGATAACAAAAATACGTTCATTGAAAATCTCAAATGTAAAAAAATCTCCTGCTTTTGGTATGTTGGAAAGATGGCAAACTAATTGCCAGTTCTTAAGGATTAATTCTTTTTTTTCGAGCTCAAAAAATGCCTCGCTGGTATAGGTCCAGCCTGGCAGACTTTTATATGACTCACCCATCATTGCTTTCTCTTCAACGGCCTTGTGAGGCAGGTTGGTCCACCTTCACCTTTTCTGCTAATTTCAAGACCCTTATAAGATCTTATTTTGCAACCAGCTTTTTCAAGCCCCAATCGAACTTCAGGTAAGTCTTTTAGCATAATAACTGACCTTGGTGAAGTTGCTAAAACATTGCAGCCCATCATGCGATATTCAGCATCAGAAACCTCAACAAACTTTATGCCTAGATCATTAAGCCAATTTACAAAGGTGTCTGGCATAAGGGGTTTATATATCAAAGCTAAATCTTTGTCTAAAGGTGAAATTATTGACATTAAATGCAGAACATCATCTGGATGCTCTGGATCTGGCAACTTTACAATATGCAAATTAACCTCTGAACCTAATATTTCTTTCAATTGTTTGATGCCCTCGGCATTTGTTCTGGGTCCAAGTCCCACAGCAGCATGATTATTATCAATCCATATAAAATCACCACCTTCAAGCGTGCCAGGAGCTTTGATTTGACCGGCTATCTCATAACCCTTATCTGAAAGAGTCTTGTAATTTTCTTTGGCCTCAGGCGTTCTAGAGGACCTGCCCATATTGCAAAGTATTAATCCAGCCTTAGATACTAAAATGCTATCTCTCGTATAAATACTATCAATAGTTAGCAGGTTGGAAGAGGGTAAATCAATAATTGATATTCCATCCTTTGCAAGCAGGTTTCTAAAATAGTTAAATTCAACAATTGCCTCCTTGAGATGAGGTTTTGCATGAAATCTTAAAGGCTTCCACTCACTTGAGATTTTTTCCTCATCAATAAAACTATGAAGTGGAGACCTTATAGCCACCTCTGTTATTTTAGAGTATTCGTTCATCACAGACATGAGCTTATTGTTTAAGTAAGTAAATTGGCATTCCAATTAAAATAAGAATGAGAGAATAGATTATCATTTCAATCCCGGCTCCCCAAATCGCAAAAAATGCATACAAAAATGTACCACAGGATATCAAAAGTGCATTATTTCTTTGTTGATTTTTTTTATCTGCGCGTGCAAATTTAAATTCTGCAATCGCACAGAATGCATATGCTATAAGGGTAGATAGGGTTGAGAGCATAGCCATAAATACAAATGCATTTACTATTCCTTTTGTATAATTCAATATCAAAAGAATACTGACAAAAACCCCTGTCAGTAAATAAGTAAAAATTGGAGTACCATTTTTAGTTAAGATTACAAATTTTGATGGAAGGAACCCATCTCTTGCAGCCGCAAGACTAAGATTGCCAGCAGTAAGTGTATTTGCATTTAATGAGCCTAGGGTCGATATAAGGGCACCTAGACTGATTATTGTGCCTCCCGTGACACCTAAAATTTTTGATGCAGCCAATGCAAATGGAGCGGAAGAGTTTAGCAATTCACTTGCTGGAACTAAAACCGCTATTGCAACACTTACAGAGATATAAAGAATAAGAATGGTTATAACAGATGCAATTAAGACCTTTGGAATAGTTTCTTGTGGATTGATTACATTGTCTGCAGGTACTGTTGCGGTCTCAATTCCAATAAATGACCACATAACCAAAGTTGTAACTGTGGCGATTAATGAAATTGGATGGAGATTAGTTGGGTTTAGCTCAGGTAAATTACTTAGATTAAAATTTGATGCGCCAAGCAAAACAATAAATATAAGAGGCAGCAACTTTAATAAAGTAGAGATTAATTGAAATTTAGAACTATTTTCTAAACTTCTTATATTTAAAAAGACAATAATCCAAATCAGCAGAAGTGATGCCAGTAAAGCATGACTCTGAGAGTTTGCGATTTGAGGAAGAAAAAATCCTAGATAGCCAACAAATGCAATTGATATTCCAGCAATAGCGGAAACGCATGCCACCCAATAGGTCCAGGCAATTATAAATCCTGAAAATTTACCGAGCCCCTCATTTACATAGACATAAGGCCCACCAGTTTTTGGAATCCTCTTAACCAATCTAGCCATCGTTAAGGCTACTAAAATTGATCCAGCGCCTGATACAAGCCATCCACCAAAACCAAGCAATCCATAGGGGGCCAGCATAGTCGGCATCATAAAAATACCCGAACCTATTGCGCAACCAACTGCTATAGACCAGCCTCTCCAAAAGCCTATAACTCTATGTTGATCAGAACTCATCTAGGGATAATACACCTAATATTTAGGGTATATACAGTTAAGATTTTTTAGCTAGTAAAATTGCTAGTTTATATAAGATTGGCGCCATTAATAACCAAGGTAATTGAGTTTGAAACATTACACTTCTATCATTAATCTCAAACAGTTGTGGATTAAAAAATTGACCCGTGGGAGCAAGGGGCGCCCAAGATAGCAGCTTCCCCTCAGAAAGCTGATCATGATACAAAAATAGTTCTACAAAAAGATTTTGAGAAATGCACCATATAAAAAGGATGCTAAAGGCAGGCCAATTCCACTGCTGAAAGATCTGTAAATTCTTTCCACTTAATTGCCACATCAACCACAGACCTCCTAATGAAATTGTTCCAGCATCTGCCATGGAGTTTAAAAGCCAATTTATGTTCATTGGAATCCAGTTATTCAGTGCAGCAGATCTTCTAATATTGACAGGATCACCATCAATCCAACCAAAAGTAAACCAAAGCTCCCAACCCAAAGCACAAAGAAGAAATGATCCTATGTAAACTTTAGGAATCCATAGGGGTATTTTCTCTTTATAAAAAAAATACAGTATTAGAGGTAGGAGGGCACTAACATAAACTATTGTTATTACCCTCAATTCCTCTAAAGTCATTTTTATATTGGACGTCTTAAATATATCTGGCTGGCCCCATCCTGGGTTACCAGTTCCCAACCTTTCTGACCAAGTTTATTTAATTCAATCATAGACATTTCATACTTCCAATGGACCGCATCTTTGTATTCAATTTTAAATGCTTCAGTCTCCTCATTAGAGTAACCCATTGCTGTTGAATTGCTGTGATCAACAATTTTATATTCCCATTTAGTCATTTTTTTCATCTCCTGCCGGATGGCAATAAGATGCGTTCCTTCAGTATTATTACTTACTTCCGTCCCAGAAAAGGATGAACGATGTCTTACATTAAACAAATATAGGGCATCGAAGTCAATCTAAACGTTATAAATCTCATACTAATTTCTGCATATCTATCTCTATTAAATCGAGCCTCATTTCAGACGAAAAAAAAGTATTTTCTTTTAAAAAAAAAGTCAGATAATGGCTTATTTTTTTTTTGGAGCTGAATTGAATTCTTTAACTATCTTGCAAATGATCAGCGTATTTTTCGGGACTGTGATGGCTGCCCCATTAATGGTTTCAAAGAAACCAAATAAAAGAATTATTGGTTATTTGGCCATGACCATTGGATGCATAGCGGCTATATTAGTGCAAGTATCAGCAGGTCTTTATATTTTTATATTAGCTAATTTGTATTGGGTATTAAATTCAGTGATTGCAATTCGAAAAAACTCTAAACTAAAAAAATAATACTGATTATCTTTTCTTTATTTATTTAAAAGCCTATAAAATTCGTTACTTAGTAACTCATTATTTAGGAATCAATTTTTGGCTGAAATTCTGATTTTTTATATTTAATAGCCCATTTATGCTTACATCTTTTGCAGTAAACAGTGACTTTATCAGTTATTGCCTCTTCGTCTACTCTATCGAAACCTCTAATTTGCCATTTTTTGCAATTTGGGCATTTATTATTGAAATAATTAATTATCAAAGTGGTCACAACCACCAACATCAATAATAGGGGGCCAATATTCATCATTGTTTATTCCTAACCACTAAATAGAGCAATATGATTAAAGCAATATTGCCAATAACGTAGGTAGTAAGACTCATGCATTTTGCCTCAATCGCACCAACTGCCGCTTCCACTATCCATGAGCCCACATATGGTATATAGCAAGCCATCATCAGCTATGGATTTTATTAAATAGAAAATCAAGACACCAGCTAATAAATAATAAAAAAGATATAGAATTTTTTTCATAGACTGTCCCAAAATTCCTTATTAAATCCCTTTGCTTTTACAAGGATGCCAAAATGACTTGGGACTTTTCTCATTATATACAAAAGGAAGATAGCAACCGCCAATCCCTGTAATCCAGAAGAACTAATAGTATCAACCAGAGTCACAATATTACCCCTAACTTGATCTGAAAATATTGAACCAAGAATATTCAGTAAAACTAGAATTAGAATTGTCACATTCCATAATTTACTTAATGTTTTTAATGACCACCCCATAATCTTTCCCTTATGTCTTAATAATACACCGAATAATATTTTTTATTCTCTAGGCAATAAAAGTGCCGTAAATTACCCTTAAGCTAGTGCTTAAAAAGAACCTGAATTGTAAACAAAACTAATTGTGAACGCTGCAAAGAAAAAAGTTAGATAGGCACAAGTTGTTTTAAATTTACCCTTTTTTACAACGCCATCTTTAAAACCTATGACACCACACAGAATAGTAAAAAATGCTCCAAGTATAGTTATCCAATGCATAATCTCTCCTTAAAAAATAAGTTTGATTTAATCTTACTTGATCTAGAAAAAAATTACGCTCGCAACCCTCGATGTGTGCTTGCTATAGTAAGAACCTATGAAAAACATTAAGAACAGAAACCTTCGAGATATTTTCTATTTACTACTTGGTTTTATGTTAGGCACAACCTTCGCTATCTCTTTATTAGGTTAAGGCACTTTGCTCAAGGGATGGAAGTTAAGATCGAGGAATATATGGAGAAAATTGGGTAAAACTACGGAACAGACTACGGTATGTCACATTTACTTATTCTAAAAAGTCTTTAAAATGCCTTACCTTAAGGAACGGAGAGATGGCAGAGCGGTTGAATGCACTGGTCTTGAAAACCAGCAAACCTTCGCGGGTTTCCAGGGTTCGAATCCCTGTCTCTCCGCCAATTTTATACCCTAATTTTTTTTGCTAATATCTATAGATGATTAGATTAGTATCAATCACTTTATTGCTTTTAGTTTGTTTTACACAAGCTGAACATAGCTCTAAAAAAGAAATTATATTGCTCCATACCAACGACATAGAGAGTGTGTATGAACCAATCCCAGCAGTCTGGCGAAATGATATGGAGTTGATCGGAGGCATATCTCATTTGGCTACATTAATAGAAAATATTAGGTCCACTGACAGGATGAGTTTCTTGCTAGATGCAGGCGATATTTTTACTGGAGCGTTATCAAAAAAATCTGAAGGTAAACTTCCATTTGATCTATACAGTGCGATGAATTATGACGCCTTAACCCTAGGAAATCATGAATTTGAATATGGATGGAAAACATTGGTTGAGACAATTCCAAGAGCTAGTTTTCCTGTACTCAATGCTAATATTATTCATAAGGCATCTGGAAAATTGATTGCTCAACCATACGCTATATTAAATAAAGGTGGTGTGAAGGTAGGTGTTATTGGGGTAATGGGTATTGATGCATTTTACAATACTATGGCTAGCTTTCATCGAACAGGCCTAACAATCAAGGATCCTACCGCAACTGTTCAATATTGGGCAGATAAAATTCGCGAAGACGTTAATATTATTGTTGTACTAACACACCAAAATAGAACAGCGCCAATGCAAACAAACAAAGAATCTGATCCCTCGGTTCAAAGAGGCTTTGACGAAGATTATGCTATGGCAGGTAATTTACAGGGTGTTGATGTTATTTTTGGAGGTCATTCTGATAATGGATTGAAGGAGCCAGTTATACATCCAAAGACTGGGACCGTCATAGGGCTCACCTATGGCCAAGGTATGCATCTTGGATATACTAAATTTAAAGTTGATACTGAGAAACATAATGCAGAATTTCTTGAAGGTTATCTTATACCTGTGAATTCAAACAAACTCCCAGAGAACAAAAAAACTGCAGCTTTAATAAATAATTATAGAAAAATTTACCCTGAGGTTTCAGAGGTGATTGGAGTTGTGAAAGAACCCTTGATGAGAAAATATAATCAAGAATCTAGTATTGGCAACTTGCTTACTGATTATATGAGAGAAGCTTCTAAAAGTGACATTGCATTTCTTAATTCAGGCGCAATTCGCGCTGACATTAATTCTGGCGATATTACATTAGAGCAGCTAATTAATGTTTATCCATTCAAAGATAATTTAACAACAATTGAACTCACAGGTAATCAAATTAGAGAGCTTATTGAATATAGTTTGACATTGCCATATGGAATTGGGCAGGTCTCAGGTATGCAAATTAAATATGACAGTTCGAGAAATGAATTAAATCGAGTCATAGAAATTACAATAAATGGAGAGGCTGTAATAGATGTTAAAAAATACACTGTTTCAGTTTCGGGTTATCTAGCCACTGGGGGAGATGGCTATTTAGTATTTACAAAAGGGTGCATTATAAATAATGAAATACCATTCCAAGATGCGCTGTACAATAAATTTAAAAAACAAAAGTTTATTACAAATCCAGGTTTTGGCAGACTAATTGATGTTAGAGGCTAGGGCTTACCAACGCTGAAGATTTTTATACCTAAAACTTTTTAAGTATATATATTTCCATAATTAGTTGCTCAAACTAGAGTACAACAATGTTTTTAACTCTTCTCGTAATGGATACTTATCTGATGGCATGTATTGAGTCATCATGGTAGCTGTAACATTATTTTTTCTGTCTACCCAAAAAATTGTACTTGCAGCTCCGCCCCAGAAAAATTCTCCCTCTGTTGAATAGGTTCCAGCCACTCCTGGATCCATTACATTACCTACAGTTAAACCGAAGCCAATACCATTCAATCCAAAGGCAGCTCCGTCTGAAAGTATTTCGTCAGAAAGATGATTTCTTGACATCACCTCAACTGAGGCCTCACTGAGAATCCTCACGCCATTTAATACACCACCATTTAAAAGCATTTCTGCAAATTTACTGTAATCATCTATGTTTGAAACCAAGCCAGACCCACCATCAAATAACTTTGATGAATTAGTTAGGTAAGGTGAGTTATCAAACTTATCTATTGGCCGAAGCTCCGCAGAATAGATTAACTCAGCTTGATTGAGTCCTGATGGGGCAACAACCTCGCCATCTCGACTGAAAGCTCCAGATGTATAGAGTGTTGTAAATGAATCCTTGTCTTGAGGGTTAACTGAAAACCCAATGCTTTTTAGTTCGAGTGGATCAAAGATATTTTTTTGCAAATACTCTGCAAACGTCATCTCCGAGATCACCTCTACAACACAGCCTAGGACATCCATGTTTATACCATAAGACCATTTTTCTCCTGGATTATGTAATAGTGGAGCAGAGGCTGCAGCTGCAGCAAATTGACAGGTATTCCCAGGAAATTTATTTAGTTCTGCATCTAAAGATCCAAAATAATATGGGCGTATATTATATTTTCTATAAATTTGGTTAACGGGGCCTTCTCCAGCCCAGCTGTAAGTTAAGCCGCTGGTATGAGTCAGCAGGTCTCGTATTGTTATTTCCCTCTTTGGTTTTACTACATAGTCTTGGAAATCTAGGTTGATGACTTTTGTATTTTTAAAAGCAGGTATGTACTTAGATACTTTATCATTCAATCTGAGCTTACCTTTTTCAATGAGCTGCATAATTGCCACACCAGTCACTGGTTTTGTCATTGAATAGATTCTATAAACGGTTTTTTGATTTACTTTAATCTCTTGTTCAATATCCGCATATCCGTATGCATGACGATAAATTTCTTTATTCCCTTGTTTAATAAGTATTGAAACATTTGGAAGGCTTCCATTTTTAACGTATGCGTTGAAATGATCAGTTATTATTTTTTTATCATCTGCATCAATTGAGTTTGCGGTTAAATGAGATGCAATAAAAAAAAATACTATTAATGAACTAAAGATTCTCATAAATTTCCCCTATAATTTATACGCTTTATTCTATTACACTAATTACACAATGACATCCTCAAAACCCAACCTTACTAAGCCCCCTAAGTTTCTTAAAATTCTTGGAGCAGAAGGATATGATTTTGATGAAGCCAATCAATCAATCTCAATGAGTTTTAGTGTTAGTGATGAGTTAACTCATTCTGATGGTGCTATTGTTCAGGGAGGATTTATAACAGCCATGTTAGACACCTCGATGGCGCATCTTCTAATTTTCAAAACAAATGGTGAATATAATCCACTAACTTTAAATATAAACGTAACTTTTTTGTCGCCTGGTGCGCCGGGCAAATTTGTAGCATCCGCATTTATTGAAAAAATGGGAAAGAGTATTTCATTTACTTCTGCTGAATTACATCAAGATGATATTTTAATTGCTACAGCAACAGCAACTAATAAATTTTTAAAACTATAATTTTGTGTCCGATATAAATTCAACCAAAGAGAGCATACAAAAAGAAAATTACTTAAAATTTATTGATACCGTCAAACCATCAATAGATTTTATTTCTAGCTCTCATCCACAAGCACCAGATTATTCAGATTTATCAACCTGGGCAGCGTTTCCTGGCAGAGACGGCTTGCATAATCTATCACCAGATCTCAAGCCTTCTTTGGAATTGAAAGAGTTTGATGTTTTTTACATTCACCCAACCGGGTATTTTGAAAAACATTGGAACTCACCCATTGATGAGGCATCTGCAGCATATGAGCGAACTGGCAGTCATTTAGCCACTCAAGCATCAGCATTTGCTTCAGTTTGCAATGTTTATGCTCCTTATTACCGACAAGCAACTTATTATTCTTTTTTTGATACTAATTCCAATGGTTTCGATGCGTTGGATTTAGCTTATTCAGATATTTCAAAAGCTTTTAATATTTATTTACTGGAGCACAATAAAGGCAAGCCTTTTTTTATTGCTGGTCATAGTCAAGGGGCTCTTCATGGACAAAGATTAATTAGCGAGCATGTATCCAAAACCGGAATTTATAAAAATCTTATAGCTGCATATTTAATTGGATACATATTACCTATTAAATATTTTAATGAAATGTACCCAGGTCTTTCACCATCAAAATCAAACATTGATCAGAATGTAATTATTTCATGGTGTACAGGTACTCAAGGGTTTAATAGAAGCAGAGCCCAGTCATTATTTTGGACTCCAAATGGTTGGAAACTTGAACCTATGCAGCAAGCCTTGGTTTGTCAAAATCCCTTGTCTTGGACTTCTGGGCAAGACTGGATGGATGATTTAGACAACATCCCCATTAGACTAAAAGCAGATAAACTCTCACTTGCAAATTATTATGCAACTCAAAACACATATTCTAAACTTTCAATAGACGCAATTCTCGATCTCAGCTTCGAAGCAAGAATATCTAATAATCATATGATTGAAACAAGAGGACCATTGATAGAAAAAATTAAAAGATTTGCCATTGCAGGAGATCTTCATAATTTTGATATGTCCCTTTTTTGGGGCGCCATTAGAAATAACGTTAAATTAAGGGCAGCGGCTTATGAGAAATAAGTCTATATTTTTTTTAATCCTGATCTTTAGCATTGATCTTTTTTCATTTGACGATGGTTTTGCAACAAATCAGGAAATCAAAATTGCTTATAGAGATCATGGTCCTAAAAATGGGATACCCATATTGTTGATAACTGGTCTCGGGGCTCAATTAACCCTATGGCCAGAATTTCTTATCAGAGATCTACAAAAAAATAATTTTAGGCCAATAGCATTTGATAATCGTGATGTCGGTCTATCAACTCGTTTTACATCAAAGCCATCTCAAACAATAAACTATCTGAAATATTTTATGTTTATCCCAATCAACTCTGAATACACCATAGAAGATATGGCATCTGATGGTGTTGCTGTTCTTGATCATCTGAACATAGATTCAGCTCATATTTTAGGCATGTCTATGGGTGGCATGATCTCTCAAGTGCTTGTTGCAAAGCATCCAGAGAGAGTTAAATCTTTTACCATGATTGCTTCTACAGCCTCAACTCCCAACCCATTTAACGGCCCAAAATTTAAGGTTACCCAACAACTATTAAAAAGGTCTGCAGCAAAAGATGATATTGAAGGAAGAATTGATCAATCTATCAAATTATTTGAACTTATTGGCACCCCAGGCAAGGATTATGATACTCCTCAATTTAGACGAAACATGCGTGCTTATATTAAAAGAGGTGGGGATGATGGAGGTTTTCTCAGGCAAATGGCTGCAATTATTGGATCAAAGAACAGAAAAGAGCTTCTCAAATCTATCAATACTCAAACTTTAATTATTCATGGCGATATTGACCCTCTGATTAAAGTAAAAAATGCTTACTCAGCCCATAAATTAATTAAATCTAGTCATCTTGAGATTGTTAATGATATGGGTCATTTATTAGATGAGGAGTCGTATGCTAAGTTCCAGAATAAATTAATAACATTTCTTCGTAAATAGTTTACTCTTGAGAAAATAAATTAATATTTTGGAGTTAATGCTTCTTAATTAGCTTTACAATATCGAGCTATGACCATACAAGCTCAAGAGAAATTTTTTTATGCCTCTGGCGCTGTTGCTAATGGTGTTAAGGGTGATGCTTTCACTTTTTTTCTTCTTTTTTTTTATTCCAATGTTATTGGCTTAACACCAGGTCTGGCTAGCCTCGCAATTTTTATTGCTTTGATGGTCGATGCATTGACCGACCCTGTTATGGGAATGATTTCAGATAGAACCAATCATCGACTGGGTAGAAGGCACCCTTATTTTCTTATGGGAGTAATTCCTATGTGTCTATCCTATTTCATGCTGTTTTCAATTCAATCATCTTGGGATTTATCTCAACAACAATTATTTCTGTGGATGTTAACTTTCATTATTTTAACAAGGCTTGGAATGACAATCTTTGAGGTTCCTCATAGATCCTTGGGAAGTGAAATGTCTCGCTCTTACACAGAAAGAACATCAATTTTTGCTGCTCGTGAAATGTTTGGTTGGCTAGGCGGACTATTTAATGCTTTTTTAGCTTTTACAGTATTTTTTAAAGACACTCCTGAATATATTCCTGGAACGAAAAATCCAGAGCCATGGATATACTATGGCATGACTGGAGCTTTTATAATGTGTATTTCGGTATTGGCGACTTATTTTGGAACACTCAAATATAGAAACAATACAATGATTGAGACTCAAGTTTTTACCCTAAAGCTTATTCTTTCTCAAATTTTGGTAGCTTTAAAAAATAAATCTTTTCTCATTTTTTTCTTTGGGTACCTTTTCATAGCGGTTAGCTGGGGAATGGGAAGCTCATTGCAAATTTATATGAATACGTATTTCTGGGAGTTTAAATCAAAAATCCTCGCCTCATTTTTGGGCATTTATGTGCTTTCTACCTTTACTGCATTTTTGGTTGTGCCTCGATTGGTGCAATTTTTTGAGAAGAGATCAATCCTTTTATTTGCAATATCCTTGGCCGCTTTGATACCACCAATACCTATTTTTCTATACATATACGAAATACTTCCAATGTCCGGTTCATGGAATTTATTCTTTTCGTTAGCTCCATTTGTATATTTTGCTAACACTTGTTTATCTATGAGTGCGATTATTAGGGAATCTATGCTTGGTGATATTTCTGATGAAGTTGAGCTAAAAAGCAACCTAGGTCAGCAAGGTTTGATGTATGCATCAAGCTCATTGATAGGAAAATTAAACACCGGATTAGGAATTTTGGTAGCTGGCTTGGCCTTAGAATTTATTGACTTTCCTCAAGGATCAGAGGTTGCGCCAAATGCAGATCAAATATTTAATTTAGCAATGATTCAGGGCCCCTTAGTTGCTTTATTAATGATCATTCCATTTGGAATATTTTCTTTTTACAGCATTGATAGGCAAAAGCATCAAAAAATTCTTTCTCAACTTGAAGTTAGGTGATTAGCTATCAAAGTTTGTATACTTATATTTTATGAATCTCAATACTAGAATTACATCAAAACGAATTAAGAAAAAAGATTTAATTCTTGAATCAGCTGTGCATGTGTTTTCCCAACATGGTTATCACAACACCAAGCTTGAACAAATTACAGAATCTTTAGGTTTAACTGATAAGTCAGTTTACTATTACTTTAATAGTAAAGGCGATCTATTTATAGAGGTTGTTCTTCACGTTCAATCAAAGCTTAATAAATTAATTGAATCAATTAATGAAATGAATAATTCGCATCTTGATAAGATCAAAACTTATACAAATAAAGCCATGACTATTAATGGGCTCACACTTCTAATGCAAATTCCCAAATCACTTTCTGAATTTGCAAAATATGATGAAATCAAATTAAATGAAGCTCAACAATATAAAACTTGGTCAATGTGGTTTAAAAAAGGGCAAATTGATGGCTCCATGATTCATGGTGATCCTGATGAGCATCGTAATTTTCTTTTTGGATCTTTGTTTTACTTGCATCGCTGGTATGCAATTACAGACAATGAATCTTATGCACATATTCAACCATTTATTGAACAAATGATCGATAGAATGTACTCAACACAATTTCAGAGGTTGCAGTGAAAGCCCCGCATATAATTACACTAATACTTTGGGCCTTCGGTCTTGTGAACTTATTTGAACCATTTAATGGTTGGGTTTTTTATATTGCATCCGGAATTTTTTACTTGTTGCTGATTGCCCACTTGGTTGAATGTGTAATCTATCAAAAGAAAATACTTAAATCTCAGGATTCACCTTTGGTTGCATTTTCAATGACTCTTATATTTGGAGTTATCTATCTCGGCTCAATTAAGGAGTCTTAATATTTGGAAGTTTTAGATGGGGGAGCAAAAATCCCAAGAGGTTCAATGGGCGTATGGACGCTTGCTTGGCCTTCTATCATCACAAACCTTTTTTATGCAACAAGCTCAATTGTTGCTATAAAGATTGTCGGTAACCTCGGTCCTGATGCTATTGCTGCGGCCGTTACAGGTCAAAGGGTTACATTTATTTTGCAAGCTGTTTTAACTGGAGTATTAGCTGGTTCAACAGCACTCATTGCTAGAAACTGGGGGGCTAATGATAGGTCAGAAGCAGGAGTATATTTTACTAGAACTGTGCAGTTAGTGCTTTTATTTTCTTTGATCTCTTCTATGCTAGTTTGGCAATTTGCAGAACCTTTAGTAATATTTTTTGGCCTGAAAGATCAAGCTCTTTCTTTATCTATTCAGTATCTAAAAGCCATATCTCCATTCTATGTAGCCTTTGGTTGTGGCATGGCCCTCATCACAGCATTGAGAGCAGTTGGCGATGTGAAGACGCCATTAATTATTGGCTTGATTATGAATTTATTCGCTATATTTTTTATGTTAGTTTTTGTAAATGGTTGGCTTGGCTTTCCGAAGTATGGGGTAGTGGGCGCTGCTTTTGGTAACGGCGTATCTTTTGTAATAGGCGCATCTTTATTAATTGTTTCTTGGCTTTCAAATCAATTACCCGTTCGATATTTTTCTATATTTAGTCTAGATATAGATAGAGTGAAGCAAATATTTCAGGTTGGCTTGCCTGCTGCACTTGAGCAGATAATTTTTCAGATAGGCATCACTGCGTTTCTTATTTTGGTTGCGTTTTATGGCACCGAAGCTTATGCAGCCTATGGTATTGGTGTGCAAATACTATCCTTTTCATTTGTAATTGGTTTTGGTTTTTCAATTGCTGGAGCGACTTTGGTCGGCCAGCATCTGGGTGCTAAAAATACCGATCAAGCTAAACGAGCTGGGTGGGGTGCCATGAGATTATCAATAATCTCTATGACTTTTTTTGGTATTATCATAACTGTCTTTGCAGAGCCTCTAGCAAGATTCATGATTGATAACGATGAGGTTATTCGATTAACTGTAGTCTTTATTTGGTTGCTTGGCTCAATGCAGCCCTTAATGGCTATCGAGTTTTCACTTGGGGGCGCTCTAAGAGGAGCTGGCGACACTAAAACTCCACTTGCTATCACATTAACATGTTTGTTATTTATCAGGGTTTTTCTTGCAGTAATTTTCTTTTTACTTGATGCAAGGATTGAAGTGATATTCTCGACACTAGTCGCCGATTATGTTGTTAAAGGGTTTTTGTATGTCGCCAGATTTAGATCTGATAAGTGGATGAATGCCTTAAAATCTAAGGAAGCTGTTTAGCTAGATCATTTATAGCTTTGCTCACTCTTTTCCACAGATTTTTTTCTTCAGTGGTAATTTTCTTTGATTTCAAATTATTAACAAAGGATATAAACAAGTCTTTGATCTCTTCATTGGTAGATTTTGTACCTGAAAATTTATTTTGTAGCATTTCTAGAGCAAGCATTTGTTTGATAGCTTTATCTGAGGCAGGAGGATCAATTTTTGCCATTAGCTCAAGTTTAATTGTGCATTTAAGAAGCTCATCTTTATCACCCAAGTAGTGGGGTTTTTTTAAAGTTTTAAAGATCTCATTATGGATAACCGAATGGATCTCATCAGTCGTTTCTAAATAGTTTAATAAATCTTGATAAACTTCAATTTTCCGTGCATTGATTGCATCTATTTTTTTATTTTCGTGAGCTTTAATTGCTTTTTGCAGTTTAATAAATTCTGGTGATTTTCTAGTTTTATTGAGCTCAGTAATCTTATTTTTTATATCATGAATAGAGCAACCATCTCTTGTTAAGTCATTAGCAAGATTTTTGATAACTTCAAGCTCATCATTTACAAGAGCCTTATCAGCCTCAAAAAATCTATCTGCTGCTTCGTTTAGTTTCTTCCAAAGGATTGGTTCATTTTTCTTGCCAGCTGGCCCAATATCCTGATATTCACGTTTAATTTTTTTAAATTTCTGAATGCAGGTTTGCGTATCCTCATCGTTAATTAATTTAACCTTTTCAATTAAAGAATCTTTCATTTTGTAATTTTTATTTTCTTGATCTTTAATAGCATTATTAATTGGTTTTCTTGCATTTTGATAAGCAGTTTTAAGTTTTGAGAAATCTTCATCTAGCACCGGTGCATAACTTTGCCAAGTTTGAAAAGTTTTACTTAAGAATTTGCTCATATCAATTAAACTTGGCCATTTATCCGAATAATCATTTGTGTATTGAATAAGTAACTGAATTATTTTCTCTCTTTCTTTGGCATTAGATATTTTTAATATTTTTAATTCTTCGTAATATTGAGCGCAAGGTTCCCATGCTTTATCTGTAAGGCTTTTAAAGGTCATCCATTGTTCGCGACCAGCTGGTTTTGATGACTGATCTAGTAACTGCCATTTAGTTTGCAGTCCATGAATTTCATTTGCTTGCTTTTTTGGATTTTCATGAGGTTTGGCTATCAAGGCTTCAATTTCTTGAATTATTTCATTTCTTTTGGGGTTTGTAGCAAATGATGAAATATCATTAAAGTATCTAGATTGAGCAGACATAAAATTAAATCTATGCCTTAGTTTATTTGAAACACTCCCCTCAGATTTCATTGATCTTGAGACCTCATTAACAAGTTTTTGAGCTAAACGAATCTCTCCGGCTTCAAAATGCTTTTCCGCTTTATCCAAAGATTCAAATAAAATTTTATGAGTTTCCACAATAGTTTCTTTTGATGTTTATAATTATCTCTAAATGAGAAAAAGAATTTTAACAGGAATTACAACAACTGGTACTCCTCATATTGGAAATTATTTGGGCGCTATCAAACCTGCGCTTGAATTGGTGGCTCCTGACAACGACTCATTTTTTTTTCTTGCAGACTACCATGCGCTAATCAAGCAAACTAACCCAAGTGAGGTTGAGGCTAGCGTCAAAAATGTTGCATTAGCATGGCTGTCTTCTGGCTTAGATCCAAGCAAATCCCATTTTTACAGACAATCAGATATTCCTGAGGTTCATGAATTAACCTGGATTCTAAATTGCAGCGCTGCAAAAGGCCTGCTAAATCGTGCTCATGCATATAAGGCTATTATTGCTGAAAACACTGAGTCTGGTAGCGACGAGGATAAGGCAGTGAATATGGGTCTTTTTTCATACCCAGTCCTCATGGCTGCTGATATATTGATATTTAATGCTACCCATGTTCCTGTTGGCCCTGATCAAGCGCAACATATGGAGATGGCACGAGATATTGCAGGAAAATTTAATCACACATACTCAAACATACTAACCCTTCCTGAGGCTATTATTCAAAACGATGTCTCAGTTCCAGGAAATGATGGCAGGAAAATGAGTAAGTCATATAACAATATCATCCCATTTCTATCGACAGAAAAAGCTTTGCAAAAGGCTATCGCTAAGATAATTACAAATTCATTAGAGCCAGGACAACCAAAAGATCATAATGGCTGCACTCTTTTTCAGCTTTATTCTTTTTTTGCTAGTGACGATCAAATAGATCACATGAAACAAGCATATAAAGAAGGAATCTCTTGGGGTGATGTAAAGAAAGATTTATTTTCTATTATTAATAATGAAATATTACCAATAAGAGAAAAATATGTTGAATTAAAAGATCAAAAAGATTTTTTAAATGATTTATTTTCTGATGGTGCTCGTAAAGTTCGCCCTCAAGCTCAAGAGCTTGTTGGAAAATTGCGTGAGGCTGTAGGCATCTCCAACATTGTCTAATCCTACAACTTGGTTAAAATTTGGTTTATTTGCAGTTGGCCTAGGCCAGTCTTTTGCTTTTGTTTTGGTTCCACCATTAGCAAGAGACCTTGGCTTATCCGTTATTGAAACATCTACTATCTTTTCAATCTCAGCAGTGGCTTGGGCACTTACTAGCGCATCATGGGGCAGGGCCTCTGACAGATATGGAAGACGCAATATTGCAGTCATAGGTTTAATTGGCTACTCAGTTTCAATTATTGCTTTAATAACTCCATTGTTTCTTGTTGAGCAGAAAATTTTAGATCTTGTATATTTATTGCCTTTATTGATTCTGGGTAGACTAATTAATGGTTTGGTTGGTTCTGCAACAAGGCCAGCTGCTTTTGCCTACATGGCAGACATTTCAGAGAGAGCAAAACGAACTAAAAAATTTGCAAGATTAGAGTCTAGTTTCTTGATCGGAACAATCATGGGCCCCATGTTAGGCGGTTTTTTATTTTTGTATTCGAAAAGTCTACCCTTTTACGTTTTTGCTTTTTGCGGTTTTGTAGCAGCAATTGGTATCTTTCTAACCTTTCCAAAACATATTTTTCCAACAAAAATGGTTGATAAAACCATTCGTAAACTTTCATACAAAGATAAGTCAGTCTGGCCATTTTTATTTATTGCCGCCTTATCATCTCTTTGCCAGGCTTCTTTATTGCAGTCTATTGGATTTTACATCACAGATATTTTTTCAGAGGAAAAAGATTTACCTTTAGTGATAAGCTTAACCTTTGTTGTGCTGTCTATTTCGACTGTTGTAAGTCAATATATATTTACCGATTTAAAACCAATAGCCAACAATAAACTACTGATATACGGCACTTCCTTGATTACACTTTCTTACATGATGGCTGCTTCAGCCTCATCAATTGCTTTGTTCTATCTAGCAATGATGATCAATGGTTTTGGCGGAGGGATGTTTAGGCCTGCTAATGCTTCATCTCTGTCTTTGGCCCAAACACCCGATAATCAAGGCACGGCAGCTGGGTATTTGGGCTCAGTAATGCCCATAGGACATGTTTTGACTCCAATAGTTGCTATGCCTATTTATCAATTTGGTCCTCAATATCTATATTTTTTTAGCGCTTCTCTGTGCTTTATTTCCTTATTATTTATAATAGGTCATCCACTATTGAGAGATCATGAACAAACCAGCACTATTACTAATTAATTTAGGAACTCCAGACTCTCCTTCATACTTTCATGTTTTTAAATATTTAAGAGAATTCTTAATGGATGGCAGAGTTATTGATGTTCCATATATATTAAGATTTATACTTGTAACTTTAATTATCTGCCCATTCAGATCATTTAGCTCGAGCAAGATTTATCAAAAGCTTTGGGATCTTTCTGGAGGAGTCTCTCCGTTGCTAAAAAATACCCAAGAATTGACAAATAAATTAAAGCTCAAACAAGATAAATATGATGTTTATTATGCTATGCGATATCAAAAACCAAGCATTCAGCAAGCCTTAGATCTAATCAAACAATCCAATCCTTCTGAGTTAATCATTTTGCCTCTATTTCCACATTATGCATCTGCAACCTCTGGCAGTGTCTTTGAAGAAGTGACCAAAAAGTTATCCAGGGAATGGGTAATTCCATCATTTAAATTTATATCTCAATACTATGATCATCCATCATTTATCAATGCATGGGTAGATGCAGCTAAGGACTTCAATATTTCTGAATATGACAAGGTTGTATTTAGCTATCATGGGCTACCTAACTCACAAGTTAATAAGGTATATCAAGACAACCAGTGTGATGGAAAGAATTGTGAACATGAAATCAATAAAGAGAATCATTATTGTTATAAAGCTACAGTTTATGAAACATCAAAGCGTATAGCTGAAAAATTATCACTTTCAAGAGATAAATATGAGGTTACATTTCAGTCGCGCTTAACGAATAATTGGCTAGAACCTTTCTCTGACGATGTCTTAAAAACCTTTCCAGACAAAGGCATTAAAAAGGTTCTTGTTTTTTCACCAGCATTTACTGCTGATTGCCTTGAAACGGTAATTGAGATTGGGGATGAATATAAAGAACTTTTTATGAAGGCTGGCGGTCAAATACTGGATTATGTTCCGTCATTGAATTACTCAGATGCATGGGTTCAGGCTATTATAGATATTACTAATTCACATAAGGATGCAAATGTTTAAAGAAGATATTTTAAAAGGTAAGAAGATCTTAGTTACCGGAGGCGGTACAGGCTTAGGCAAAGAGATGTCAGAGCATTATGTTAAACATGGAGCTGATGTAGTTATTTGCGGCAGAAGAGAGAGTGTTCTTGCTGATACAGCCAATGAATTTAAAGATAAATATGGTGCAAATGTCAGATATCAACCTCTTGATATTCGTTCCCCTCAGGATGTTGAGGACTTTGTAGATTCCATTTTTCAAGAAGGCCCGCTACATGGGTTGGTTAATAATGCAGCAGGTAACTTTATTTCTCCAACAAAAGATTTGTCTGCTAGAGGATTTGATGCTATCGCAAATATTGTATTTCACGGCACATTTTATGTGACTAATGCAGTAGGCAAGAGGTGGCTTGAACAAAAAATTAAAGGCTCTATTATTTCTATACTTGCCACTTGGGTTTGGACTGGCTCACCATTTGTTGTTCCCTCAGCCATGTCAAAATCAGCTCTTAACACAATGACCAAATCACTTGCAGTTGAATGGGGTCCCCATGGAATAAGAATAAACGCAATAGCACCAGGACCATTTCCCACTGAGGGAGCCTGGGCAAGGCTTAGTCCAAAGGGAGACTTGGATGATTCCAATTCAATGAGCTCTATTCCCATGGGTCGAGTTGGTCAAATGAGCGAACTTCAAAATTTAGCAACTTTTTTAATGGCAGACGGATGTGAATATTTAACCGGTCAAACAATTGCACTTGATGGCGCTCAGTATCTTTCAGGTGGTGGAACTTTTTCACAACTCTCAAAACTTACAGAAGATGATTGGTCTGATATCAGAGGTATGATCAAAAAAACAAATGATTCAGATAAGCAGAAAAGATCAACTTAGCAATAATTACTTGACTTAGAGTTTTCTTTAACTGATAGACTATTAAAATTATTTAAAAAATAAGGAGTAAAAAAAATGGAACATCAACAAATGCAAGACATTTTAGATAAGCAAAAAGCATATTTTATTAAAAATGGCCCCCCATCATATGATTTGAGGATAGATAGGTTGGATCGCATGAAGACTTTGATAATGGATAATCGTTATAAAATAGTTGATGCTCTGAATGAAGACTTTGGAGTTAGATCTAAAAACCAGTCAATGGCTACAGATGTTTACACAATTATTCCTAGTATTGAGTATGCAAAGAAAAATTTAAAAAAGTGGATGGCAGGATCTAAAAGAAAACCAAATTTTCCATTGGGTCTTTTAGGAGCAAAGGCGACTGTTGACTATGAGCCATTGGGCACAGTAGGAATGATTTCACCTTGGAATTTTCCAATGTTCTTAACATTCTCTCCTGCAGCTTCAATTTTCGCTGCTGGCAATCAAATTATGCATAAACCAAGTGAATATACTGAGCAATCTGCAAGTTTGATGAAAGAACTTTGTGATGCTGCTTTTGATGAGGAGGAATTTGCAACTATATTGGGTGGTCCTGATGTCGGCGCAACGTTTACTCAACAAAAATTCGATCATCTTCTGTATACAGGAAGTGGTGCGGTTGCAAAACATATCATGAAAGCGGCTTCAGAAAATTTAGTTCCAGTTACTCTAGAGCTTGGTGGTAAATCACCCGTTATAGTAAGCAATTCAGCTGATAGTGCCATAGCTGCTAAAAGAATTATGCTGGGCAAAACAATGAATGCTGGTCAAATTTGCTTAGCTCCTGATTATGTAATGGTTCATTCTGATAAAAAAGATGAACTTATCTCAGGTATGAAAGCTGCTGTGGCAGATTTCTATCCTGATTTAAAGCATAACGATGATTACACATCAATTGTCAACCAAAAACATTTTGACAGATTGCAAGGTTTATTGACCGACGCAAAAGAAAAAGGAGCTGAGATTGATGAAATTAATCCTGCAAATGAAGACTTCTCGCAACAAGAGGCCTTCAAAATTCCTCCTACGCTTGTAATGAATCCAACTGACGACATGGAAATTATGAAAGAGGAAATCTTTGGTCCCTTGTTACCCGTCAAAGAGTTTAATGACATCGATGAAACTATCTCTTATGTAAATAAAAATGATAAACCATTAGGTCTGTATTATTTTGGATCCAATAAAAATGAAGAAGATCATGTTCTTACAAGAACTTCATCAGGCGGAGTAACTGTAAATGATGTACTAGGTCACATTCAACAAGAAGATCTGCCTTTTGGTGGCGTTGGACCTTCTGGAATTGGAAGCTATCATGGTGAAGAAGGCTTTAAAACATTTAGCAATGCTAAAGCTGTCTATAAGCAAATTGGTTCAAGGTTTGATAAATTATTATCAGCAATCCGGCCTCCATACAAAGGCGATATTGAAAAGGTTTTAAAACAGATAACCTAATTGCTATGACTTCATTGCCTATTTACTTGGGCTACAAGTATTTTCGATCGAAGAAGGGTGCATTTGCATCCTTCACTTCTTTAATGGCCATCGCCGGATTATCACTGGGCGTCGCTGCATTAGTAATAGTGTTATCTGTTATGAATGGCTTTGAAAAGGAGTTGCAAACAAGGGTTCTAGGCGTTGTGCCCCAATTAATTATTCGATCCAATAATGGCATTGATGATTATCAAGAATTGGTTTCCAAGATCTCTATTTCAGATAACATTATTAGTGCTAGTCCCTATATTGAAACTCAGGGATTAATGAGTGCAAAGAATAGGTCTAGGGGTGTTTTTATTACCGGCATTAAACCTGAATTAGAAGAATCCATGTCTATTCTTCCTAGCTATATGATTAGCGGAGGTTTAGAAAAAATTTCTTCTAAAAAGGGGGTGGTCATTGGCTCTTGGTTGGCTCGCTATCTTGGAATAGAAGTGGGCGATGCTATCAATATCACAACAACTAATTTACGTTCATCAATTTTGGGTACTTTTCCAAGAACTATTTCTTTGGAGATAGTTGGTATATTTGAATTAAAAGCTGAATTAGATCAATCACTTGTTTTGATTCATCATGATCTTGCGGCAAATATTTTGAATCTACCGGTAAATGCAACTCAAGGAATTAGGGTCAAGACCAATGACTTGTTTGCAGTTAATGAATTTGGTTTTAATTTACTAGCTCAACCATATTTAAACGAAGAACATTATTACTTTACCTCTTGGCAACAGACTCATGGAACATTGTTCCAAGCAATTAAATTAGAAAAAAGATTAATAAGTCTAATGTTATTTTTAATTATTACAGTTGCAGCTTTCAATATACTCTCAACCATCGTCATGACTGTCAAAACTAAAGAAAAAGAAATAGCCATCTTAAAAACTATGGGCTGTTCTAAAATCCAACTAACATTTATCTTCTTAAACTTAGGTTTAATTATAGGATTTTTAGGCACTATTATTGGTTTGTTGATAGGGCTTACAGTGACCCCAAATATAGATCAACTTATTAATTTAATTGAGTCTTTTAGCAATAGAAGCTTAATGGATAGCTACTTTATTAATTATTTCCCATATGAATTTAGGTTAAATCAGCTTATTTATATATGTATTTCTGTGCTTGGAATGAGTTTATTATTTTCATATTTTCCAGCAGCACGAGCCGCCAAACTAAAACCTGTAACTATACTGCGTCATGAATAAACTAGCAGCTTCAAATATTTACAAAACTTATGAATCTGGCAGTCACTCTACTGATGTTCTTTCAAATATCTCAATAGAAATTTCAGAGGGAGATGCTATTGGTGTTATTGGCTCATCTGGAAGCGGAAAAACAACTCTTTTGCAAATCCTTGCAGGCTTAGAGCTGCCTGATCAGGGCAACATACACTTTAATGATATTAATTTATCTTCGGACAATGCCAAAAATTTTAATTTAATGAGAAGTCAATTATTTGGATATGCCTATCAATTTCATTATTTATTGGATGATTTAACTGTGTTCGAGAATTGTAATTTGGTTTTTAAGATCGCTCACAATAACAGTGATGAAGAAAATTCAGAAAAAATTATGCAAATTCTTGGAGAGCTTGGTATTTCTGAACTGCAAAATAATTATCCCTATATGCTATCAGGAGGGGAGAGACAGCGTGTCGCTATTGCCAGAGCAGTTGTTCATGAGCCAAAGTTCATACTCATGGATGAGCCCACAGGTAATTTAGATCAAGAGAATGCTGAGGTAATACAAAACTTAACTATTAAATTGGCTAAAAAACATAATATAGGTATTGTGGTTGCAACTCATGATTTAAATTATGCTGGTAAACTGGATGCAGTATTTCGCATAGAGAATGGAGACTTGAAGTCAGCATAAGATGAGTAATTTATTAATATCTGGTGGGTGGTTTATCTGGCCGTTGCTTGTGTGCTCAATTTTACTCATTTCAATAGTGCTTGAGAGACTTTGGTTTCTTCAAAGAAGGCTGGTTGCCCCTAAGGGCTTATTAAGACAGGCACAAAATTTGATTCAGAAAGATTCTTTTCATACTCAAAACCAGCAAGAAATAGCAGTCACCTCCCAATTGGGTGACTTGCTTCAACATTGTTATCAGTATCGATTAAATCCAAGGGAATTTGTTGAAATTAAAGCTGAAGAAAAGGCTTCTGAAATTAAACTGGTTCTGGAACGAAACTTATCCATGTTAAGTACCATTGCAAGCATTAGCCCTCTGCTTGGTCTTTTGGGGACTGTTGTTGGGATGATTACTGTTTTTAGTAACATTGATGTTAATGGATCTGCAAATACTGATTTACTTGCAGCAGGAATTTCAGAAGCTTTGATCACTACTGCTTTTGGTTTAATAATTGCAGTCCCAGCTATAGTTTTTTATAGATACTTTGAGCAGAAAACTGTAATTCTTATGTCAATTTTACAAGCTAACACATCTATTTTTTTAGATTTTCTATATAAAAAATGAAGTTTTATAAGGACAAAGAGCGGGCTCTCTCTGTTGAAATTACACCATTAATTGATATTGTCTTTTTACTTGTTATCTTTTTTGTCGTCACCTCAAAGATTGAGACAAATCAATACCTAACCCTTGATCTGCCTGAATCTGAATCCTTTGCATCATCATTATCAAATAACTCTCAGAATATTATTTTGCTAGAATCTGGGGTATTCATAGTCGACAATCAAGAATTCTCTATGTCCGAGATTGATAAGTTGCTTGCAGGGGTTGGTTCTACCTTTTCTAAGTCGGAATTGGTCGTTCTTTCAATTGAAAGCAAAGCTTTTCATGTATGGGTAATTAGTTTAATGGATGGTCTTCAAGCGCTGGGATTTCAAAACATACAGATTAAAACTTATACTGATTAGTAATGAATCCTTTGAAAAGATTATTTTCGTATACTTTTAGATTTAAATTTTCATTTATCTTAAGCATCTTTGGGTTTATTCTTTTTGCTTCTGCTGATATTGCAGCTGTTGAATGGATTAGAAGAATTATTGAATATATCAATTCTGATCAAGATGACTTCAGCATCTATCTTGTCTTGGCTCTAATTTTTATTGCAATTGGAAGGGGTGCTGGGTTTTTTATCGGTAACTATTTTATGTCTAGAGTAGGATTTGGCATTGTTCACGATCTTCGATCAGAGCTTTTCTCCAAATTGATTAATCTACCTAAAAATTTTTTTGATCAGAATCAATCAGGCCAACTGATTAATAGAATTACGTTTACTACAACTCAAGTTTCTGGTGCGGCCTCTAATGCAATTAAGACATTTGTAAGAGAAGGATTTCTTCTTGTTGGCTTGCTTGCATATATGCTTACTTTGAATTGGAAGTTAACCTTATTGTTATTGATAACCACACCTTTTATAGCTTTAATAGTTTATGTCGCTGGTCGACGGTTAAGAAAATTGGCTAAAACCATTCAAACCGCAATGGGCGATGTAACACATCTTGCCTCTGAAGCCGTTGATGGTAATCTTGAAATCAAGTCATTTAGTGCTGAAAAATATGAAAAGGATAGATTCTTTGCTGCTAATGCCTCTAATAAAAATCAAAATTTAAAACTTGAAGCTACCAGTAATTTGGCAACACCAATTATTCAGCTTTTGGTTTCAATTTCATTATCTATAGTTGCCTATTTTGCATTGGGCTCCCAGTTGGGTATAGAGCTTAATGCTGAGGATTTTGTTGCTTTTATAACTGCAGCTGGATTGATGGCTAAGCCAATTAGACAGCTCTCAAACATTAATGCTGTTATTCAAAAAGGGTTAGCTGCTGCTGTTGAAATATTTGATCAACTAGATGCAAAAGAAGAAGACGACGAAGGCGAGGTGGATACAAATATTGTAGGGAATATTAAATTTTCTAATGTTTCCTTTTCATACAATTCCCAAGAATCCGTTTTAGCTAATTTAAATTTTGAGATTAGGCAAAATGAAACAGTTGCGATTGTAGGAAAATCTGGATCTGGGAAATCTACCATCGCTAATTTAATTTCAAGATTTTACTCTGATTATTCAGGAGATATTTCAATAGATGATGTGAGCATACTTGATTACCAGCTTAGCCACCTTCGAAAATCTATCTCAATAGTTAATCAATCCCCAACTTTATTTAATGACACAATTGAGAAAAATATTGCTTATGGCGATAGTGATATAGATGAACAAAAATTAAAAGAGGCGGCTGAGATTTCTGGCTGTACTGAGTTTATTTCAAAACTTCCTGAGGGATTTAAATCAGAGATTGGAGATGACGGCGTTTTGCTGTCTGGCGGTCAACGCCAAAGACTTGCAATTGCTAGGGCATTTTACAAAGATTCACCAATCATTATTTTGGATGAGGCTACTTCAGCTTTGGATAATGAGTCTGAGCTAATTGTCCAAGAGGCAATCGAACAATTAATAAATAATAGAACAACCATTGTTATTGCCCATAGACTTACGACGATTGAAAATGCCGATAAGATCTTAGTTCTAGATAATGGCTCTGTTGCCGAATCAGGTACCCATTCTGAATTAATTGATCATGATGGGATATATAAAGGTCTTTATCAAAATAAATTTCACGACTCCACAGATCCACAAAAAAAATCAGGGAAATCTTCTCGCCAGGAATATCTGCCTACATTTACAGAAGAACCAACTCAGCAAGGTTATCTAATTGATGCATGGTATAACAAAAGTTTTTGGCTATATATCTTAGCGCCTTTAACTTTTTTATTTTCTACTTTGGTTAAGGCGCGTAGGAATTCTTATATTAAAAACCCCAAGAAAGTCTGGACTTCACCTAAACCTATTGTTGTAGTTGGTAATATTTCTATGGGCGGAACAGGAAAAACTCCCTTGGTAAAATTTATTGCAATGGAGTTACAAAAACGGGGGTTTAAACCAGGATTAGTTAGTAGAGGCTATGGCGGCAAGTACTCTGGAACACTTGAAGTGACCTCTGAAACTACATACAAGCAAACAGGCGATGAGGCTCAAATTTTAGCAAAATTAAATATCCCTTTTTTCATTGATAAAAATAGATCCAGAGCAGCAAAAAAACTGCAAGAAAAACATGAGGTTGACGTAATTATTTCTGATGATGGATTGCAGCATTACTCAATGGGTAGAGATATTGAAATTGCCGTCATTGATGGCGCGAGAAGACTTGGAAATGGCCTTGCTTTTCCCGCTGGACCCCTAAGAGAACCTAAATCTAGATTATCTGAGGTTGATTTTATTGTTAATAACGGCGGTCCAACAGAGGCTGATGAGATTTTAATGACCCTTAGCCCTGCTAAATTTATTCACTTAAATTCAGGCAAAGAGTACTCAGTTGATAAGTGGCCAATGCATAATCAAGTTCATGCAATCGCAGGTGTAGGCAATCCAAATAGGTTTTTTGATCTGCTGTTAAGGCTTGGCTTTGAGTTTGATAAAAATCCATTTCCAGATCATCACAAATACAACAAAAGGGACCTCTATTTTCTTGACCACCTTCCTATATTAATGACTGAGAAAGATGCTGCTAAGTGCAAGCATTTCAATAATTCTAAGATTTGGTACCTTAGCATTGAACCTAAAATAGAATCACAATTTATTGATAGACTCGAGGAGAAGCTAAATGATAGATAAAGATATTTTAAATATTATGGGATGCATTAGATGCAAGTCAAAATTGATTGATAAAGAGAATCATTTGGAGTGCCCCCAGTGCAATATTGGCTATCCAGTTGAAGACGATATCCCTAGAATGATAGAGGAAAGAATTTTTTCCTTGAATGACTGATTCTTTTGTAATTATTGTCCCGGCTAGGGCAGGCTCTACTCGTTTACCTAATAAACCATTAGCGCTGATTAACGAGCGGACTGTAATTTCTCGCATCATAGATTTAGCCAATTCTTCCAATGCTGCAAGTGTTTATATTGCAACTGATAGCACCGATATAGCAGACCACTGCAGATCCTGTGGTGCGAATGTCGTGATGACTGCATCAGATCATATTTCAGGCATGGATAGAATTGCTGAAGCTGCAAAAACACTGAGGTTGCCGGACGATATCCCAATTGTTAATCTTCAGGGCGATGAGCCCTTCATGCCTTTAGAGATTATTAATCAACTACCTATGCTTTTAAGTGATGATGTTCCCATATCAACAGCATGCATTAAATTTACAGAGAACATGGATTTCAATAGCCCTCATGAGGTGAAAGTTGTTAGATCAGTTTCAAAAACAGCAATGTACTTTTCAAGATCCGTTATACCAAACTCATCTAACCCAGTTTCGCAAAACCATTTGAAGCATCTTGGTATATACGCTTACACCAACAAAACTCTTCAAACATTAAGTGCGCTCAAGCCAACTGCAAATGAAGAGTCTGAGAAATTAGAACAATTACGTTTTTTAGATAATGGATTTGATATCTTTGTCCAAGATTTTAAATGCGACGCTCCTATTGGTATTGATACTCCTGAAGACTTAGAAGCCGCGATAGCATTTGCTAAGAAAAATGATTGATTATGCTTATTTCTAATTCTTTTGGTTTAACAGTAAATGCAAAAAATTTCTTAAGCATAGATACTTCAGAGGATTTGTCTGAAATAGATGCAATCAAAGATAACTCGATATTAATTCTTGGCGCTTGTACAAATGTAATACTTAACAAAGATATCAATAAAACCATTGTTCAAGTTAATTTTAAAGATATAAAAACGTATGAAGATTACCTTTCAGTCGGTGGGGGAGTGGATTGGGCTGATTTTATTGAATACTGCTTAAATAATAATTTATACGGAATAGAAAATTTAACTCATATTCCTGGATCTGTGGGTGCTGCACCTGTCCAAAATATTGGCGCATATGGAGTTGAGGTCAGTTCATTTATTCATAGTGTTGAATGCTTTAATTTGCTTACGCAGCAGCAAGAAACAATTGAAAGAGAACAATGCAAATTTGAATATCGCAATTCAATATTTAAATCAAAAAATTATATTATTTTAAAAGTTAATTTTATTTTTCATAAAACTTTTGAGCCCAATCTAAGTTACCCAGCTTTAGCTAATTATTTAGTACACAATGCTATTGATACAAAATCTCTTACCCCACAATCGCTTTCTGAGTCTGTAAAAAATATAAGAAACTCTAGATTACCTGATCCGCAATTAGAGCCAAATGTTGGCAGCATATTTAAAAACCCTTTAGTGGAAACAAATGATTTTGATAGAAATTTTTTAATTGGGCATAGGTGGGAGCAAGATAACGGAATGACTAAATTGAGCGCAGCTAGATTAATCGAGCTTATCAAGCCTGAATTAAGCATCCCTGAAACTTTACGAATCTATGAGAATCACTCACTTGTACTCATCAATAATGGCAAAGCATCATTTGATGATGTAAAGAATTTACTAGATCAGATTCGAATTAAAATATTTAATAAATTTAATGTTCAATTAGAAATAGAGCCTGAGATTATTTCATCATGATCTTCTTTTCAGCAGCTTTAGCTCATTTATTAGCCGTAATGTCACCTGGTCCAGATACTGCCATTATTTTTCATCAATCGTTTGCTAAAGGCAGAGCCCAAGGAATTCTTACAGCTCTAGGCATTGGTTTTGGTATATTCATACACTGTTTTTTTGCTATTTCTGGAATTACATTATTAATATACAGCTCTGAAGAAGCTAAGTTTTTTGTTAAATGTTTAGGAGCCCTATATTTACTTTATCTTGGAATTAGCTTTTTTATTTCAAAAAAATTATCTAAATCTGATGAAGATGAATCAAAGGTCTTTTTTAAAAATCCTTTTATTATTGGTTTGGTTACTAATTTACTGAATATAAAAGCATTTTTATTTACAGTTTCTTTGTTCTCTTTTATAAATCTTGATCCAAGCTCGTTAATGTCCATCATCTATTTGTTATATTTTCCATTAATTACTGCAGCATGGTTTTCTTTTGTTACTTACGCATTAACCCATGACTCACTGGGTGATATATTTAATAAGCATTCTGATAATATCCAGTTGACTTCATCAGTGTTTATTGCAGGATTAGGATTATTAATTTTACTCCAAACTTTATATGGACTTCTCTGATCTCCTGCAATCTGTAAACTCAATTGAAGACAAATATCCTCCTGTGCATCTTTGGAATCCAGATTTATGTGAGGGTGTCGAGATGAAAATTGATAGGGAGGGCAATTGGTTCTATCAGGGTTCAATCATTGGCAGGGATAAATTGAAGATATTATTCTCTAGAATTTTAAAATTTGAAAATGGTAATTATTATTTAGTTACCCCTGTTGAGAAGGTATTTGTAAATGTAGATTTAGCTCCATACATGATCATTGATTATGAGATTGATTCAGATCATCAAAATATTATTTTAAAAACCAATTTAGACTTATCCATACCCTTAGACCAGGACCATAAACTAGAACTTAAGCAAATTGGCGGTGAGCAAATCCCATTTGTGCATGTAAGAAATAATATTGAAGGATTTATATCTCGTTCAATTTACTATTCATTAATCGAAATAGCCCTCAACCAAGATCATGACTCTGAAAATAAGTTATCTCTTAAAAGCTTTGATTGTATGTTTGAATTGGGCCAGATAAAGGATTAGTTCGACTCTTCTTCAATCCATTGAATGATATATTCCTCAAGAATATCTAATGGCAGTGCGCCTCTTTTAAGCACTTCATGATGAAAATCCTTTATATCAAAGTTATCGCCTAATTCAGATTCTGCCTTGGTCCTCAGTTCAAGTATTTTGAGCTGACCAATTTTGTATGCAAGAGCTTGTCCAGGCCAATTGATATATCTATCAACTTCATTCATAACATCTTGTTTAGTTTTTGCAGAATTATCTAAAAAATAGTTTATTGCATCTTGCCTGCTCCAATCAAAGTAGTGCATTCCAGTATCTACAACAAGCCTAATTGCTCGCCACATGTCATAGGTCAGCTGACCAAATCTAGAATAAGGATCTTTATATAACCCTAGATCATAACCAAGTCTCTCACTGTAAAGCCCCCAACCTTCAACAAAGGCAGTAATGCCACCATATTTTCTAAAATTAGGTAAATCTAATTCCATTGCTAGGGCTATTTGAAGATGATGACCAGGCATCGCCTCATGGACACTAAGGACTTCTATTTCATATTTTGGTCTCACTTCAGGGCGATATAGGTTTACATAGTAATAACCTGCTCTAGATCCATCTGCTGCAGGTCGCTGATAGTATGCTGTTGTGGTATCAGGTGCGCTTTCCATTGGAATGGGTTTTAATCCATATGGCATAGATGGTAGAACTTTAAAGAGCTTGACTAGTTCTGGATCAATTCTTTTTGAGGTTGCTAGGTATGACTCAAAAAGCTCTTCAGATGTTTCATAGTAAAATTTAGGATTAGTGCGCAAGTCATCCAGGAAGGATTTGAATGTTCCATTCCATTTTACTTCCTTGATTATAGTATCCATTTCATCTCTGATTCTGGCCACTTCAGCTAAACCTATTTCATGAATTTCTTTTGGAGTCAGGTTTGTGGTTGTAAATTTTCTAGCTAAGAATTCATAATATTCTTTTCCATTCTTAATTTCTTTAATGCCGATGGAGGTTCTGCAGGCTGGCAGGTACTCATCCTTAAAAAATCTATGAAGCTTTAAATAAGCAGGAATAACTTTTGACTTAATAACCCTGAGAGCTTGTTTTTGAATCTCTTCAGTTTCAATCTTGGTAATTGATCGATCCATCTCTAGAAACGTTCTGTAGAAAGGACTGTCTTTTGGTTCTACAAAAGCTTGTAGCTCGATCTGCTTATAAACTTTTTGCATGAGGAATCTTGGAGGGACTATTTCCTCAGCAATACCCATTTTTCCTTTTTCAATTGCTGCATCAACTAATACATCTATTTTTGAAATCCTTTCTATCCAATCTAAATAGTGTTGCTTATTTCTAAGAGGGACTATGCTGGTAGTTTCATGCTGCAGCTGAATACCACCTCTATGACTAAATGGAATTAGAAAGGTTTTATACGCATGAGATTCTATGGAATTTTCATACTGCTGTTTAAACAGAAAGTAATTTACTTTATCGTCCTCAGTAAAATCACTTATATCTAATTCATGTAATTGATTAAGAACATTTAATTGATGTTTATGATCCGAGTAAATATTTTCTACTGAAGTATCAGACCATTCAGTATTTCGACTAAGATCACCCATGCTTGAAGCATAAACAGGATTATCATTAACAATTTTAGACCACTCTGAATCAAGCAAGGATTCAAATTTAATTTGTGGAGACTCAGATGAGCAACTTACAACAAAAATTAATGCGGCAACTAGTTTAAAATTGTTCATTACATATTTGGGTAATTTGGACCGCCAGTTCCCTCAGGGGTGACCCAAGTTATATTCTGTGATGGGTCTTTAATATCGCAAGTTTTACAATGCACGCAGTTTTGCCCATTAATAACAAATTCTGGCCCTGAGTCTTTTTCAACAACTTCATAAACCCCAGCAGGACAATATCTTTGAGCTGGTTCTGCATACATTGGAAGATTTTGCAGGATAGGAATAGAGGAATCTTTTAATGTTAGATGGCAGGGCTGATCTTCTTCATGATAGGTGTTAGATAAGAAAACACTACTCAATTTATCGAAGCTAATTTTTCCATCTGGTTTTGGGTACTCAATCACAGGCATATCAGCCGCAGGTTTTAAGCAAGCATAATCTGGTGTTGTGTGATGCAAAGTAAAAGGTAAGTTGCCTCTAAAAATAAGTTGATCAATGGCATTAAAAGCAGCACCTATTAGCGCACCAAACTTATGAAACATTGGACCAAAATTTCTAGATTTATGAAGTTCTGTATGTATCCAGCTTCCTGCAATCATTTCATCAAATTCCAAGGTATCTCCAGAATCAATATTATTAAAAACTGCTTCTGCAGCTAGCATTCCTGATTTCATTGCAGTGTGAGAACCTTTAATTTTTGAGAAATTAAGTGTTCCTGCATTATCTCCTACCAAGACTCCGCCTGGGAATTCCATGCTGGGCAGAGACTGTATGCCGCCTTTGATCAGAGCTCTTGCTCCATAAGTTAGTCTTTCGCCACCTTCTAAGTATGGTTTAATTGATGGATGTGTTTTCCATGTTTGAAACTCATCAAAAGGACTTAAATGAGGATTTTCATAATCAAGAGGGACCACATAACCTAGGTAGACTTCATTGTTATCAGCATGGTAAAGATAGGATCCAGCTGGGGTATTTTTTGCGCTAGGCCATCCATTAGTATGTATCACCAATCCTTCCTCATGAACCCCATCTTTAATTTTCCAAACCTCTTTAAAACCAATACCATAGTGTTGAGGATCTTTATCCTTATCCAATTCATATTTAGCTATAAGTTGCTTCCCTAGATGACCACGACATCCTTCTCCAAAGATCGTATATTTGGCTTTGATATCTATGCCAGCTTCAAATCCAGGCTTTTGTTCACCATCTAGCCCAATACCCATATCACCAGTTCGAACACCAACAACTTTGTCATTTTCGTAAAGAATCTCGCTTGCTGGGAATCCAGGGAATATCTCTATGCCCAAATCTTCAGCTTGCGCAGCAAGCCAGCGACAAAGATTTCCTAAACTTGTGACATAGTTACCATGGTTATTCATGGGAGGCATAACAAATGAAGGGATAGATATCCCAAATTTTTCAAAGAGAAACATTAATTTGTCTTTTTTGACTGGAACATTTAACGGGCAGTTTTTATCTTTCCAATCAGGAATTAATTCATTTAGGGCAGTTGGTTGAAAAACATTCCCTGAAAGAATATGCGCTCCAATTTCAGAGCCTTTTTCAAGCAAGCATATTTCAAGCGGTTTGTTATTTTCTTTGGACAGTTGCGCAAGTTTTATTGCTGCACTTAGCCCTGAAGGACCGCCTCCAACTATAACAACATCGTATTCCATTACTTCTCTTTCCATGAGCCAGCTCCCTCTTTTTTTAGTGGTAAAAAAACATTACAATTATATCCCTTACATAACTATCGAACGAAAATTATTATATTAAAAATTGATAAATAATTATAACCAAATATAATAATATCAAAATTAACGAGCCCTATATATGAAAATAGTAGTACCCATTAAACGCGTTGTTGATTATAACGTGAAAGTTAGACCTCTTGGAGATCAATCAGATGTTGATCTTAACAATGTCAAAATGGCAATGAATCCTTTCTGTGAAATTGCCATCGAGGAAGCTGTAAGATTAAAAGAGGCTGGCACAGCAACAGAAGTTATTGCTGTAACAGTTGGCAAATCTGACTCGCAGGAGCAACTCAGAACTGCCCTAGCTTTAGGCGCCGATAGAGCAATATTAGTTGAAACAGACTCATTGCTTGAACCCCTAGCAATCGCTAAAGCACTATCAAAAGTTATTGAGGCCGAATCACCTCAACTTGTTATACTTGGTAAGCAAGCTATTGATGGAGACAACAATCAGACAGGCCAAATGCTTGCAGCTCTATTAGATTACGGTCAAGCAACTTTTGCCTCAGAAATTTCTATTGATGGGGATTCTGCTTCTGTTACTCGCGAAATTGATGGCGGTCTTCAAACTATTAAAGTCTCACTTCCAGCCATTATCACAACTGATCTACGATTGAACGAGCCACGTTACGCATCGTTGCCCAATATCATGAAGGCAAAGAAAAAAGAACTAGATGTTCAACCTATCGATGCTATGGGCATTGATACAGCACCTCGCATGGAATTACTTTCGGTTGAATTACCAGCCGCAAGACAAGAGGGTATTAAGGTTGAGTCAGTTGAGGAATTAGTTGGCAAATTAAAAAATGAAGCAAAGGTGATTTCATGAGTACATTAGTTATAGCAGAACACAATAATACAAATCTTAAGCCGGCAACACTTAACACCGTAGCAGCGGCAAGTGTAATTGGTGGTGCAGTTCACATACTCATTGCAGGCAATGCTTGTCAGTCTGTAGCTGATGAAGCTGCAGCTGTAGAGGGTGTTGAAAAAGTTATTTTAGCCGATGACTCAGCATACGAAAATCAATTAGCTGAGAGCACAGCAAATTTAATTAAATCAATTTCAGCTGATTATTCTCATATTCTTGCTCCAGCCACAACTTTTGGTAAAAATGTTTTGCCTAGGCTCAGCGCATTGCTTGATGTTCAGCAGATTTCTGAAATCACCGAAGTTGTATCAGAGGATACTTTTAAACGCCCTATATATGCTGGTAGTTGTATTGCGACAGTTAAATCTAGCGATGCATTAAAAGTTATCACTGTGAGAGCTACAGCTTTTGATCCTGTGAATGCTAGCGGTGGATCTGCATCTGTTGAATCAATTTCAGCTGATGGTGTATCCGATTTATCTTCATTCGTAAATGAAGAGATAGCTCAAAGCGATAGACCGGAGCTTACCGCTGCAAGTATTGTAATTTCAGGTGGTCGAGGAATGCAATCAGGTGACAACTTCCATCTATTGGAAACTATTGCGGACAAACTTGGAGCTGCAGTTGGAGCGTCAAGAGCAGCTGTAGATGCAGGATTTGTTCCAAATGATTATCAGGTTGGCCAAACAGGTAAAATTGTTGCTCCTGATTTATATATAGCAGTTGGTATCAGCGGAGCCATTCAGCATTTAGCAGGAATGAAGGACTCAAAAGTAATTGTTGCAATAAACAAGGATGAAGATGCACCTATATTTCAAGTAGCTGATTACGGCCTGGTTGCTGATTTATTTAACGCATTACCTGAGCTAGCTGAACAATTATAACTTACTGATTTGTAGTTAAATTTTCTCCTAGCCTGTCTATATTTTGGCTAGATGAACCGTTAATTAACTCACATTCTTTGGCTAACAAGCAGTATCTCCATAGAACGTAATCTTTATCAACTCCCATCCCTCCATGCAGGTGCTGGGCTGAGTAGCTAATTTTATGACATGCATTACCAGCCCAAATCTTGGATACCAAGGCATCATTTTCACAATCAAGACTGGTATTTAAATTTATAGATGCCTGTTGATTAACAAGTCTTAAGCATTCAAGTTCTATAAAACAATCTGCAGCTCTATGCGATACAGCTTGAAAAGTTCCAATCACTCTTCCAAATTGTTCTCTCTCAGATGTGTATCCCGCTATTAATGATGTCATTTTTTCAGTTACACCTAGCGCAATATAACTTCTCATTACCATGTTTATTTGAATGAGGTACCTCAAAGCCTCTAAACCTCTCCCTTTCTCATGGATAATAGACTCTCTGTCCACTCTCACTGAATCTAATTCAACTTTAAAAAGGGGGGAGTTGGCTGTACTGGTTAACTCTGTTGTCTGAACTTGATCTGAATCCACTAGAACTAATAACACACCCTCATTTGAATTAGCCGAGATGAGAATACTTTTAGCAATTGAAGATATTTCAGATAAATATTTAGTTCCTGAAATTATCAGCTGATCATCTTCTATTATAGCTGTGGTAATTGGATTTTCAGGGTCTTGGTTGAAGGGTTCTAAAATTGCTGAGGTGTAGATTTCACCAGCAATGATTGAGCTGAGTATTTTTTTGGAAGATTCTTTATTACTAAATTTTTGAATTGTTTGAGCTACATCTACCAAACAACCACTTAAACTCAATGGCGCAGCATGATATCCAAGTCGTTCAAATAATATACCCAGATCATAAAGATCTTCTCCACTGCCACCGTATTTTTTATTTAAACCTAATCCTAGAAAACCATTACTAGACAATAAAGAAAGTAAGTTTTCATCATGTTTAAAGTTTGAATCATATTCTTTTAAACATTCTTGAGAGCAATGCTCACTTAGGATCTTATCCAATGAATCCCTGATTTCAGACTGATGTGATAACTCAGAAAAATCCATTAGCGTGTCCTTGGCATTAACAATCCAGCCATGGCAATAATATCTCGCTGGACTTCATTGGTTCCGCCTCCAAAAGTTAGAATTGAAGCAGTTCTGTACATGCGTTCAAGCCTCGCATTTAATATTGTTAATTCAGAGTCGTTTTTTAAAATGCTGAGCTCACCCATAATTTCCATCATTAGTCTGTAGGCCTCAATAAAAAATTCAGATCCATAGACTTTTGCAACAGATGCTTCAGCCATATTTAATTGGCCTGATTCCATAATCCAAGTCTGTTTCAAGCAAATTAATTTTAAAGCTTCAATGCCCGAATGAACTTGAGCAAAATTATGTTTAACCCATGACAGATCACTTAAATATTTATCTTTATTGATTTTTGTAGATCGGGCAGTTTTTAAGACATCTTTATAAAGTTCTTCTACAGGACCATGATTAACAAGCGCCAAGCGTTCCAAGTTGAGTTGGCTCGTTATCAATGACCATCCCTGATTGAGCTCTCCAACGAGATGAGTTTCTGGCACATGAATATTGTCATAAAATGTTGCATTGGTTCTTACATCTCCCAATGTATTTATTGCAGACATGGAAAATCCAGGATCATCTGTTGGAACAATGAACATTGAGATTCCTTTATGATTTTTTGCTTCAAAATCAGTCCTTGTTGCCAACCAAATATAGTCAGAGAAATTAGCTAAACTTGTCCACATCTTTTGACCATTAATAAGGTATCCATCAGTTTGTTTAATTGCTTTTGTTTGCAATGATGCCAAGTCAGTACCTGAATTTGGTTCTGAGTAACCAATGCCAAAAATCAGTTCACCCTTAAGAATCTTGGTTGCAACTTCTTCCTTCGCCCATTCAGATCCATGTTCTGCGATCATAGGGCCAACAGATTCAGTAGTTAAAAAGGGGAAGGGGAAGCCAGTTCTCATAACTGTCTCTACAAAAATGTATTGCTCAATCGGGCTTAACTCTTTGCCACCAAATTCTTTTTTCCAACTTAAGCCTATCCAACCATCGGACCCCATGGTCTTCATGGCTTTTTTGAATTCGGGTCCACCGCCCTCGAAATGTTCTGGTTGATTGAGCTCTGCTCTGAGGGCAGGCGTAATCAAGCTTTCAAAATATTCTTGAAGCTCATTTTGAAGATTTATTTGGTTTTGATTTAACTGTATTAACATTTCAGATCTTAGTATCTCATCTCCATTTCTCAAGGCAATATCTTAGTGTATTATTTGGCTATGACTAGCTACTCAAGAACAATGGACTTTTTACACAAAAAACTCTTGCAAGCCACCACAAAAGATCAAGAGGATAAAATAGTTGACTGGATGCTTGCCGAAGCCAAACTAAAGCAGACTTCTGAAAAGAAGATTCAAAATATCACTTCAGATAAAAATAAACCAAATAATACATTTTAGAATTTTGCTATTTTAGCAATGCAACAACTTCTAAGTGTTGCGTATTAGCAAATTGATCAAAAATACCAATTGATTCAATCTTTCTGCCTACCTTTACCATGTCTCGTAGAAATGTTTCTGGATTACATGAAATATAAATCATGTTTTTAAATTGCTTTGATAGCTTGATTGTTTCAGCACTTAACCCAACTCGAGGTGGATCCACTAAAATATGACTGAATTCATAGGATTGCATATCAATATTTTCTAACCTTCTAAATGGCCGTTCATTGGCAAGTGCAGATGCTGTTTCATCATCAGAGAGTCTTGCTGTTTCTATATTGGAAAGATCATTTAATTTGATAGATTCCTTTAAAAGTCTAATTGAATGACGATTATTTTCAGTAGAAAAAACGTTATTAAATTTTGATGCCAATGGAAGAGTAAAGCCACCACAGCCACAATATAGCTCCAGTAAATCCTTGGGATTCTTAAGTTGCTTGGTAATGAACGCTATCATTAAAGAGTAAAGATAAAAATTAGGCTGAAAAAAAACTAAATCATTTTGCAGAATCTTAAAACTAGAGTTAGCGTAATTGCAGAACATTTCTAAATCCTCTTCGCCAATTACTATTTTTTGTTTTTTACTTCTTCCAGTAATGGAGATGTTTTCTAAACTATCTTGTATCTTCTTTGCAGCTTTAATCCATTCTTTTTCAAGTGGTTTATGGTAGATCAGTGTGGCCAAAACTTTTGTTCCCGAAGTTCTAAAATTTACTTGAAACAATTTTTTTTTAATAATCTCAGATTCGTTAATTTTAGATAACAAATTTGGCATTAACTGTTGAATGGACGGATGAGGAATTGATGACTGATCCATGTATATCTTTTGCTTATGTGACACCATTGTGAAGTAGTTCTTACTGAAACCGAACTCGGCTCTTGCTCTGTAACCAGTTGCTGGTGATAAATAAATCTCAGGTTTAATATCAGTATGGTTGGTTAGTTCGTTACAGAATTTAGACAACTTATTCATATCAAATTAATTGCGAGTATAATAAGACTTATAAAAACTACATTTAAGGTTATAAACAGAATAATAAATTTAGGAATGCTGAGGTTACTTAGATCATTCTCTAAATCTTTCGAGGTGCGAACACCCATTAACGAAGCTAATATTCTTTTGAGCCACATATTATGACAAGCAAGATTATCACAATTACCAATACTGCCGAAGATTATCTATCTAAGTTAATAGATGAGAAAAATGAGCCTGGCACGTCTGTAAGAGTTTTTATCTCTGATCCCGGCACCCCAAATGCTGAAACTTGCTTGGCTTATTGCAAGCCTGATGAGATTGTTCCATCCGACACATTAATTTCACTGCCAAAACTGTCTGTGTATGTAGAAGAGCGAAGCATTCCTTTTCTTGTTGATGCAGAGGTTAACTATGATGTTGATAATTTTGGTGGCCAGCTAACAATCAAAGCTCCAAATGCAAGACTGCCAAATATTTCGCCTGATAGTCCATTAGAAGATAGGGTGAATTATGTGATTTACAACGAAATAAATCCTATGCTTGAATCCCACGGAGGCGTGGTTAGTTTATTAGAAATTACGGATGATATGTTTGCCATTCTTCAATTCGGAGGAGGGTGTCAGGGCTGTGGAATGGTTGACGTTACATTAAAAGATGGCATAGAAAAAACTCTCTTAGAAACTCTGCCAGAATTAGCTGGTGTTAAAGATATGACAGATCATAGTCTCGATGAAAACGCATTTTATAAAGATGAGTCATAAACTGAAATGATAACCCCGATCTTCGGGTGATCAAAATAATGAGATTCGTTTTTAAAAATCCTTCTTTCTTCATCTAATAAATATTTTACTTTGCCAACTTCTATAGTGTTGATTTGATCAGTATTAGCTTGAGTTGTTTCCTGGCTAGGTTCATAGATTTCATTGGAGTTTTTTATCTTGTCGTTAATTTCTATTTCATAATTAGTAACATTATCAGGAATAGAGTTTTTTAAGGCATCAAATTTTATTTCTTTTATCAAACCTGCATTACTGTTTGTTCTTAAATTACCTTCAATATAAGCAATTACATCAAGATGCAAATATCTGCTTTTATAGAGCTTAATCAAGAATCCGTTATCATTAAATATCTCATGTACAAAAGGTGACTCATCTTTTCCAAGTGCAGGTTGCATCCATGAAAGTTTATGCAGGATTCGATACTCTTTTCTTCGATCAAGTCTGCGATAAATATTATCGAGCTGGTTAAGATTTTGTTTTCTCTCATACCATTTGCTTTCATTTATTTTCTTCCTCGATATTGGGGGATCACTTTCTTGTATTTTTTCATTCTTATTTTTATCAATGATTAGCTGATCTATCATTAAGTCAGTCTCATCGAAATCAAAAGATCGGAGAATTGTTTTTTCATTTAAAGCAATATCAGGCTTATCCAATAAAGCGATGGTATCAAGGTTCATTAGGTTTAAATCTTTTGGTTCTAGTCGTTCATCACCTATTTTTTCAAGCTGCTCAAAGATAATTACCTCAATCATATATTCTTCTTGGCTCTCACTTTCAGCAATAGAGCTCAAGCTAAAAATAAAAAATATTACAAACCATCTAAACGAGTTCATTCAGCAACCCTGCAACGGCAATTCTTTTATTATTATTTTCAGATACATCAAGAGTTATTTTATTTTCATTATCAAGTTTTATCTTAGCTGATCCAGTTTGAATCAATCCAATTAATTTTTTATAAACTTCATCGCTTAAATTATTATTAAAAGTGATCATTGCCTTTTCTAAATTTGAGTATATTTTTTTAATACCTACTTTATTAGCCAGTATCCGAAGTTTCGAACTTTCAATTAGATTCAATAAATCATCATTTGGTTTTCCGCATCGATCTTTTAAATCCTCTAGAATCATATTAACTTCTTCATTGTTTTTAGCATCATTTAAAGATCGATAAATTTTTAACCTTTCATTTGCAACTGGTAAGTAGGAATCTGGAATTAAGGCGCGATCATTAAAGTTAATTTCTGTATCTAATATCTTTTCTTGCTCATGCCCTTTGAGGTCATTGACAGCACTTTTTAACATTGAAAGATACATGCTAAGACCTATGGCCTCTATATGACCGCTTTGTTTAACGCCTAAGAAATCTCCAGCACCTCTAATTTCCAAATCTTCTTGAGCTATAAAATAACCAGACCCCAGGTCTGAATATTTAACCAATGAATCAAGCTTTGCTTTAGGAGCTTTTTTTAAATCAGGGGTTGGAATTAGTAGATAACAATAGGCTTGTCGCATCGATCTTCCCACTCGACCTCTCAATTGATGCAATTGTGAAAGACCAAAATTATGAGCATCGATAACAATGATTGTATTTGCATTGGGAATATCTAATCCCATTTCAACTATCGTTGTGCATATAAGAATATCTATTGAGCCAGAATTAAACCCATTCATAGTTTTAGTAATATCTTTTTTAGTCAATTTTCCATGTGCAATGTCTAGATTTGCTTCAGACACTAAATTTGAAATTTGAGTTTTTAAGCCATCCATTTTAGATATGTCATTTTGAACCAAGAATACTTGACCGCCGCGAGCTAATTCTCTATCAATCGCATTTTTAATAATTTGTTGATTTTGTGTATTTAAAAAAGTTTTTACACTTAGTCTTTCCAAAGGAGGTGTATACAAATAAGAGAAATCCTTTAATCCGGAATACACAAGATTTAAGGTTCTTGGTATCGGGGTGGCAGACATATATAAAATATGCGTTGTTGATTGCCTGGATTTTATTATTTCTTTTTGCTTTATCCCAAAACGATGCTCCTCATCAATTATCAATAGGCCAAGATTATCAAGAGAAATATCGTTATTTAGTAATGCATGAGTCCCAATTAAAATATCAATCTTTCCATGTTTAAAATCATCGTATATTTTGATCTTATTTTTTGATGAAGTGTGCCTAGTTAAAAGGTTGATATTTACCGGGAAGTTAACAAATCTTTTGGTAAAGCTCTCCAAGTGCTGTTTGGCTAAAACAGTGCTAGGCGCAAGAACCATGACTTGTTTCTTGGAATGAACAGCCACAAATGCTCCACGCATTGCAACCTCGGTTTTACCAAAGCCAACATCACCGCATATAACCCTATTCATCGGCTTAATGAGAGCCATATCTTTTAAAATATCTTTTATGCAATTAACTTGATCGGTTGTTAAAACATAAGGGAAATCTTTATCAAAATCTTGATAGGCACTTTCCTCACATATTAATTGATAAGACGAAGCTATTGATCGTCTAGATTCAATATCTAGTAACTCTGCAGCATGATCCAGTGCCTTAATTTTTGCTTTTTCTTTTTTAACTTTCCATTTTGCAGAGGACAAAGAATCAAGACGAACTCCATGGGTTTGTGATACTTGGAATTTAGAAACTAAATAGGCTTGTCTAATTGGGACATATAAAATTTCTTTTTCAAGGTATTCTATTTGAATATATTCTTCTTCACTTGAATTAGTTTTTAATAGCTCTAAACCTTTATAAATTCCCACACCATAATCAATATGTATAACAAGCTCATCATCATTGAAGGGATTTTCAAATTTTTCGATAAGTGAATCTTGATTTGTTGCTATAGATTTAGCATTCATCACTTCTGAGCTTGTCACTCTATCCAAATTTATATGAACAAATTTTCCGTTTTTACTAACAAATGATCGAACGGGTAGATGAATGCAGCTAAATATTCCATTGGTAAGATTGAATGGAAGTGAAGTGATGCTTGTTTTATATTTTTTATTAATTTCATCTAGTTTGGTTTGCTCAGATGAGGTTATTAAAAGCGTCTTTATTTTTTTATTGACTTGTTTTTCTATCAGCAATTCTAATTGAGTTTCTTTCTCCTTTGATTGATCGATAATTGGATCTAGATCTGATATCTCAATTTCTCTAGCTGATTGTAAATATGTTTGGAGATCTTTAATTGTGAAAATATAATCATGCGGTTTTAATATTGGTCTGGAGGAATCAATTGATTCTTCAAGGTATCTTTCCTCAACAAACGCCTGATGAGAGGATAATACTTGATTGATTTGGCTAGATTTTTGGAGACTAAATTCAGAAAAGTAATCAATTAAATTTGATTCGCCTTCCTGAATAAGTGGGTTATATATCTCATACCCTTCAGGAAATTGGCCTGCAGCTAAACTTTGAAATATCTCACAATGTCTTTCATCATGTTTTTGAAAATAATTCCTCCATGCATATTTAAAATTACCAATTGACTTCTCATCTAAGCAAATCTCTGAGCCACTAAATAATTTAAACTCAGATAATTTATTCGTCATATTTTGTGTTTTTGGATCAAATTCTCTTATTTCGTCAATTTGATCCCCAAAAAAATCTATTCTTAGTGGGCGAAATTGAAATCCTGAATAAAAATCAACAACACCTCCTCTGACAGTGTATTGATTAATTGCATTAACTTTATCTGTTCGTTCGTAATTTAATGCCTCTAGGCTAGTCGTTAGATCTTTAATGGTTAATGGGTCATTAATTTTAAAGTTCTTTCTGGCAATAAAAAAATTCTTTGATGGTAATTTTTCAAATATATTGATGCAGCTTGTAATGATTATTTTGATGCTTGTTGTATCAGAATTTAATAAATTAATTCTTTCTTGAATGATTGAATCTGCGGTTGAAAATCTATCATATGGCAGTATTTCTCTTTCAGGGTAATATCCAATTTCAGTATGATCCAGAAATAGCGCGAGTTCATTTTTTATTAATCTAGCCTCTTTATCTGAATTACAAAGGTAAAGAATTTTTTGATTCTGTATTTTTACAGATTGAGCTAGCTCAAATGCTATGGGTTCATGCTGTTTTTCTAACATATCGTGCAGTATAATTTCCGCCTAAAGAATTATCTTAAAAACAGGAACACTAACATGGATATAAGTTTTTCAGAACAAGATCTTCAATTTCAGGAAGAGATTAGAGCCGGTCTAAATGGATCAGAGTTTCCCGCAAATGTAAGGGAAAAACAAGAGAAGGGCATAGCCCTCAGCAAAGCTGACATGATTGATTTTCATAAATTTATTCACAGCAAAGGTTGGATGGGTTATAACTGGCCGGTTGAATATGGAGGAACCGGATGGTCTCCAGTGCAAATATATCTATTTCTAAATGAGCTTGCTTTGGCGCAATGTCCAACAATTCTTCCATTTGGATTAAGCATGGTCGGACCTGTCATCTATACATTTGGTAACCAGGAACAGAAAGATAGATTTTTGCCTGATATTCTTGAGTTTAATACTTGGTGGTGCCAAGGTTATTCAGAGCCAGGTTCAGGTTCAGACTTAGCATCACTAAAAACTAAAGCTGTTTTAGAAGGTGATCACTATATCGTGAATGGTTCAAAAACTTGGACAACGCTTGCCCAAAACGCTGATTGGATCTTTTGTTTGGTTAGAACTGAAACAACACAGAAAAAGCAAGAAGGTATTTCTTTTCTTTTAATCGATATGAATACACCAGGCATCGAAGTCAAACCTATCATAACCATTGATGGAGATCATGAGGTTAATTCGGTCTTCTTTACTGATGTTAAAGTACCAGCTGATCAATTGATTGGCGAAGAGGGCAAAGGTTGGACATATGCAAAATTTCTTCTTGCTCACGAACGATTTGGAATTGCTGGAGTTCCTGTGGTTAAAGTGCAAATTGAAAAATTAAAAAATATTACGGCTGAATATAATGATGCTGATTTATCTAAAAAGATAGCTGAGTTAGAAATTGATCTTGAAGCACTAGAATTTACTGAGCTAAGAACCTTAGCGGCAATTGCCGAGGGTGGACATCCAGGCGCAGAGTCTTCAATCTTAAAGATACGAGGCACTGAAATTCAACAAAGATTAACAGAACTTTTTGTTGAGGCTGCAGGTCAATACATCCTTCCATATGAAGGTCCTGATGGCTTTGAATCAAATAGAACCCCAGCTGGTCCAGACTATGCTAGCCCATCCGTTGCTCAGTATCTAAACTATAGAAAAACCTCTATCTATGGTGGGAGTAACGAGATTCAAAAAAATATTATTGCTAAAGCTATTTTAGGAGTTTAAACATGAATTTAAATTATTCTGATGAGCAGAACATGCTACGTGAACAAGTTCTTAAGTTTTGCGAAACTAATTATGACTTTATTGATAGAGAAAAAATTTTAGTCTCCGACTCTGGTTATAGTGAAGATAATTGGAAACAGTTTGCTGAGCTTGGTTGGTTAGCAGTTCCATTTAAAGAAGATAATGGTGGTTTTAATTTTGGACCCATCGAGCTTACTGTATTATTTGAGGAATTTGGTAAAGTTCTTGTAGTTGAGCCTTACTTAAGTTCTGTTGTAATGAGTGGAACAGTTTTAGAGGGATCAAATCATCCTGAAAAAACCTCTATTATTGAAAAAATTATTTCAGGTGAGCACCAGGTATCAGTTGCGTATGCAGAACCTAATATTGGTTACAATTTTTTAGATTGTCTTACAACAGTATCCAAGGATGGCGACGCTCTTAGTCTCAATGGATCTAAGTCATTGGTTTTAAATGGTGGTAATGCTAATCAATTTATAGTCCTTGCAACTCATGATAATTCTCCTGCATTGGTTCTTATTGATGCAGATGTGCAGGGTTTATCTGTTCAAAGTTTTAAAACGCTGGATGGACAAACATGTGGGGAATTAACATTTGAAAATGTTTCCTTGGACTCGGAATCAATTTTAGCTTTGGGCGATGATGCTGAATCATTGTTTAATAAAATGGTAAACCTATCTATTTTATGCATTAGTGCAGAGGCTGTTGGTGCCATGACATCTTCTTATATGAAAACAGTTCAATATACAAAGGAAAGAGAACAGTTTGCTCAACCTATTAGTAATTTTCAGGTTTTGCAGCATCGAATGGTGGATATGTTTATTGAAACAGAGCTGACTAAATCTTTAATGATTAAGGCTACCCTTCAACTTGATTCAGACGACCCTGAGGCAGGAAATACTATATCAGCATTAAAAGTCCAAGTTGGTAAAGCGGGAAGATTGGTGGGTCAACATGCGGTTCAATTGCATGGTGGAATGGGTGTCAGCAATGAAATGTCTATTGGTCACTATTTGAAGAGATTCACAGCCATTGATTCAATGTTTGGTAATACTCAACATCACATTAATAAATATCAAGCAAGATAGATAATGACTGACCTTACTCAAAATCCCGATTTACGGTCTCGAGAAAAAATCGATGACTACTTCGGTGATTGGAAATGGAGAGAGGGTTTGGCTGAGCTCATGGTACCAATTGTGGGCAGGCTATATAGGCATGGCGTTCATATTATGATTTACGGCCAGTCCCTGGTTAATAAATCGTCTATAGACATCATGCATGCACATAGGTTTGTTAGACAAATCGAGGAGAATGAATTAAGCGAACTTGAAACTTATCCATTATTAGAGAGACTCAGTAAAATGAGTCTACCTGATTGCGAAGTTGATATCGGTGAGCTCGCTATGAGGTGTTCTTTTTTTCAAGATCTTCCAAATAATCCAGATTCAATCGATGATTTTTTGCAAAAGCAAATAAATGCTGATGCAATAGAAATCAAAAGGCCAGATCAACCTCAAGATATTGTTCTTTATGGATTTGGTAGAATTGGCAGGTTGATGGCAAGAATGCTTGCGCAAACTACAGGCCCTGGAAATTATTTTCGTCTAAAAGGTGTGGTTGTTAGAAAATCTGGAGAAAATGATTTAATCAAGCGAGCTAGTTTGCTAAGAAGGGACTCTGTGCATGGAAGATTTGATGGCACCATCAGGGTTGATCTTGAAAATGAATTATTGGTTATCAATGGTAACCCAGTAAAATTTATTTATGCAAATTCACCTTCAGATGTTAATTATTCTGAGCTAGATATTAAGTCACCGATAGTTATCGATAACACAGGCATATGGCGAGATGAAGAATCTCTGTCTCAGCATCTATCATGTGGTGCATCAAGGGTAATATTGACTGCGCCTGCAAAGGGAGATATCAGGAACATAGTCTTTGGTGTAAATGATTCTGCTTTACAGGAATCAGATAAAATAATTTCAGCTGCCTCATGCACTACAAATGCCATTGTGCCAGTGCTCAAACTTATAAGTGATAATTATGGTATATCTAATGGTCACATCGAAACTGTCCATTCTTATACCAACGACCAAAATTTAATTGATAATTTTCACAAGGGTGACAGAAGGGGGAGAAGCGCACCATTAAATATGGTTATTACATCCACAGGCGCTGTTAAGGCAGTCTCCAAAGCTATTCCCGAACTAAAGAATAAGCTAACTGGTAATGCAATAAGAGTTCCAACACCAAATGTAAGTTTGGCTGTACTGGTTTTAAATTTAGATACTGCTGTTGAAAGAGATGAATTAAATGAATTCTTAAAAAAATCAGCTTTTGCAAGTAAGTACAGAGAAATTATTGGATATACAAATTCACCAGAAGCTGTATCTACTGATTTTTATTCAAGCCCATATGCAACAATTATTGATTCCCAAGCTACCATAGCTGATGGCAATCAAATCACCTTATATTGCTGGTATGACAATGAATATGGTTACAGTAAGCAAGTCCTCAATCTTACAAAAAAAGTTGCCTCAATAGACATGCAAAGATTTCCTAAAGCAATTGAAGATTCAGTATAGAAACAGCTTATATTTCCATTTATAATTCACCCATCTTTTATTGAAGGGTGATGTGATTAAAACCAAAAAAGGCCTTGATTTACCGATTTCCGGAATTCCATCTTTAGATGTTGATTCCTCTACTTCAATCAATTCCATTGGAATATTAGGATCTGATTTTGTTGGCCTGAAACCAACCATGATGGTGGATGAAGGTGATAGCATTATTTCTGGCCAAAAATTATTTGAAAATAAAAAAAATCCAGGCACTTATATCACTGCCCCATCATCTGGAGTTGTTAAATCAATTAACAGAGGTGAAAAAAGAAGATTTCTATCACTTATCATTGAAACTGATGAATCTGCTGACCCAGCAAATTTCAATCTTGATGATTACTCTAGCCCGATTGAATTTTTGGTTGATACCGGGGCATTATCATATTTCCGCACTCGACCATACAACAGAATTCCTGCACCTAGTGAATTACCATCTGCAATTTTTATTAATGCTTGTGACACTAATCCGCTATCTGTTGATCCCCATGAGATAATTAAGTTAGATCAAGAATTATTTAATAGCGGCTTAAATTTTATTAAATCCCTTTATGCCGATTCAAAAACATTTTGCTCATATCAAAATAATAATTTTGATCAATCAGTAGAGGGAATTATTTACAATCAATTTGTTGGGCCTCATCCAGCTGGTTTGGTTGGCACTCACATACATTTTCTCTATCCAGTGGGTCAAAACAGAACTGTTTGGACTATTTCATGGCAAGAAGTTATCTCTTTGGGATATCTTCTTAAAAATAAGTATTTACGTTCTGATAAACATGTTGCTCTTGGTGGGCCTAATGTTCATGATCCAAAAATATTAAAAATAAAATATGGATCAAACCTTACAGAAGTTACAGCGGGAAAAATTTTAGATAACTCCAGGGTTATATCAGGTTCTGTGTTAAACGGACACACTGGCGAAAATGTAATGAATTATATGGGTTCCTTTGATAATCAGATCTCTGTTCTTCCAGATGAATCAAATGACATTTTATTTAACTGGGCTATGCCTGGAGCAAAGTTACACTCTAAGCTATCAGCTTTTATTTCTAGTTGGATTAAACCTAAGAATTTCAAATTCAATGTTTCAATGAATGGCGGAAATAGGGCTATTGTCCCAGTATCTTCTTATCAAGAAATAATGCCCCTAAATATTCTTACAACTCAGCTTTTAAAAAGTTTGGTGACATTAGATATTGAGTTAGGTGAAAAATTAGGCGTTTTAGAGTTAGCTCCTGAGGACTTAGCTTTGGCTAGTTATGTGTGCCCAAGTAAATATGACTACCAATCAATCCTAGATACTAATTTAGAAAAAATGTACGAGGAATTTAAATGAAAGCATGGCTTAGATCTGTTAACGAAAGCATCAAGCCTAAATTTATGCCTGGTGGCGCTCAGGCTAAATGGTTCCCAATTTATGATGCTATTGAAAACTTTATTTTTTCATCTACGCATAAAACAACAAATCCCATACATGTAAGAGATTCGATCGATATTCAAAGGATCATGGTAATTGTATGGTTGGCCGCATTCCCTGCAATGTTTTTCGGAATGTATAACATTGGCAATCAAACATTAGAGTATTTGGCGCTTGTTGGATCAGCAAATACAAATGACTGGCACCATGTTTTGATTAATTTTGTAGGCTATTCCAGTGATAGTTTTTTAACCAAAATGTGGGTTGGTGCTGTTTATTTTGTTCCTATCTACGCAGTTACATTTGCAGTTGGAATTCTTTGGGAGATTCTTTTTGCTGTAGTCCGTAAACATGAAATAAACGAAGGCTTGTTTGTATCCTCAATCTTATTTGCTTTAAGCTGCCCACCAGACTTACCTCTATGGCAAGCTGCTATGGGCATTACATTTGGAATCGTTATTGGCAAAGAGGTTTTTGGAGGCACTGGTAAAAACTTCTTAAATCCTGCATTAACGGGCCGAGCATTCTTATATTTCGCATATCCGTCACAACTATCAGGTGATAAAGTTTGGATTGCTGGTCTTTCTGATACTGGAGTTACTCCGGAAGGCTTTAGCGGAGCTACTCCCTTGGGTTATGCTGCGGAGGGTGGTTTGCAGGGCTTGAGTGATAATTTTTCATGGTTTGATGCATTCATAGGTAACATTCCAGGGTCTGTTGGCGAAACTTCCATTATTGCCATAGGGATTGCAGCAATAATACTTTTAGCAACAGGCGTTGCTTCATATAGAATTATCTTAGGTACATTTATAGGGATGATCGTTATGTCATCTATTCTAAATATTGTTGGATCAGATACCAACCCAATGTTTCAAGTTCCATGGTATTGGCATTTCGTGATAGGTAGCTTTGCATTCGGTCTAGTGTTTATGGCAACTGAACCAGTTTCCGGGTCTGGAACTGATGCCGGCAGATGGATTTATGGTGCTTTGATTGGTGTTACAGTGGTATTAATTCGGGTAATCAATCCTGCATTTCCAGAAGGTATGATGCTGGCAATTTTATTTGCTAATTTATTTGCACCAGTCATTGATCATATGGTTGTGTCTAACAATATTGCAAAACGTAAGAGGGCCCTTTCGTATGAATGATTCAGTTTTAAAAACACTTACAGTTTCATTTTTAGTTTGTTTGTTTTGTTCATTAGTTGTTTCATATGCAGCTGTGAGTTTGAGGGACATGCAAAATCTTAACAAGCTTAATGATCAAAGAATTAAGATACTTAAAACTGCTGCAATTTATAATCCTGATGAATCAATTGAAGCTCAATTTTCTAATCTTACCCCTAAATTTGTAGATTTTAGTTCAGGCGAATTATTGGATAGTTATGGTGAGTATGATTTAGATACTTACGATCCAGTATATTTTTCAAAACAACCTGAACACTCAACTCCAATACCTGCTTCTGAAGATATTGCCATTGTAAAAAATAAAGAAAATATTGGAAAAATATATTTGCTAAAAGATTCATCAAACCAACTTGAAAAAATCATCTTACCGATTAGAGGCTATGGACTTTGGGGCACATTGTTTGGCTATATAGCAATTGATAAAGATTTGAATACCATCAAGGGCCTTGAATTTTATGCACACAAAGAAACTCCAGGCTTAGGCGCAGAAGTAGACAATCCTAAGTGGAAGTCTCTATGGGATGGTAAATCTATTTATAAAGATGGCGAGGTTGAGATTGAAGTTATAAAAGGAAAAGTTGACCCATCAAATCAAATGGCATCATATCAAGTTGACGGTCTTTCAGGTGCAACCCTAACCAGCAGAGGCGTTACAAACATGTTAGTTTATTGGTTTGGTGAAAGTGGTTATAAAGAAACATTAAATAAAATTAATTATGACAGTTAAGCAATACAAAGAAGTTCTTGCCAAGCCATTGCTTGAAGAAAATCCTATTACTCTTCAAATACTTGGAATTTGCTCAGCATTGGCTGTAACCAGTAATCTTTCTGTGACCCTGGTCATGTGCGTTGCTCTAACCAGCGTTGTCTCATTTTCAAATCTGTTTATTTCTATTATTAGAAACTATATTCCAAGCAGTGTTCGAATCATTGTGCAAATGACTATCATTGCATCTCTTGTTATTGTGGTTGATGAGCTACTAAAAGCTTATGACTACGAGACGAGCAAAAAACTATCAGTTTTTGTGGGATTGATTATCACAAATTGTATTGTTATGGGCAGAGCAGAAGCTTTTGCCATGAAAGAAAAACCATTCATCAGTTTTTTAGATGGTTTAGGCAATGGTCTTGGATATAGCATTATCTTGATTGCTGTAGCTGTTGTTAGAGAATTATTTGGAGCAGGTACCTTGATGGGTTATGAGATTCTGCCTCTGGTCTCCAATGGCGGCTGGTACCCAGCGAACAATCTTTTATTACTTCCTCCCAGCTCATTTATTTTAATAGGCTTGATGATTTGGGGTATTAGAGCATATAAAACAGACCAAGTAGAACAAAACGAGTACAAACTCTCCCGTCATGCCACAGCACCAGATTTATCTAAGAGAGAGCTAAATGTTTGAACATTATCTTAGTATCTTTATAACCACTGTTTTTATAGAGAATATTGCTCTATCAGTTTTCTTGGGTATGTGTACTTTTATAGCTATTTCAAAAAAAATTGATGCGGCTTTTGGTCTTGGAATTGCAGTTATTGTGGTTTGCTTGATAACTGTTCCGTTAAATAATCTTATTTACAACTCTATACTTAAAGAAGGGGCTTTAGCATGGGCTGGTTTACCTGAAGCAAATCTAGAATTTGTCGGATTGATTAGTTACATCGGAGTTATTGCAGCCGCAGTTCAGATTCTTGAGATGTTTCTGGATAGATTTGTTCCTGCTCTCTATAATGCATTAGGAGTATTCCTGCCTCTAATTACCGTTAATTGCGCAATATTAGGAGCTTCATTGTTTATGATTGAGAAAGATTTGAAATTTGGTGAAAGTGTTGTTTATGGTCTTGGAGCAGGCGTTGGATGGGCAATGGCAATTGTTGTCTTGGCAGGAATCAGAGAAAAATTAAAATATTCAGATATTCCAGAAGGCCTTCAAGGTCTTGGTGTCACATTTTTAATAGTAGGTTTAATGAGTTTTGGGTTTATGTCATTCGGGGGAATTTCACTATAGGTAATAATTATGCAAATTGATTTATTTTTAGGAGTTCTTTCTTTTACAGGCGTGGTCTTATTATTGGTTGCCGTTATCATTGCAGCAAGAAGTCAGCTAGTTAGCTCAGGCGATGTAACCATTGAAATAAATGGTGATTCTTCGAATCCAATCGTTGTTCCGTCAGGCAATAAATTACTTCAGACTCTGGCTGAAAATAAAATTTTTCTTTCATCTGCTTGTGGAGGTGGAGGCACCTGCAGTCAATGTAAATGCCAAATATCTGAGGGTGGTGGATCTATTTTGCCGACCGAGGAGTCTCATTTTAATTCAAAAGAAAAAAAGGATGGATGGAGACTTTCATGCCAGGTTGCAGTTAAAAATGATCTTAAAATTACAATTCCTGAAGAGGTTTTTGGAGTTAAAGAGTGGGAGTGTGAGGTTGTTTCTAACGAAAATGTCGCAACTTTTATTAAGGAGCTTGTGCTTAAACTTCCAGAAGGCGAAGAGGTTAATTTTAAAGCAGGCGGTTATGTGCAATTAGAGGCTCCTGCATATTCTGACTTAGACTATAAATCTTTTGATGTTGCTGATGAGTATAGAGAGGATTGGGATAAGTTTAAAATATGGGATAACGTTGCAAATAATTCCGAGCCTATCATTAGAGCTTATTCAATGGCTAATTATCCCGAAGAAAAAGGAGTGTTAAAATTTAATATTAGAGTGGCCAGTCCACCACCAGGCTCATCTGATATACCTCCTGGCGTTATGTCTTCTTGGACATTCAACCTCAAACCTGGAGACAAGGTAAGAGTATTTGGACCATTTGGTGAATTCTTTGCTAAAAAATCATCAGCTGAAATGGTATTTGTGGGTGGCGGAGCAGGTATGGCTCCTATGAGAGCCCATATTTTTGACCAATTATTAAGAATCAATAGCGATAGAAAAATTTCATTTTGGTATGGTGCTAGAAGCTTGAAAGAGATGTTCTACGTAGATGATTTTAATAAATTGGCTGAAACAAATGAGAACTTTGATTGGCATGTTGCATTGTCAGATCCCCAGCCTGAAGATAACTGGGATGGGTTGACAGGCTTTATACATCAAGTGCTTTTTGAGCGTTATCTTAAATCTCATAAAGCTCCTGAGGATTGTGAGTTCTATATGTGTGGGCCACCAATGATGAATAAAGCATGTATAGATATGCTTATTAATCTTGGAGTGGAGCCTGAAAATATTATGCTTGATGATTTTGGTGGCTAAATAGCTCATTGAATCGTTTAACTGTATCTAAATTAATTGCTCTATCGGTAGGGTTGATTTGTATATTTTCAGCATACTACTATAACAAATCGGCTACTTATCAAATTTCTGGACCTATATATGGTACCTACTGGCAGTTGGTTTCCACAGAGTACATCCCTGATTCTTTAAAACAATCTATTGAAGTTGAATTAACTAGAATTGATTTAATAGCTTCAAATTATAAAGAGTCTTCTGAACTATCAAGAATTAATGCTGCTCCTATTAATGTAGAAATTATTATTTCACCTGAGATGTATTCCATTTTAAGTTATGCAGAAAAGCTCTATCAACTTACTGATGGGCTTTATGATATAACTGTTGGTTCGTTGGTAATTGATAAAGGGTTTGGCCCAGAAGATCCAATGAACCAAAATACGATTCCAGTATCTCTAAAACGATTTGATTTAATTTCAAATAATGCAATTATCAAAAATGATAACTTTCAATTTGATCTATCTTCCATTGCTAAAGGCTATGCTGTTGATTCAGTTGCAGAGCTTTTAATTAATGCAAATAGGAAGAATTTTTTAATTGATATAGGTGGTGAAATTATAGTTAATGGAACAAAGCATGGTGCTCCCTGGGTTATTGGTATTCAAGATCCTTCAAGTCTTCAAAACAAATCGATTATGGAGATTTTAGAAACTGATTTTTTGGCTGTTGCAACTTCGGGCGAATATAGAAATCAAAAAATTAATGATTCAGGGCAAATACTTAGCCACACCTTTAATCCAATGAGCGAACAATCTATTTTAGATAAATCTTATTCAGTAACAGTTGCTTCAAAACAATCTTCAATGATTGCTGATGCATGGGCTACGGCTTTAAATGTTCTTGGTCCTGAAAAGGGCATAGATCTTGCAAATGATCATGCTGTGGCAGTTATGTATATAATGCATAAGGAGAATATTTTAATTAAATCCAAATCTTGGAATTATAGTGATTGAGTTTATAACAGTTTTTTTATTAATAGCGATTTCATTTGCAGCAATTGCAATTGGTGTCATTGTGAATAACAAACCTATATCAGGAAGTTGTGGTGGTTTGGCGAATGTAGAGGATGGTGCACCCTGCAAGATATGCGGGCGCACCACCATAGGGGATTGTGAAACTAATTAAAATTGATTCATTGTATTGTCTTTGCCTGAAGCCTTGAGAGCAGCCTCCCCAGCAAAGTATTCTTTATGGTCATCGCCCATATCAGATCCAGCCATATTTTGATGCTTAACGCATGCTATGCCTTCTCGTATTTCTTTTCTTTGAACACCCTCGACATACCCAAGCATTCCTTTATCACCAAAATATTCTTTAGCAAGATTATCTGTGGATAGTGCGGCGGTATGGTAGGTAGGCAATGTTATTAAGTGATGAAAAATTCCTGCCTCTCTAGCAGCATCAGCCTGGAAAGTTTGAATTTTTTTGTCAGCTTCTATGCCTAGTTCTGTATTATCATATTTCACATTCATTAGATCATCTCTTTCATATGCAGATACATCATCTCCTTTACCTGACATGGCGTCGAACACTTGTTGTCTAAAATTTAGAGTCCAATTAAATGATGGACTGTTGTTGTAGACAAGCTTTGCATTTGGGACAACTTTCTTAATCTCATCCATCATCGCGCCAATTTGTCCTATATGAGGTTTCTCAGTTTCAATCCAAATTAAATCAGCTCCATTTTGTAAGCTGGTAATTGAATCTAAAATACACCTTGCTTCACCTGTGCCTTCTTTAAACCTATATAAGTTACTTGGGAGTCTTTTTGGCCTGACAACTTTTCCGTTTTGATTAATTAGCACATCACCATGATTTAAATCAGATGGATCTAATTCTTCTACGTCAAGAAAAGAGTTATATTGATCTCCTAAATCACCAACCTCATGAGTTATAGCGATTTGTTTGGTAAGGCCTGCTCCTAATGAATCGGTTCGAGCTACTATGACTCCATCATCTACTCCAAGCTCTAAGAATGCGTACCTAACAGCATTAATTTTTGCAAGAAAATCAGAGTGGGGCACAGTCACTTTCCCATCTTGGTGGCCGCATTGCTTTTCATCAGAAACCTGATTTTCTATTTGAATACAACATGCACCCGCTTCAATCATTTGTTTAGCCATTAGATAAGTAGCTTCCTCGTTTCCGAAACCTGCATCAATATCTGCAATGATTGGAACTATATGAGTTTCAAAATTATCAATTTTATCTTGGATTTTGGGCTTGTCAGCTTCTGAAGCGCTATCAAGCTCTCTGAACAACCCACCTAGTTCGCGTGCATCAGCCTGTCTCAAAAAGGTATAAAGTTCTTTGATTAATGAGGCAACAGATGTTTTTTCATGCATTGACTGATCAGGCAAAGGGCCGAACTCTGATCTAAGAGCTGCGACCATCCAGCCAGAAAGGTAAAGATATTTTTTATCAGTAGTGCCGAAATGTTTTTTTATAGATATAAGTTTTTGCTGTCCAATAAATCCATGCCAACAACCTAAAGATTGGGTATAGGCAGATGTATCTGAATCATATGCATCCATATCTCTTCTCATTAAGGAGGCAGTATATTTAGCAATATCGATACCAGATTTAAATTGGTTTTGAAGTCTCATTCTGGCAGCATACTCAGGCTTAATGGAGCTCCAATTTGGACCACCAAATTCTGGAATAGCATTCAGCTTCTCAACTTCGGATGTAAAATTATTTTTTGACATTAATATACCCCTATATTTATGTAGTGAATTTGAATTTATTAGGAGCTAATTGTCAATATTTATAATAAATGCCTTTAAAACAACATTTAAAGACAATCTTAATAGTAGTTTAACTACAAAAATTATAATTTTGCCAGTTTAGATGCTATACCAAGATAGTTTAGTGGGGTTAATTTTTTTAATTTATCTTTAGATTTTGCAGTGATCTTGAGGCCATCTACAATTTTTAGATAAGAATCTTTGTCTATATTTTGGCCTCTAGTTTTAGTTTTGATCTCCTCATAGGCATTATCGTAACCTTCAAGTTTCATAACTATTTGAAGCGCTTCAGCTAAGACTTGCCAATTATCAGCTAATTCTGTACTGGCATTTTGTTTATTTGGTTGAATTTTACTTAATCCATTTAAGCTTGAAGTAATTCCAAGATAGCTATATCCAAATCCAACACCTAGATTTCTTAATACAGTTGAATCAGATAGATCTCTTTGAAGTCGAGATTTAGTTAATTTATCTGCAAAAAAACTCATTAATGAATTAGAAATTCCAAGATTTCCTTCTGAGTTCTCAAAATCTATTGGATTTACTTTGTGTGGCATAGTGGATGAGCCAACCTCACCATCTTTAAGTTTCAACTTAAATATATCATTGGAGATATAAATCCACATATCTTGGTTTAGATCAATCAAAATATTATTAATTCTTTGAATACAATGAGAGATTTCTGCAATGCCATCATGAGACTCAATCTGAGTGGTGATAGGATTTTGCTCAACTTTGAATGAGGACAAGAATTTATTAGTTTTGGAGACCCAATCAATATTTGCATCAGATAGATTTAAAGTATGGAAGTTACCAGTGGCGCCACCAAACTTAGCCATAGGTTTCATTTTGCTGAGAAGTTCCTTTTGCCTTATCAATCGTTGGTGAAATACTTTTATTTCTTTTCCAATAGTGGAGGGTGAAGCTGCTTGTCCATGAGTTCTAGCCAACAAGGGCAATGTTGCCCAAGATTTTGATTTAGTATTTAAATCCTTGATAAGAATATCTAGTTTTTTTGTATATATATCTTTAGCATCTCTAAGCAGTATCGCGTAAGAGAGTGAATTAATATCCTCACTCGTCAATGCAAAGTGAACAAGATTTTGGTATTTATTTAGATTGGAAAATTTATTCATTTCCTCTCTAATAAAATATTCAACAGCTTTAACATCATGATTTGTTTTTGATTCAATGGTCTTGATTCTTTTTGCTGATTTGTCATTGAAACTTTTTTTGATTGCCAAAAGATTATTTTTAGCGGCAGAGGAGAGCGGCTTAAAGTTTTTTCCACATCGTGTTGTTAGAAAAATAATCCAATCTATTTCAATTTCAAATCTGGTTTTATTCAAGTTAGATTCTGAGAAATTGTTTGCAAGGTCGATAATTTTTTTGCTGTAGCGATTATCCAGAGGGGAAATTAATTCTTGATGTTTCATAATTTGAATTATAGCTACTCTTTCAATGCTTTTGCTATTATGCCTCCACCTAAACATTCATTATTTTTATAAAGTACAGCAGACTGACCAGGTGCAATTGCTCTTATTTTTTCTGAAAATAATAACTTCACACCTTTATCCATAAAATGTGCAACACATGAAACGGGTTTACCTCTGTGGCGAACCTGAACCTCGCAATTTAGTTGCTTAGGAACAACTGTTTTATTTATCCATTTCATTTCCTCCATCAACAAACCATCGCTCAGCAACAAATCATTAAATTCACCTTGGCAAACATAAACTTCATTTACCTCAATATTTTTGTCGTAAACATACCAAGGCAATTCAGGTTTATCCTTGACACCTCCAACATTTAAACCCTGTCTTTGTCCTTGGGTAAAAAGAAGTGCTCCTGGGTGAACCCCAAGAATATTGCCTTCTGAATCTTTAATATTGCCACTCTCAAATTGAATAAATCTTTTAAGAAAGTCTTTTAAGTTTCTTTCACCAACAAAGCAGATGCCAACAGAATCTTTTTTATCATGATTGATGAAGTTATTTTTTTCAGCTATTTCTCTGACTTCAAATTTAGTTAAACCCTCAAGTGGAAACATGCATTTAGCAAATTCTTCACCACTAACTTCGTGTAAAAAATATGTTTGATCTTTATTTAGATCTTTTGATCTCATTAAAATAGCGTGATCATTTTTATGATTAAGTCTCGCATAATGACCAGTTGCAATATGATCAGCTCCAATTTTTAAAGCGTAATCTAAGAAGGATTTAAATTTGATTTCTCTATTGCATAATATATCGGGATTTGGAGTTCTTCCTTTTTCATGCTCAGAAAGGAATTCCTTGAAGACTCTCTCCCAATATTCGTCACTAAAGTTAGCTTTATGTAGTGGAATATCGAGTTGATCACATACTTTTGATGCATCTGCAAAGTCAACCTCAGATGTACAAACCTCACCAGGCTCATTTTGCCAATTTTGCATAAATAAACCTTGTACTTTAAAACCTTGTTTTTGTAATAAATAGGCTGCCACGGAGGAATCAACTCCACCCGACATTCCGACAACAACTGTTTTATTTTTATTTGTCATATTTTATCTACAAACGCTAATTTTAAAGGTTTTTTTAGAGTATAATTCATCCAAATTTTACAGTATATTTTCGTTTGAAAGAGGATAGTATGGGTTATAAGCATATAAAGATACCAGAAGAGGGCTCAAAAATTACATTAGAGAACGGGGTTCTACAAGTTCCAGATAATCCAATTATCCCATACATTGAAGGTGACGGGATCGGAATAGATATTACACCTGCGATGATAGATGTGGTCGATAGTGCTGTTGAAACAGCTTATAAAGGCGCCAAAAAAATATCTTGGATGGAAGTATTTTGTGGTGAAAAATCTACTCAAATATATGATGCAGATACATGGTTGCCTGATGAAACTATTGAAGCTCTAAAAGAATATATTGTTAGCATAAAAGGACCTTTGACTACTCCTGTTGGAGGAGGAATAAGATCTTTGAATGTTTCTCTGCGTCAAATTCTTGATCTATATGTTTGCTTAAGGCCAATTCGATATTTTGCTGGCGTACCAAGTCCAGTTAAAAATCCATCCCATGTTGATATGGTTATCTTTAGAGAAAACTCTGAAGATATTTATGCTGGCGTGGAATTTGAAGCAGGATCTCCTGAGTCAGAAGCAATGGTGAAGGTGCTCCAAGAACAATTTGGCGTGACTCAAATAAGATTCCCAACAGAAGTTGGGCTTGGAGTTAAGCCAATATCTAGGCAAGGAACAGAGAGACTTGTTAAGCAAGCTCTTGATTATGCTATCAAGAACGATAGATCTTCAGTAACATTGGTTCATAAAGGCAATATCATGAAATTTACTGAAGGAGCCTTTAGGGACTGGGGTTATGAATTAAGTATAAATTCTTATGATGGAGAGCTTTTAGATGGAGGACCTTGGGTCACGATAAAAAACCCTACCAATGGCAAAAATATAATTGTAAAAGATGTTATCTGCGATGCTTTTTTACAACAAATTTTAACTAGACCAAAAGAATATGATGTTATTGCTACCATGAACCTTAATGGTGATTATGTATCCGATGCATTAGCTGCGTGTGTAGGAGGTATCGGTATCGCTCCAGGAGCAAATATTGGAGATGATTCTGCTTTATTTGAAGCAACCCATGGCACTGCTCCAAAATACGCTGGTCAGGATAAAGTAAATCCAGGCTCATTAATACTATCAGCGGAAATGATGCTAAGGCACTTGGGTTGGGTTGAAGCAGCAGATTTAATTATTTCTTCAATGGAAGCAGCAATTACAGACAAGATGGTCACCTATGATTTTGAAAGATTAATGGATGGTGCCAATCTAGTTTCTTGCTCTGGCTTTGCCAAGGAAATGATCAAAAGAATGTGAGGATGTCTATGTCTTCAGAATCGTCAAACGGTTCCAATGGTCTAGGTGATACAGGCACTGTTGTCCTAGAGGACCAACCTGATCTTAAAGAACCTCCAATGTACCAAGTTGTTCTTTTGAACGATGATTTCACACCTATGGAATTTGTTGTTTACATCCTTCAAGCTACATTCGG